>ERZ772967.1543-NODE-1543-length-15689-cov-54.020148_pt1 | contig 15689 bp, 12 predicted proteins | sample MGYA00511677_ERZ772967 | MGnify/ENA primary metagenome ERZ772967 (study PRJEB29015, sample SAMEA2737931) | human oral metagenome | biome: human oral; feature: human-associated habitat; material: dental | place: China | collected 2146 ...
GGTGGGGGGCTGGGCGGGGTGGGTGTGAGATCCTGGTGCTATGGGCGTATTGACTGATCGTGAGGATGTTGACACCTGGGCTCCCGTCGGGTGGGTGCCCGGTGACCCGGGCTTTGATGAGGCGCCTTTCGGGTCTGTGCTTGGTGACCCTCTTATGGGTTCGCCGTTGTTCGATGTCGCGGTGCTCGAGGATCCTTCTGAGCGTCGGCTGGAGGATCGGGAGACTGTGCGTGGTGGCCGGGCGGTATCGGCTGAGGGTGCCCAGGCTGATCCGGCTGCGGTGCTGCGTGCGCGGGTCGAGGAGCAGGTGCGGGCCATGCGGGGCGGAGTCCCGCAGGGTCAGCAGGCGGTTCCGCGGTCTTCGGGGTACGGGCGCGCTCCTGGGGTACGGGCGGGTGCTGCTGTGAGCGGGCAGCGCCCTCAGGGCGCACGGCAGCCCGCGCGCGTGCCCGCCCAGCAGCCCGCGCAGCAGTTCGCGCGCATGCCTGCGCAGCAGCCCGCGCCGGTGCCGCAGTCGCCCTATGACCGACGGCCGGGTCCACCTGTCGGGTACGGCGGCGGACCCGGAGGCCCGATGGGCTATGGCGGCGCGTCGGGAGCGCCTGGGCAGCCAGTCGGATCCGGCCTGCCGCGACGGCCGGTCGGTTCCGGGCGGCCGTTGCCCGCGGGGGCCGACCCGTATGCGCTCTCTGGGGTCTACGGCCGTCCCGGCCGGGCTCGTCCCCCTCAGCCCGCCGGACCCGGCCGGAAGAAGAGTATCGGCCCCTACGTCGGGTGGATCATCTTCTTCCTGTTCCTCGTTATCTGGCACATCGTCAGGTGAGTTCGAGTGGGTCCGGAGACGGAGAGTGATGCTCTTCAGCCCCGCCGCTCCGGCGAGAAGGGGCTGGCGGGACAGGCGCAGGCTGAGGAGGCCGGTTCGGCGGGGCCGTGGTGGGGCGGCAGGGCGCTGATTGTGCTGAAGCGGGTTCTGTGGTGGGCCGGTCTGGTGCTGCTGCTCCCCGCTCCGGCGGCATTCTACGACTGGAAGGCTGTTCCTCGTTTCTTCGCGTCCCTCCCGCCGCGGCTCGATACATCGACCACGGACGCGGATCGTCTCTTCCTGATGATGACGCTCGCCGAGGAGCGCATTCTGGCTGCGTTTATCGCAGGCTTTGTGTGCTGGGCGCTCTGCGCGATCCTCGGCGTCGTCATTCTTCTGCGCGGGTCCGTTCGCCCGGCGCCGCGGCATCCTGTGTGGCGTGTCGCAAGGGGCTTGATCATTGGACTTGTGTCGTTTGTGTTTCTTCTGAGCGCCTCCTTCGTCGGTCTTGTGCTCATGATCGCCGTCCACGTGTAGCAGGCCTCCAGCAGGCCTCTGTCTCCCGCCGAGACCGCGCGGAACGGAGCGGGGCCCGATATCTCGCGCGGCCCTGGGCCCCGCTCGGTTCGCATGCTGTCGGAGCGGCGGCGACAGGGGCTGCGCATAGGCGCGTCGAGTGCCCTGTCTCTTCGGCTGGTTGGAGCCGCTCTGTCCGCTGCTTTCAGAAGTCTTTTCCGGATGGAGGCGAACGGTCCTGGAGGGTCATCGGCGGGCGTCGCGCCGAGCGCGTTCCGGTCGCGCCGGCGCGGCGCTTACGGGGTAGGGGCGCGGTCGGAGGGGGCGCACCCGAGGGCGGGGGCGTAGCCGTGCCTGAAGGCCCACACGACGATCTCCAGGCGAGACTTCGTCCCCGTCTTGGTGAACAGCACGGAGATGTGCGACTTGACCGTGGCCTCGGAGATGGACAGTTGCGACGCGATCCTGCGGTTGGAGGCGCCCTCGCACAGCATGTGGAGGACGTCGCGCTCCCGCTTCGAGAGGGTGACGCTCCCGTCCTCGGCGTGAGCGGAGGCCAGCACATAGTCGATCAGCCGCGCGGTCGACATCGGAGTGACGACCTTCGCCCCGGAGTTCACAGTCCGGACCGCGGAGAGGATCTCGTGGGCGGACGCGCTCTTGAGCAGGAAGCCGCTGGCGCCCGCGCTCAGGCCCTGGATGAGGCTGTCGTCCGTGTCCACGGTGGTCAGCAGGATGACGCCGGTGCTGGGGGATACCCGCAGCACCTCGCGCGCCATCTCCACTCCGTCCATGCTCTCCATGTGAACGTCGGTGATGAGGACGTTCACCCGGTTCGACTCGAGGAACTCGAGCATCTGGTCGGCGTGGCGCGTCGCGAGCAGGACGTGGATATCCTCCGCCGCGGCGAAGTAGGACTCCAGGCAGGTTAGTGCCATCGCGTCGTCGTCGATGAGGACGACGCCGATGCGCTCGGGGTCGAGGGTGTGCTCGGGGTCAAGGGCAGTCAGGGAACTCATACGTCTCCTCGCGAAGTAGCCGGCACGAGCCGTGGTCAGAGACGTCCGCGGCTTCCGGGAAGATAACGATAATATTACGATTCAGAATACCCAAGACCTCGGCTTGACGGTGCCCCCCGCGTGTGCGCTTGATGATGTCGCGAGGTCGCTTCGGCGAGGCCCCGCCCGTGAGATGCCAGCGTGTCGCGGCCCGGGCTCGCACGACCGGATCAACCGGGCCCGCACGGCCGTGGACCGCCACGGCCCGGAGCGCGCCGCGCCCGGCCGGAGCGCGTCCGACATCCCTCTACCGGCGGTGCGCCGAAGGGATGAGCCGGGTCGTTCGAACGGGGCGCGTGCGATCACTCCAAGAGAGACAGCGCAGTAGATCGACGACTGATGCGCGGTTCCGGGTGATCCGGGCAGACTCGTCGCATCAACGGCACGTTCCTGAAGGTGTGCCCGACCCTGTCCCAGCGTGAAAGGCGGATCCGTGTACAGGTCTGCGCTCGTGGAGCGGATCGCTCCCTCACTGGCTCGCACGGCGTCCCTCGAGTCGCCCGTCGGCCTGGTGTCCCGCGCCGCGGAGCTGTCGCAGTCCTCGGGGGAGCCGCCCTTCTCGATCTGGACCGGATTCCTCGGCGACCTCTCGGCGGCGCTGCGCTCGCAGCGCACCTGGACGCATCGGGTCGAGTCCGGGAACATCGACGGCGCCGGCGGCGCCATCGACCCCGATCTCGCCAGGCACATCGCGATCGTGGAGTCCCTGGAGCGCTACTCCAGCTGCTCGTGGGCTGACGAGGACCTGATCTGGGACACCCCCGCCGGCCTCGGCGACGCCGCCATCGGCCCGGACCGCTGGCCCGCCTGCTCGCCCACGGAGCTGGCGGACCCGCACTGCGGCCTGGTCCCCTTCGACTCCAGGGTGCCGCTGCGCTGGGTGCGGGGCTGGTCCCTGACCCGGGGGCGCGAGGTCTTCGTGCCGGCCATCCTGGTCTACCTGAAGTTCCCGGTGCACAGCCCCTCCGAGCGCTTCACCAACACGGTGTCCACGGGCACGGCGGCTCACTCCGACCTGCGCGAGGCGGTCCTCGGCGGTCTGCTGGAGGTCATCGAACGGGACGCCATCGCCCTGACCTGGCTGCAGCGGCTGCGGCTGCCCGAGATCGTGGTGGACCCCGCCGTCCTCGACCCCGAGGTCGCCGAGTACCACCGCGTCGGGACCTCCACCGAGTTGACGGTTCACCTCCGGGACGCCACGACCGACTACGGGATTCCGATCCTCTACGCGGTCCAGACCTCCGAGGCGGACACCGAGCTGTCCCAGGTGGTGGCGGCCACCTGCGACCTCGACCCGCAGCGGGCCCTGGCCAAGATCTACCGCGAGCTCGCCTCGCTGCGCATCGCCCTGCGCAGCCACGCGCGCAGTCCCCGCGCCCAGGAGGTCACCGGCCAGGACATGACCGTGGTCGGCGGCGCCCTGGCCGACGCCGCCCCCTCCATGCGCCACGTCTTCGACTTCCTCCTGGAGGGCCCCCGGCCCAGCCGCCGGCTGACCGACATGGGACGACCCGAGTTCCGGGGGATCCGTGAATCGTCCGACGATTCGCTCGACCGGGTCGTCTCCGCGCTGGAGCGGGTGGGGTCGGAGGCCGTCGTGGTGGACCTGACCACCGACGAGGCCCGCCAGGTCGGAATGCACGTGGTCAAGACCCTCGTGCCCGAGGCCGTGCCGCTGTCCTTCAGCCACCACGCCCGCTACCTCGCCACCCCCCGCCTCTACGAGGCACCCCGCGCCATGGGCCTGAAGGCCCACGACGAGGCCGGTATCAACCCCGTCCGTCAGCCCTTCGCCTGACCCGCATCCGCAGGAACGAGCATGAGCATGAGAACCGCCGCAGCACGACCGGTCACGGCCTACCTGCCGCAAGGGCAGTTCGGACACGCCGTCGTCCACCGCCTCGCCCGGCCGCAGGACGTCGTCCTGCCCGTCGATCACGCCCTGGCGGACGCCCTGGTCCCCTATGCCGACCGCCTTGTCCTAGTGGCCGACGCCGACCGCGTCGCCCTGCGCGAGGCCCTGGACGACCTGTCCTTCACCCGGTCCCTGCCCTCCCTGGGTCTGGAGCTGACCCCCACCGAGTTGCGCTGCGGGCCCCTGGTCGTACCCGGACGCACGGCCTGCTACCACTGCTACGCCCGGCGTCGGCAGCAGCACGGCTACCGCCCGCTTCCCGAGGACCTCGAACCTCTTCCCCAGGGATACGCCCGGCATCACGTGGTTCTCGGCGCTGGCCTGATCTCCCTGGCCCTGGGCGTCCTGGACCGTGAGGGCCCGGTCGACGGCGGCGAGCCCGGTCCGGACGACGCCACCGGAGCCGACGGGCTCGGCGGGCAGGTGTGGACCGTCGATCTCGTCACCGGTATGACCTCCCTGGCCCGAACCATCGCGACCGACCGTTGCGAGACCTGCTCCGGGCGCTACGCCGCCCGACGCGACGGGGTTCCCGCGCTCGCCGCCCTCCTGCCCGGGCGGGTGATCTGAATGGCGGACAGCACGACGACCTCCGGGATGCGAGCGGCCGACGTCGGTCGGGCCGCCCGTCAGGACCTGCAATTCCGCATCCCCCGCAGGCCCGTGGTCCGGCTCGGGGTGCGCATGCGTCCCGAGGAGGATGACACCTGGGTGCTCGACGGCGGACGGAAGAGCCAGGTCCTGGGCGGGGCGTTCGCGCGCGACCACCTGGGCGCCCTGCTGCAGGCCTGCGACGGCACCCGCACCGTCGAGCAGATCGGCGAGACCACCGGGATAGGGGCCGGCGGCGCCTTCGAGGCCGTCTCCCTGCTGTGGACCGGCGGCATCGTCGAGGAGGGCGACTGCGACCCGCTCCCCGATCCGCAACCGGCTCCGGAGCTGGCCTGCCTGCTGTCGCGTCTGGGCGACTCCACGGGCGTCAACGACTCCTGGCAGGACGCAGCTCGCCGCCTGGCGGCCGCCCGCGTGGCGGTTCTGGGCGACGCCGGGCTCGTCGAGGAGATCATCGGCGCCCTCGACCCCACGCTGTCCGCCCGGGCCGCCGCCGGCGCGGAGCCGGACGACGCCCTCGCCGTCGTCGTCGAGACGACCGCCTCCGCTCCCGCCGCCGGCGTGGCCGAGCGCTGCTGGACGCTCGGAATCCCCCTGCTCCGCGTGCGGATCGAGCACGATGCCGTGACGGTCGGACCGTACATCGATCCGAGCTTCTCTCCCTGCCTGGAGTGCGCCACCGCCGATGAGTCCGGGCCCGGGGCGACGCCGGACGCGGATCGCCGGGACCTCGCCGTCGGCCTGGCGGCGCGGACCGTGGCCGCGCTCATCGCCCGCGCCACCGTCACCCACCTGCCGGGCGACGTCAGGCGCATCGACCTGGAGACCTTCACCCGCTCCGACCGCCCGGTGGCCACTCGCCCGGGCTGCCCCGTCTGCTCGGCGGCCAGCGCATCGAGAAGGGCGGACGGGTCGCCGGCGCCGATCGCGCCCTCCGCCCCCGTCGGAGCCCGCTACGAGCAGGCCGTGGCCATCCCCCCGACGGCCTTCATGGACTCCAAGGGGCACCAGCAGCACTACAAGCCCTCCAACCTGCGTCTTCAGCGCGAGTTCCGGGACTGGCCCACCTGCCCGCGCACGTCGTTGCCGGATGCCGACCTGGAGCGCCTGAATCGGCCCTGGCCCCCGACCGGGCCCTTGACCGAGGCGGACGCGCCGCATGCGCCCGGCGAGCGGGAAGCGGAGGCGCAGGAGGCCCTGGAGGCCGGAGCTCCCGCCCCGGGACGCCCCGGCGACCCGGCCGCACCGGGCGGCCGACCGACGCTCGCGGAGCTCGCCACTCTGCTGGCCCTGGCGGTCGGCGTGCGCGAGCCGCTGCGCCCGGGAGCGCGGGCGGCTGTGGGCGAGCAGCCCCCCGCCGACACCGCTGGCGCCCCGAACGACACCTCGAAGCTGCGCCGCTGGACGGCGGCCGGCGGCAACATCGGCTCGGTCACCGCCTACGTCCTCGTGCCCGGCGGCGCGTCCTCCGGGGCCGGCGGCGCGTCCGAGACCCAGGCCGGCGATGCGTCCCCCGCGGCCGACGGCGCGTCCGAGACCCAGGCCGGCGATGCGTCCCCCGCGGCCGACGGCGCCTCCGAGACCCAGGCCGGCGATGCGTCCCCCGCGGCCGACGGCGCGTCCCCCGGGGCCCTCGCCCCCGGAGACGGAGGCTCGCCGACTCCGCTCGCGCCGGGCGTCTACGCCTACATCGAGCGCGACCACGCCCTGGCCCTGGTGGGACCGCCACCCGGTGCCTCCGGGGTCCCCGACGGCTCGGTGCGACTCGTCTTGACCGGCAACATGGACAAGCTCGCCAAGAAGTACATGTCCTTCGGCCTGCGGCTCGCGATCCAGGACTGCGGGTGCTCCCTGGAGGTCATCCGGCTCGTCGCCCGCTGCCTGGACCTGCCCCTGCGCGCTCGGGCCCTCTGGGACGAGCGGGAGCTGGCGGCCGCCATCGGCGCCGATCCGCGGCGCGAGCCGGTCGTGGCCGTCATCGACCTGGGAATCGCCGACCAGGGGGCCTCGGGAGGTCGTCATGCGCACTGACTACAAGATCCTGCGCGAGATCATCGACGGCTTCTCCGATCCCGACGCCGCGCCCACCTCCGACGGCCTGGCCGCGCGACGCCCGCGCCGGCCACTGGGCGGCGAGGCCCTCGATGCCTCCGTCCTGGAGCAGGATGGCCCCTACCGCCACGATGTGCGGCGGACCTTCGAGCGGCGCTCGTCGACCACCGACTACGCGCCCGAGCCTCTGGACGCCGGACCGCTCCTGGCGAGTGTGCGGGCCGCCCTGGTCGAGGACGCCGAGACCTGGGGCCGGGACGCCGCCGCCGTCGCACTCGAGCCCTTCGTCCTGCTCCTGCGGCCGCGCGGTGCCAGACCAGGCGTCTACCGGGTGAGGCCCGACGGCGCCGACCTCGTGCGCGACCTGCCGGACCCGGAGGAGATCGAGGGCATGGCCGTGCAGAAGGAGTTCGCCCGCGCCGGAGCCATCGTCTCGGTTGCCGCCGACCTCGACCGGGCCGACGCGTGGGCCGGGGCCCACGGTTACCGCCACGCCATGGCCCGCGCCGCCGCCGTCATCTACTCGGTGCACCTGCGCAGCGCCGCCCGCGGTCTGACCGGCACGGTCTTCGCAGGGCTGTCACCCTCGGCCGTGCGCCACCTGCTCGACTCCGACGGGGTGAGCCGCCATCAGATGCTCGCCGTCACCGTGGCCGTCCCGACTCGCGCCGCTCCATCGCCCTGAGCCGGGCGCGAGTCCCCGAAGACGCCCCGTTCCGCGGGGTGAGGGGCCCGGTTCCCGCAGACGGACCGGACCCCTCGACGAGGCCCAGCACGGGTCTCGCTCCTGACCAGTGACACGAACCAGAAAGGAGGTGAACAGCATATGGCCAGCACCATCGATCTGACACTGTCCGACAGCGACTTCGGCGTCGAGGAGCTCCCCGAGGGCAACGCCCTGGGATGCGCCTTCTGCGGTGCCTGCGCGTCGTGCCCGTCCTGCGCGGCTTGCGCGTCGTGCCCGTCCTGCAGCGCCTGCGCGTCGACGTCGTCCTGCTGAGACGGCATGGCGGCGGGCGGAGGCGCCGTTCCCTCCGCCCGCCGTCAACCACGCCACCGCGAACCGACCCGAGGGAGTCATGACCCGATGACCACGACGACGAGCACCGTGAGGGTGTCGAGCAGCGACATCCCGCGTCTGCGCCGAGGAGTGAAGCTGATCGTCGGGATGGACGACCAGCCGATGCTGTTCGACAGCACGTCGGGGGCATACCACCGCCTCGGGAAGGCCGCGGCCTTCATCGTCGACCAGTTCGACGGGGCTCGCTCGCTGCCCACCATCATCGACCAGTTGCCCCAGGAGATCGACGCCGCCGGCAGGCGGCGCATCACTCGTCTCGTGGAGTACCTGCGCTCCAAGAGCCTGCTGGAGGGCGGCGAGCCTCCCCGAGTCGTCGTATCGCAGGACCGCGTCCGCAAGCGCGTCGATGGCCGCCACGTCGCACCGCCGCACGTCGGACGGCACGAGCAGATCCACCCGCCCCGGTGGAGTGGGAACTGGATGCTGCCGCGGTTCATGCTGATCCGCAGTTACCGGAGAGTGGTCGCCCCCGTGGCGGCGGCGCTCCACCATCTGCCGGCGCGGACGCTCGGCTGGCTGTTCGTCCTCGCGGCGGCAGGGGGGTACGTGGCGGGGGTGGAGAGTCTGATCCACCTGTCCGGAGGCCCCCGTCCGCCCGCGTCCGTGTTCCTCATCGCCATCGCCATTCAGCTGGTGAGTATCGTCGGGCACGAGTCCTGGCACGCGATCGTGGCCGGCTACCTGGGAACCCCCGTCCGCGGCCTGGGCGTGGCGTTCATGTTCTGGGTGATGCCGATCGCCTACGTGGATCGCACCGATTCCTATCAGGTGCGCTCGCGGCTCGGGCGCGCCATGCTCGCCTTCGCGGGCATCTGCTCCGACGGAGTGGTGTGCGGTGCGGAGGCGGCGGCGGCCCTGGCGTTCACGGGCACCGCGCGGCAGGTGGCCCTGACCCTGTGCGCCTTCCAGCTCACCATGCTCGTCACCAACCTCAACCCCCTGACCCAGTCCGACGGCGTGGCCACCATCGAGGCGCTGACCGGCTCGGTCAATCTGCGCGGCCGCTCCATGCTCATTCTGCGCAGCGTCGTCAGGCGTGCGCCGTTGCCCCCGGCGCTGGCGCGAATGGGGCTGGCCGTCCGCGGGGCCTACTTCTTCTACGGCCTGGCGTGTGTGCTGCTGAGCGTGGTCGGCACCGTGCTGGGCGTCGTGTGGCTGGGATTCGCCGCGGTGAGCGTTGTGAGAGGAGCGCTCGCATGATGCGTGCCGATTCGAGGGCCGGTGCGTCGGCCTCGCCGGTGTCGCCCGGCCGCGCGGCCGGTTCCGCCGGACCGGACCCGACGCCCGCGTCGGTGGAGCTGGCCGGGTCTGCACCCGCTGCGCTGGCCGGGCCCGCCGGACAGGGCCCCGCGCCCGCTCGCGCGACGTCGCTGCTGCCCACCCTCGTGCGCCTGGGCGGTCTCCCGTCGGCGGCCGTCCCCGGGCCCGAGAAGGCCCTGGTCCAGGCCCTTGAGCGGCTGCGCCGCCTCGACCAGGAGATGGAGTGGGCCGGTGAACGGCTGCTCGAACCCCTGTACCGGCTCGTCCCCGGCCTGGAGCGCGACGAGCGCCGGGCCGTTCTGCACGCCAAGCGCAGGGTCTTCCAGGGGCGCGTCAGCGGTCTGACGGTCCATGTGCGGGATCGCCTGCCCGCCGACGTCGGCGCCATGCTCTCGGCCTGGGACGACCTGGTCTCCCAGCGGCACGCGGAGTACGCGAATGTGGAGGCGGCGGTCGCCTCGGATCTGGAGCGCAGTCGCGCCCTGCTGGCGGCCGGCCTCGACGACGTCGAGTACCTGCGCGCCGTGGCGGTGGCCGCCCCCGCGCTGGTGACGGCGCTGACCAGACGCGGGCGCCGACTCGACGACCCGCGCGTGCTGCGAACCCTCTACACGCTGGCCACCCGGGCGGCCCTGAAGGCCAGCCCCTTCTCCGGCCTGACCACGGTCTGCGAGGCCGGCCGGCCGGCTCGCGGTCGCCGGCGCACCATGGTGGCGCTTCATCTCGCCCACGGAATCCTCGCCGCGACGGCGCGCGATCTCGATCCGGCCGGCTTCCTGCGCTTGGAGGCCGCCCCCGTCAGGGACGACGTCGTGCCCGTCGGGAAAGTCCCCGGGGACGGGGGCGTCGATCGACCCGATCGCGCCGACGGCGTCGGCGATGCTGATGGATCGTCCCCGGGACCGGACGGAACCGGCTCGGCCGTCGGGGGCGGTGCCGGGGCGCCCGGGGGCGCGGGTGCGGCGGCTGATCCGACTGATCCGACTGCGGCGCCGGACGCGGCCAGTACGGATGACCCGGTCGGCCCGGGTGCGGGGCCGGGCGATGCCGACTCGACCGACCCGGTCGGTACGGCCGACACCGCCGCGAGACCGGTCGGAGCGCTGTCCGCCGTCGCGCTGGGGCTGACCGTCGTCGCGGAGCACGACTACGCCAACGGCCTGGTCTTCCGGGGTGAGGAGGTGCAGCCGGCCCGCTGGCTCCTCGGCGCCCACGACCGCTTGACCGGTGCGCGGCCCGATGCGGCGCCGGTGACCGTGCGTGAGGCCACCCGACTCGTGGGCGGGCGGGATCCGCATCTGCGTCTGCGTCGTCTGCTCGCCTCGGGAGCCGTACGCCCCCACGCCCCCTGGCCGAGGGGCGCGGACCCCTTCCCGGCTCTGGCGGCCACGCTCTCGGACGGGCAGCGACGTCTCTGGGGCGAGGACCTCGACCGGCTTGAGAGGCTCGGGAGGGCCATCACGGTCGAGGACGGTCCGGGGCGGGCGGAGCTGCTCATGGATGTGCAGCGGTTGGCGCAGCGGATCTTCCCCGACGGCGAGCTGGGGGCCAGGCCCAGCGGCCTGCTCTACGAGGACTGCGAGTCGCGGGGGGACTGGGACGACCCGATGAGGCTGTCGCCGTTCCGCCAGGAGGTCGAGTCCCTGGCCGGGCTCGTGGACCCCTGGGTGACCCGCTCCCGCATCTACGACCTCATGGTGCGCCGGTACGTCGCCCGGTACGGGCGCGGCGGGGTGTGCGAGGACCCGCTCGCCTTCCTCATGAGCCTGGCGCACGCCCCCGACGGCGACCCGGAGATGCTGGGCGCGGCCGCGAGGGATCTCGCCGCCGGGCCGGATCCCGAGCGCGCGGCCATGTCCGGAGGCGTATCGGCCTCGCCGCGGCACATGGGCGCCTATCTTCAGCCGGTCGACGCCGATCGGGAGGCGCTGAGCGCGGGTCGGGGCCTGGTGGTGGTCAACGCCTTCACCAATGGCAACGGCGCCCTTCAGGCCCGCTTCCACCGATTGCTGGGCAGAGGGTACCGCGAGCGCCTGGCGCGGGGGATCCGCGCGGCCTGGGGCACTGAGCGCGTTCTGGAGATTCAGGTCTCCACCGACTGCAACACCGCTCAGGCCGCCTCCTGCGGCGTCCTGTCCCCGCTCGGACTGCCCGGCGAGCCCGCGGCGCCGGATGCGACGCCTCTGAGCGCGCTGAGGCTCGCCCACGATCCGCGCACCGACACACTGTTCCTGACCGACGCTCACGGACCGGTGGGGCTGGCCTATCTCGGGCTCATCCCGCAGTACCGCCTCGGCGGATACCGCTCCTGGCTGGTTCTGCTGAGCGACCCGTGGGCCCGGATGTCCCCCCTGGCGGATCACTGGACCAGTCGTCGCCTGGAGATGACCGGTCCGATGCCGGACGAGGCGGTCCACGCCCCGCGCGCCACCTACGGGCGCCTGGTCACACGTCGGGAGTCCTGGACCTTCCCGGCCGCCCAGGTGACCGGCCTCCTGGACCGCGATCCAGCGGCGACGCTCGTGAGAGTGACGGATCTGCGTGAGCGGTGGGGCATCCCCGCGGAGGTCTACGTCCATCAGCACCTGGGCGCCCAGGCGGAGTTCGGCACGACGTCGGACGAGCACAAGCCCCGGTACGTGGACCTGAGATCGCCGGTGTCGCTGCTGGCGCTGCGCGGCTGGGTCGATCCGGATGCCGAGCACCTCAGCCTGATCGAGGCCCTGCCGGCCAGGGAGCAGATGGCGGGCGCGACGCCCGCGGGCCGGGCGACGGTCCTGGAGTACCTGATCAACATGCAGTGGCCCAAGCGACCCGAGAATGGTGGGGATGACCGGTGAGAGGGCTGTCGGACGACGTCGGTGCGCGGGCCGCGGCGGCATTCGAGGACCGGGAGGGCCAGGAGGTCGATTGGCTGTACGCGCGCATCTACTGCGCCGACGGGGACGACACCGATGCGCTGCTGCCCGCGATCGCGCGCTGGTTCGACGAGGTCCGCGCCCGCTGGCCGATCCGTTCCGCCCACTTCCTGCGCTTCATCGATCTGCGCGGTCACCACGTGAGGCTGCGGCTGCAGGCCGATCCGGATGCGCTGGACGAGGTCTTCGAGCATCTCGGCGTCGTGGCCGCTGCCGCCCGGCGGGCGCGCGTGCGCACGGTCGAGCGCCTCGTCCCCGACCCGCTGACCGCCGGCGGCGGGAGCGGACGGGCTGGCGTCTCGTGCTCGGTGTACGGGCCCGAGTACGGCAAGTACGGCGGTCCGGCGGGGGTGGAGGAGGCCGAGCGGCACTTCGACGTCTCCAGTCGCTGGTGCTGGGACAACCGGGTCTGGACGGTCCCCCGCCCACTGCCCAGAGTCGCCCTGACCGCTCGTTTCCTGGCGAATGCGGCCGACGTCGGGCCGCTACCGCCAGCCGAGCTGCTGGGTGCCCACCTGCGCATGTGGGGGTCCCGCCTCCCCGAGCGCCTGCGCGACGGCACCGCGCTCGGCTCCGTGGTGCAGCAGGTGCTCGCCTGCCCGTTGAGCGAGGTCCCGGGGTGGGGGCGCGCCGACGAGCTGACCGGGCAGTTGGCCGCCGACGCCGCCCGCACCGTGCGCGAGATCGGTACGGGATCCGCCGGACGCCGTGCACTCGACCTGCTGCACATGGATGCCAACCGTTTCGGCGTCAACCCCGCCGAGGAATGCGTCGCCGGGGTGTGCGCCCGCTATCTGCTCGGCGGCTCCGGGTCCTGAGTCGCCGTCGGGGCGACGGGGGTGTCGGGGGCGCACCCCGGCGATGCGCACCGGACGCCGAGATCGGTCCGGTTCCGGCTCGAGATCGGTTCAGTTCCGCGTCGAGATCGGTCCGGCGGGGCCACTGCCCGGTGGCCGGGGCCACGAGTCGGGCATTCCTGCACGAGTCCGACGACGGCGTCGTCCGGCTCGTGCAGGAATGCCCGACTCGCGTAAGAATGCCCGCCTTGACGGACTGCGCGACCCGTCGGGGCGCGATGACGCGGTGGGCGCGTCAGCCGTCCAGGTGGGAGACGCAGTCGATAGGCGTGCCCATCAGGCTCGACGATACCTGGTGGTGATATCGCCCCGACCGCCATCCGTCAGAACGGCTCCCGCCTCCTTGAGACGCCTGAGCGCGTACATCACCTGGCGTGAGGACAGGTGCGTGGCCTCGACGATCTGCTGGCGCGTGCGCGGCCCGTCCTCAAGACAGGCCCAGACGGTGGGCGCATTGGTGGACAGGGCGGAGATCTCCGCGGAAACAGTGACGGCCTTGACGTCGGAAGCCGGCCGAGCGCCGTCGGAGGCCAAAACGTAGGAGGTGGAGCCGCGTTGTCCTCGGGCCTCGGCATAGCCTCGGTTCACCAGCTCCTGGAGCTGACGACGGGCCTGCTGGGAGTCACAGCCGAAGCGACGGCGGTAGGAGGAGTTCGTCCATGAGGTTCCATGCCGCATCTCGACAAGCGCGTGGCGCTGCTCGACGCCGAGGCCGTGGGCCTCGAGGTCGGACAGCCAGTTGAGATCCTCGGGCGAGAGGGGGGCGCCTCGGGGGAGCAGAGCAGTGAAGCGCACACCGGTGTCCTGAAAGCGGACGGACTCCATGTCCGCGTCTCGCAGGGCGCGCCGGACCTCCCGAATCCCGGAGCCCAAGCCTTCGATCACGCGCCGTCCCTCGTAGTCCGTGGCGAAGGTGCAGATGGTGTAGAGGTACTCGTTGACCGCAGACTTCCCGTCGCGTGTACCGAGCTGGTCCACACTCAGCCCCCAGAGACCACCTGGGCTGGAGATGATGAGACGGTCGTGCAACAGACGGATCTCAACCCCTTTCGAGAGCGCGGGCTCGGAGAGGTCTCGATGGACGAGAGCGTTGGCGATGAGCTCGCGAACCGCGATGAGCGGGAACTCGTGGACATCGCGGCCGTGCCCGTCATCCCCGAACCGGATGCGTGTCTGCGTGGCGCGTGCGACCCAGTCGACAGCGTCGGTGAGCATCTGCGGCAGGGGGCCCGCGATCGTGAGTCGATCTGTTGCCCTGACTCCGTCGTTGGCACCGGTGACGGCGGCCGTGATGGACAGGCCGGGGAACTGCCTCTGGGGATAACGGCCCAGTGCGTACAGTCCTGCCAGGGTCGCCTCTCCGTCCTCGGTGAGAACATTCAGATTGAGGAGGACCTCGGCGTCGGACTGGCCGGTCAGCGCGGTGGAGCCGGTACGAACCGCTCGGAGGAAGCGCTGGACCAGGTCGCCCTCGAGGTTGTCCACGGAGGTGCCGGGGATGGCGATCGAGTCCTGTCGGGGGCGCTGGTGCCGGAGAAGGAGCTGCTGCTGCTCCTGTTGAGACATGCGGTAGTCGCCGTCGTACTGACGAAGGTACGCCGATCCTGTCTCCCGCCACCGGCATGGCTTGCTGTTGATGGGGACTTCCTGCACATTGGCGGCGATGACGGTCTTGCCGTCAATGGCGATGGAACGCGGATCGACAGCGATCTCGGTGGAGAAGCCCTGACGGGCCTGCGAGACGAGGGCCTGCTGGAGCTCGTGCGGCTGCTGGACTCCGATGACGGAAACCGGGTCCTCGCCGACGCCCAGGAGGATGGTGCCGCCTCCAGGGAGGTTTGCGAAGGCCGACAGTGTGGGGCCGAGGGCCGCGCGGGAGTACTCGGAGAAGGTCTTTGCCTCGATCTCAAGGCAGTCGCCGCCCTCCAGCTCTAAACGAGCGAGGGCCTCCGTGAGGTCATCCAGATCGACAATCACATGGCGATTGTACATGGAGTGCACATGGAGGGTTCCGGAGTGTATATGAGGTGTTCATGAAGGGGGTGCCGTCAGGCTGAGCCCGGGCGTGCTCCACGAGGCTTGGGTCGTACTGGCTGGGAGGTGGGTGTACTCCACGGGGTTCGGGGTCTCGTGCAGTACGGACAACCCCTGGCCAGTAGCCCCCGAACCCCGTGCAGTGCGGGCGGTGCGCCTGGCCCGGCCGGCGATGCCCGGCCGGAGACTCGTGGCCCGCGGGCCTCAGTCGTCCAGGTGGGCGACGAGCTCGGCGGCCAGGCCCGTGTAGGTGGCGGGCGTCAGGGCGAGCAGTCGCGCCTCGACGTCGTCGGGCATGCCGAGTCCGGAGATGAACTCGCGCATGCTCTCGGGCGTGACCTTCTTGCCGCGGGTGAGCTCCTTGAGGCGCTCGTAGGGGTCGGCCATGCCGGTGGCCCCGGCGACGGCGGCCGCCCGCATGGCCTGCTGGACGGGCTCGCCGAGCACCTCCCAGGTGGCCTCCAGGTCCTCGGTCAGGCGGGCGCGGTCGACGTCGAGCCCGGCCAGGCCGCGGCGGATGTTGTCGACGGCCAGCAGCGAGTGCCCCAGGGCCACGCCCACGTTGCGCTGCGTGGTGGAGTCGG
>ERZ772967.1547-NODE-1547-length-15677-cov-5.522212_pt1 | contig 15677 bp, 13 predicted proteins | sample MGYA00511677_ERZ772967 | MGnify/ENA primary metagenome ERZ772967 (study PRJEB29015, sample SAMEA2737931) | human oral metagenome | biome: human oral; feature: human-associated habitat; material: dental | place: China | collected 2146 ...
GGTTTTTTCCCCCATGTCGAAATAGTATAGTTAAAAGAGGGAGCGATTCTTAAAAATAAAGCGCTCCCGACAGCAGAAAGGGGCTGTGTTTCATGGCTGCATTCACGATTCGAGGGAAGAATGTCGAGGTTACGCCTGCGCTCCGTGACTATGTGGAAAAGCGTGTGGGCAAGATTATGAAGTATTTCGATAACGTGGGCGATATTGCTGTCTTGCTCTCGGTTGAGGGGAAACATCATAAGGTGGAAGTGACTGCTCCCATTGTCGGCGGGGTTTTGCTGCGTGGGGAAGAGCATTCAGAGGATATGTACAGCTCGATTGACCTTGTCATCGAGAAGCTCGAACGTCAGATTCGCAAACAGAAAACAAAATTGGAGCGCCGTTTCCGCCATGGTGGATTTAAGGCAGAGGCAGTGGAAACTTTTGTACAGCCGCTGCCGGAGGATGAGGATTTCTATCCGGTTGTCAAGACGAAACGCTTTGCTTTGCAGCCGATGGATATTCAAGAAGCGATCATGCAGATGAATTTGGTGAACCACCACTTTTTCGTTTTCCGCAATGCGGATACAGAGGAAGTGAATATCGTTTATCGGCGCAACGATGGAAAGTATGCACTGATCGAAGTAGAGAAGGGCTAAGTGGAGCCGCCACAAGAGTGGGCCGTATGGGAGAATGCAGAGAAAACAGCGTTCTCTCATGTGGCTCTTTTCGTTTTAGGATAGGTGCTGTGGCGCGCCCATTCGTTATTCGGGTCTACGTCAAATGTTACGGACATGCGTGCTCCACGCAAACACTTAGTTGCGCAAGCGTTCGTGTGCTTGTACGCTCAAATACCGCCAGACTTCTTAAACGCGCTTCGCTTGAACGAAAGAAGTCCGGCGGGGCGTACCGCACACTTTTCCCGCTTGCTCCACTAGGGTTTGCTTAGGAGCATCGCTGTCTGCATTCTTCCGTAACATTTATCATAGAACCGTTTTTTATGTTCCAACATCGCAAAAAGAATTGACATTTTGCGAAGAGTTGCTATAATGACGATGTGAAAGCGCTTACATATCATAAACAGAAAGGAGATATGAAGATAGTTCATCATAAATGGAGTAAATGTTGTAGGCTTTTTTGAGGAGGATTGACATGGAGTATGTAGTCGGTATCTTGCTGTTGGTGTCCTTCTTCGGGCTGGTTGTGTACGCCGTACGCGGCGGCAATCTGATGCTCGGCATTTTCACGATGGCAATCATTTGGACGGTTCTGCCGATGGTCGGCAACATGGTGGTGACGGATCCCTCCTTCATCGAGATGGGCGGGAAGATCGTTCAGACCTCGTGGGGGGACGCACTGAAAAAGGTGTTCCAGTCGGGGCCTGAGGGCTGGGGCTCGGTGCTGGTCAACGTCTGCTTCGGCGCGTGGTTCGGCCGCGTGCTGATGCGCACGGGCATTGCATCGAGCCTCATTCGCACGACGACGGAGCTCGGCGGCGACAAGCCGTGGCTGACGTGCATCCTGATCTGCATTGTGACGACGGCGATCTTCTCGTCGGTGTTCGGCGCGGGTGCGGTCATCGCGATCGGCGTTATCGTGCTGCCGATTTTCCTCTCCCTCGGCATCAATAAGATTGTCGCGACGGTTGCCTTTATGATGAGTGTCGGCGCGGGCATGTTCCTGAATCCCGTGCTCTACGGGCAGTTCGCGGCGTTCTTCCTCGATGGCAGCGGCAAGACGATGTATCCCTATGAGATGCAGGTGAGCTGGGGCATCTACGGCATGCTGATCCAGATGGCGGTCATCATCGTGCTCGTGATTCTCTCAACGCGTCAGAAAAAGGTGCACAGCTGGGCGGCGACGCTGCCGCAGAGCCAGCGCGCAAAGGATCGCGTCTCCGGCTATGCGCTGCTCACGCCGATTCTCCCCGTCGTGCTCCTGATCGTGTTCAAGGTTCCGATCATCCTCGGCTTTGTCTGCGGCAGCTTCTATGCGATGCTGACGTGCGGCAAGCTGAAGTCGTGGGCGCAGACGGCGCGCACGATCAACAAGGACTTTTTCGACGGTGTCTGCGACACGGCGCCGCTCGTCGGATTCCTGCTCTTCCTGCCGATGTTCAACAAGGCGGCGGAGCTCTGCGTGCCGTACTTCCGCGCGCTGCTCGGCGGCGTCATCCCGAACGATACGCTCGTCCTCTCGCTCGCCTTTGCCGTGCTCGCACCGATGGGGCTCTTCCGCGGGCCGTTCACGCTGTTTGGCTGCGGCGCGGCGACGCTCGGCATTCTGAACTCGCTGAATCTGCCGGTCAGCTATCTGGCGCCGCTCATCATCATCCCGAGCATTGTCATGAATGTTTCCTGCTGCATCACGCAGTCATGGATCGTGTGGGGCGTCAGCTATACAAAAGTTTCGACGCGCGAGTATCTCATGATCAGCGCGACGGCGGGCTGGATCATCACCGCGATTCTTGAGATCATGATCTACGTCATGTTCGGGCATGCTGCCTGAGTGGAATAGGAGGGGCATTATGTCGATAGAAATCAAACGTCAGGTACGCATGGGCATCGACGTGGGCGGCACGCATACGAAGGCGGTCGCGATCGACAACGCGACGCAGAAGATCATCGGCAAGGCGTCGGTCAAGACGACGCACGATGACGAGTACGGCGTCGCGGCGGGCGTTGTGCAGGCGTTTCAAAAATGTATGGAGCAGCATGGGATCGCGCCGGAGGAGGTCATCTTCGTCGCGCACTCGACGACGCAGGCGACGAATGCGCTCGTGGAGGGCGACGTGGCAAAGGTCGGGATCATCGGCACCTCGGAGGGCGGCATTCAGGGGCTCCTCGCGAAGATCCAGATGAAGCTCGGCAACATTGACCTCGGCAACGGGCGCAAGATCGAGATTGTCAACCGTTACATCCCCGAGGGGAAATTTTCGCATGACAGCGTGGAGCAGGCAGCGAAGGAACTGCGGGCAGAGGGCGCGGAGGTCTTCGTCGCAACGCAGGCGTTCGGCGTGGACGATATGGCGGAGGAGCAGAACATCGCCTCGGTGACGAAGGACGAGATGGGCGTCGAGACGACGATGGCATCGGAGATCACGAAGCTCTACGGTCTGACGCGACGCACGCGCACGGCGGCGATCAACGCCTCGATCCTGCCGAAGATGCTGAACACGGCGAACCAGACGGAGTACTCGGTACGCACGGCGGGCGTCACGGTGCCGCTGATGATCATGCGCGGCGACGGCGGTGTCATGGAGATCACGGAGATGAAGAAGCGCCCCGTGCTCACGATGCTCTCGGGACCTGCCGCCTCGGTCATGGGCTCGCTCGTCTACCTGCGCGCGTCGAACGGCGTGTACTTCGAGGTCGGCGGCACGACGGTCAACATCGGCGTCATCAAGGACGGCCGTCCCGCGATCGACTACTCTATCGTGGGCGGGCACCGCACGTACATCACATCGCTCGATGTGCGTGTCATGGGCGTTGCAGGCGGCAGCATGATCCGCGTGAGCGAGAAGGGCGTCAAGGATGTCGGCCCGCGCAGCGCACATATCGCGGGGCTCGAGTACGCCGTCTTTACGCCCGAGGAGGAGATCGTCGATCCGAAGCTTGAGCTGTTCTCCCCGCGTCCCGGTGATCCGAGCGACTATGTGTGTATCCGCCTCGCCAGCGGCAAGCGCATCACGATCACGAATACCTGCGCAGCGAACGTGCTCGGGCTGATTGACCCGCAGTACTTCTCGTACGGCAATGCGGCGGCGGCGCGCAAGGCGATGCAGCCCGTTGCGGACTACATGGGCACGACGGTCGAGGATGTGGCGCGTCAGATCCTCACGCGCGCGTATGAGAAGATCAGCCCCGTGATCTTTGAGCTCGCGGACAAGTACAAGCTCGAACGCGACATGATCCACCTCGTCGGTGTCGGCGGCGGTGCGGCGGCGCTGATCGGCTTCTGCGCGGAGAAGATGGGCGTGCACTACAGCATTCCGGAGAACGCGGAGGTCATCTCCTCGATCGGCGTTGCGCTTGCGATGGTGCGTGATGTGGTCGAGCGCACAGTGCCGAACCCGACGGCAGATGACATCCGCGCGATCAAGCAGGAGGCGATCGACAAGGCGGTCGAGAGCGGTGCCGCGCCCGATACGGTCGAGGTGCACATCGAGATCGACGCGCAGACCTCGAAGCTGACTGCGATCGCGAGCGGCTCGACGGAGGTCAAGGCACAGGATCTGATGGCGGAGTGCTCCGAGGAGGAGGCACACGCGATTGCCGCCGAGGACATGAAGACGACCGTTGACGCGATTGAGGTCACGGCGCACAGCCCGAACTTCCGCATCTTCCAGCCGAAGGACACGGGCGGCGCACGCGCCGTGCGCATCGTGGACAAGAAGGGCTTTATCAAGGTGCAGCGCGCGGATGCAAAGGCTGCCGCCACGCGCGTGACGGGCTATCGCGGCGTCGTCACGCAGATGTGGGAGGAGCTCGCCGTGTATAAGGCGGACGCCATTCTGCGCCCGGACTACTACATCTGTGCGGGCGCGCGCGTGATGGACTTCTCGGGCAGCACGGAGCTCGACCGCGTCCTGATGCTCATGGATGTGGAGATGCAGGCGATGGATGCGTCGATGGAGATTCTGGTGGTCGGCGCACGCACGATGATGTAAGACGGAGCGTACAGATGGGAGGAGATGGGCGTGGACTGGGGGAAACTCTTTCGGCGGTCAAAGCCTGCGCCGTATGAGCCGTATGCGGAGCAGCAGGTCTATCCCATCGGGGCGATGATGCGGCACATGGCGCGGATCGCGCCCATGGACTACGGGTGGTACGCATTCTCGCGGGAGCTGCTGCGGGATAAGTTCACGGACGATGAGAAGCGCGTCCTGATGGAGCGGGCGTACCGCTGCGGTGCGGAGGAGGCAGACCTTCTCCGTGCGGCGTGCGAGGCAGAGGATACCGCGCTGACGCCCGTACGCGCAGCGCAGCATCTCGGTGTGGAAATCCGCTCTGAGGACACGTCGCCCGGCGGTGGACAGGTACTCTTTGCGACCTTTACGGAGCCGGATCTCATCACCGTCTATCGGGATGCGGTGCGGCGCGGGGAGGCATTGATGGAGGATGCAGAGGTCGCTGCGGCGCTCCCGCGCCTTGACATCACGCGCATCCTTCTCTGGCACGAGCTGTTTCACGCGGTGGAGCTGCAGAAGAAGGCGACGATCTTTACACAGACCGAGAAGATCGCGCTTTGGCGCGGTCCGATCCCGAACCGCTCCACGATCCGCTGTCTGGGCGAGATCGCGGCGATGCAGTTCGCTGCGGCGATGGAGGGGCTGACGTATTCGCCCTACTGTCTGGACGTGCTGCTCGTGTACGGTTACGACATGCGCGCGGCGAGCGCGCTGTTTGATGAGATCAGAGAGGTTCTCTCCCATGCGGAGGGGATGACGGAGGAGGATGCCATATGTTGACGGAGAATATCAAGATCGAGGGCAAGTGGGACTATCGCGCTGTGAGATTTCGCCGCGCAATTGCGTTTCTGAAGGAAACGGATTTTTTGAACGAACAGCCGGGCAGCGTGCTGCAGATCGGGGACGGCATGCGCGCGGAGGTGCAGGAGTATGAGACCATGCCCGCAGATACCTGCCGCTTTGAGTCGCATCGGAAATACTTTGACATTCAGTATGTGGCAAGCGGCGAGGAGTGCATGGGCTATATCCGGCAGTCCGAGCTGACCCCGGCGGAGCCGTACGATGCGGAGCGCGACCTCGCGTTCTATGAGGAGCCGCAGACCGCAGGACGCGTGCATCTGCGCGCGGGGGACTTTGCCATCGTATCGCCTGACGACGGGCACAAACCGCGCTGCATCGGCGATGCGCCGTGCCTTGTGCGCAAGATCGTGGTGAAGGTGCCCGTCGAGGACTGAGAGGAGGCAGCAATGTCAGACGTTATCTTATTCGGAGAACCGATGGTCATGTTCGTGGCGGAGACCGAGGGACCGCTCGATGAGGTGGAGAACTTTACGAAGCTGCTCGCGGGTGCGGATGTCAACGTCGCCATCGGGCTCAAGCGTCTCGGGCACAGTGTGACCTATGCCACGCGCCTCGGGCGGGACCCGTTCGGAACCTATATCGAGAAGAAGCTGCGAAAGGAGCAGATTCACACACAGATCACATACGATGCAGAGCACTTTACGGGCTATCAGCTAAAAAACAAGGTGTCAGAGGGCGATCCCGAGGTCTTTTATTTCCGACGGAACAGCGCTGCCTCGCATCTGAGCGAGGCGGACGTGGAGGCGATTCCGCTGGACGGTGTGCGCGTGCTGCACATGACGGGCATCCCCGCTGCGCTCTCGGGGAGCTGCCGCAATGCCTCCTACCGACTGATCGAGCGCGCACGGGAGCGGGGCATCTGCGTGACCTTTGACCCGAACCTGCGCCCGACGCTCTGGGAGAGCAGGCATGCGATGATCCGCACGGTGAATCACCTCGCATCGATGGCAGACATCGTCCTGCCGGGCACGGCGGAGGGCGAGATCCTGATGGGGAGCAGTGACCCCGCTGAGATCGCCGCGTTCTATCGCGGGCGCGGTGCGCGCATGGTCTTTGTCAAGGAGGGACCGAAGGGCGCCTATGCCGATACGCCCGAGGGATGCACGCACATCGCGGGGATTCCGGCAGAGCAGGTCGTCGATACCGTCGGCGCGGGCGATGGTTTTGCCGTCGGCATCATCAGCGGGTGGCTTGAGCATCTGCCCGTCGCGCAGATGGTCGAGCGCGCGAATGCAATCGGCTCGATTCAGGTCACGGTCAAGAGCGACAACGAGGGGCTGCCGACGCGTGAGGAGCTCGCGGCATACATCGCAAAGCGAGGAGGGGGCGCACGATGAAGCTGCAAGTAGCCATTGACCGCGTCGATGTCCCCGCCGCGATGGAGATGATTCGTCAGGTGGAGGCGTACGCGGACATCGTGGAGATCGGCACCTCCCTCATCAAGGACTTTGGACTTGAGAATAGCGTTGGGGCGCTTACGCGCACCTTTCCCGCACAGGACTTCCTCGCGGATATCAAGACCTGCGATGAGGGCGCGTACGAATTCCGAAAAACGTACGAAGCGGGCGCGGCAGTCGCGACCGTGATGGGCTTCTCCTCGTCTGCGACGATCCGCGCGTGCGCAGAGGTCGCCGACGCGTTCGGCAGGGACTACCTGATCGACCTCCTCGCATGCGATGCGGTGCGCGTGCGGCAGATCGCCGCAGAATTCCCGCGTGCGATCTTCTGCATCCACCTGCCCTCGGACTGCGCGGGCGAGGGGCTCGGCGCACTCATCGAGGAGATGGCAGGACAGCTGTGCGCCGCTGCCAAAACGCCGCGCATCGCGGCAGCGGGCGGCGTGCAGCTTGCGAGCGTGCCGCTCCTCAGGCGTTGTGGCATCGAGATCGGCATCGTCGGGAGCGCCGTCACGAAGGCGGCGGATCCTGCGGCGGCAGCGCGTGCGTTTCATGAGGCAATGCGGGAGTAAAGGAGAGAACTATGCTGGAGATACTAAAGCAGATCGAGGAGGAAATTCATGGCGTCCTCGCAAAGGTGAAGGAGGATGACATCGAACGCTTTCTTGCGGAGATTGCGCCGAATCGGCGCATCTTTGTCGACGGAGAGGGGCGCTCCGGCTTCAGCGCAAAGGGATTTGCCATGCGACTGATGCACCTCAAATATACCGTGTATTTCGTGGGCGAGACGATTACCCCTGCCGTGGAGGCGGGCGACGTGTTTATCGCCGTCTCCGGCTCGGGCACAAGCAAGAATGTCGTGAGCGACGCCGAGAAGGCAAAGGCAAAGGGCGCGCGCTTGCTCGCTGTCACGAGCAAGCCAGCGTCGCCGCTCGGGCAGTGCGCCGACGTTGTGCTTGAGATTCCGGGCACCGTCAAGGGGGACGCGGGCGGCGAACGCAAATCCATCCAGCTCCTCAGCTCGCTGTTCGACCAGAGCCTCCACATCGTTCTCGATGCCGTCTGCCTCGCGCTCTCGCGCCGCGATCACATTGCGAACGAGCAGGCGACCGCGACGCACTGGTGAAATACCTCCGCAGCCAAGCCTCCCCCGTGTGGGGAAGCGCTTGAGGTGAAGGGGGCGCTTGTAGCGATACCACTGACATAATCAAGGGCTGTTGCACGAAGTTTTGCAACAGCCCTACTTGTCGAACGCTTTCTTCCTCAGCGCGTAGCCCCCGTGCCCTTGTTTTTTGCCTCCTCCCGCGCACTGCGCAGACAGCTGTCAAAGTAGTGCGCGAGATTCTTCTCCATGACGGCGACATCCGTTTCGTTCGATGAGGAACCGGGGTTATCGGCGAGCGTCGCCGCCCAGTCATTCGGTCCCTTCAATGTAAAGAATGCGACAAAGGTGGCGCGCGTCAGCTCCGTTTCGTTCGGCGGCAGATAGTAGAACGTAATCTTGCGCCCATACAGTGCAGATAGCACGACGCCGTCCCCGTTTGGACGGTACAGCGTGTGGAGCTCCTTGCAGATCGCCGCCAGATCCGCGCCGCGCGCGCCGTCCGTGACGAAGATAAAGTCGCCCTCATCAAAGAGCGAGACCTCCCGATCGAGGTGACGTCGTTTTGCTCCCGAATGCATCAGTGCCTCCGCCTCCTCGGTGGTCGCGGCATGAAAGCCGTATTCCTCCGCCATGTGCCCAATCGCTGCATTCAGGTGCGCGGCATAACCCGTCGCATACTGAAAGAACGCGTTCGTATCCCGCTCCGCACCGGGGCGCGGGAGCGTCGGGCGGCGGACGACCGCGTTGCATGAGAAGGTGAAATCATTCGCCGTGTCATGCAGGACATAGATGCGCCGCTCAAACGGTTTCTCCTTCTCGACCTGCGTTTCCACGAGCACAAGATGCGGGCTGCACGCGCCAAACTTCTCCTCCGTCATCGCGATCACATCGTCCGGCGTGTACGGATCGCTGTTTTCTGTTGCCAGCGTTGATGAGCAGCCCGTGAGGAGGGAGGTGCAGAGTGCGGCGAGCATGCCCCATCCTCTGATGTATCGAAATCCTGCCATCGAGCAGCCTCCTTCGTATCGTTGATTCAAAAAAAGGGGGGCTGTTGCACGAAACAAACGTGTAGCAGCCTCGGAGCCGCATAACGGATTACTTCAGATGATCGAAGTTTAATCCATCCTGCTGCATAGATAGTCCTCCAACGCCTGAATACTCTCGTAGGAGGGCGCGGTGCCCTCGATATAGTTCGAGAGGATGACATCACTCTTCTTGACATCGTTCCGCTTGACCTCGGATGCGTAGTTCAGCAGCTCGATTGAGGCGTCTGTCTGATTGCGGCGCGTGATGTAGATGTTATCCTTGCGATCCGTAAAATCCAGGATTTCCGCATAGGGCGTGGAGAAAATGAGACATGCCCCGTGCTTGTTGATGCGTTCGTTTTTGAAGATGTTTGTAATCATACGAATGAGCTCTTTGTTCAACAATCTCCTCCTATGAGGATATTATAGCATATGTTTAGTATGCTGTAAGACAACAAAACCATCGAAACTAGGAAATCACTGATAAAATGAAGTCCGTCAGATTGGCGCAGATTTTTCGTCCGATTGAGGCAGCAAACCGGACGCATAGCCAAAGCTATGTGGAGGATTTGCTAACGAAAAGCGGGCAAAAAAGATGTGCTAAGATGGCGGTGCTGAATTTATCAGTGCTTCCCTCATTTTCCCAAAGACACATAAATACACTTGGGTTGGCGCGGATTCTTTGCGGAGGCAGAGAATCTGCGCCTCCTGAGTATTGAGCGAAAGCTCTTAGAAAGAATCAAATATTATGGCAAAGCTTAAGAATGCACCGGTCGCCCTTATCATCATGGATGGCTTCGGCAACGGCGACCCAAATGATATGAAATACAACGCCATCGCCATGGCGAATACGCCAGTCATCGACGGGCTGAAGAAAAAATACAAATACAATCAGATCAACGCCTCCGGCGAGTACGTCGGACTGCCGCACGGGCAGATGGGCAACTCCGAGGTCGGTCACACGAACATCGGCGCAGGGCGCATTGTCTATCAGCAGCTCACGCGCATCACGCGCGATATCAAGAACGGCGACTTCTTCAAGAATGAGGCGCTGCTCACGATTGTACGCGGCGTGAAGGAGCGCGGTGCCGCCCTGCACGTCATGGGACTGGTCTCGCCGGGCGGCGTGCACAGCCATGACGATCACCTCTTCGGCGTGCTCGAACTCGCGAAGCGTGAGGGACTGACCGAGGTCTGGATCCACGCATTCCTCGATGGGCGCGATGTGCCGCCCAAGAGCGCGACGGAGTATCTCGCGGCGGTCGAGAAAAAGGCGGCGGAGATCGGTGTCGGCAAGATCGCAACGGTCAGCGGTCGCTACTATGCGATGGATCGCGACCACCGCTGGGAGCGCGAGCAGCTCGCCTACGAGGCGATTGCACACGCCAAGGCAAAGACTGTGGCAAAGACGGCGGTCGACGGCGTGCTCGCCTCCTACGCCGATACGAGCGAAAAGCCCGAGGGCGTGACGGATGAGTTCGTCGTCCCGTTCGTGGTCGAGGGATACCCCGGCATGAAGAACGGCGACGGGGCGATCTTCTACAACTTCCGTCCGGATCGCGCGCGCCAGCTCACACACGCATTCGTTGACGAGACATTTGACGGCTTCCAGCGTGACGAGTCGCTGAAGATCCCATTTGCGACGTTTTCGCAGTACGAGGCGGGGATGAACGCGCTCGTGGCGTTCCCGCCCGAGGAGATCGACAACACGTTCGGTCAGTATGTGCAGGATCTCGGCTACACGCAGCTGCGCATCGCCGAGACGGAGAAGTACGCACACGTCACATTCTTCTTCAACGGCGGCGTCGAGGAACCGTACAAGGGCGAGGATCGCATCCTCGTGCACTCCCCGAAGGTTGCGACCTACGATCTGCAGCCCGAGATGAGCGCGATCGAGGTCACGGACAAGGTGGTCGAGGCGATCAAGTCGAAGAAGTATGACTTCATCATCCTCAACTATGCGAACTGCGACATGGTCGGTCACACGGGCGTCGTGCCCGCCGTCGTCAAGGCGGTTGAGACGGTCGACACCTGCGTGGGGCGCTTTGTCGACGCCATCCGTGAGGTCGGCGGCGAGGTCTGCATCACGGCGGATCACGGCAATGCGGACAAGATGTGGGACTACGAGACGAACCAGCCGTTCACGAAGCACACGACGAACCCTGTGCCGTTTATCGTGGTCTCTGACCGCATCAAGGAAGTACATACGGGCGCGCTCTGCGATATCGCGCCGACGCTTCTGACGCTCGCGGGCATTCCCATCCCGAAGGAGATGACAGGAAAGCCGCTCGTCACGCTTGCGTAGTATGAACTGATGCTTGGCACTGCTGCATGAGTATCGTGTCAAGCAGGAGAGAGAAGACAAGAATAGAGTTGTTGTACGAGACGCTAGGGGTTTCGTGCAGCAACTCTTTTTTATTGGAAATAAATTTTATGGAGGCAGGAAAACAAGCATGAATGGAGAAGTAAAAAAGTGCGTATAATATCGTTTGGTGACGACAGTCGATCTGTCATCTTTGGCACACGGTGATGCAAGGAGATGTGTTCTGGTGCAGGGGGATCGTGTGCAGGGGAAAGGAGAGAATATTTTGCAGGAACAAGGGCAAAAGAAGGGAAGGGGTATCGGCTTTCAGCTGAACGCGATCACGCTCGTCGGGATTGTCGTGATGGTGACGATCCTCGTTTCGTTCGTCGGCTACCGCGCGTATGATGAACTCCTCACCGTGGGGACGCAGGCGAAGTACAACGAGCTGGGGGATAAGATCCGTCCGGTGATCAACCGCTATGCCTCGGTCAAGCAGTCAGGGGAGGGGCTGCGTCAGCGCATCTACACGATGATGCAGGCACCGCCGGAGGCACGCAGCCGCGAGGTACTGAACAAGAACCTTGCGGATCTGATTCAGTCCAACACTAACCTTGTGGGCGTGGGGGTGGTCTTTGAACCGAATGCCTTTGACGGCAACGACGCCGCACATACGAGCGACCCGCTCTCGGACAGCACAGGACGCATGATTTCCTTCGTGAGCCGTGAGGGCAGCGGTATAGAGTTCGAGCCGAGCACGGGCTATGAGACCGCTGATTGGTATACGGAGCCAAAGCGTACGTCCAAGCTCACGCTGACGAATCCGTACTACGATGAGATCGGCGGCAAGAAGACTCTCGTGGTATCGCTCGCCGTTCCTCTGATCCAGAATGGACACTTTGTCGGTGCGATCTCACTTGACTTTGACATGGAGCAGATCCAGAAGGATTTCGAGAAGGCGAGTACGCCGGACAATATCTACCTCATGATCGATAATGCGGGACGCCTCGTGGCGCATGGGACGAGTCCCGACTCCATCATGAAGGATGCGTTTCAGCTGATGGGATCGACGGAGCAGGATAAGAAGGAGATCTTCACAGACGGTCCGTACAGCCTGACGAAGGTGTCGCCGACCACGGGCAAGGAGTCGGTCTACGTCTTCTACGCGCTCTACTACGACGGCATTGATACGCCGTGGGCGATCTTCTCCATCACGGACAAGGATAAATTTGTCGGTACGGCACGCGAGATGGTAATCTTCTCCGTCGTGCTTGCCGTGATCTGTAGCGTGGTGCTCGTCATCGCCCTCGCAATGTTCATTCAGCGGCGCCTGATCGTTCCCATTGGGGATGTGACGGGGATTTTGACGCGTTTTTCCGATCTCGATCTGGATCACGAGAAGGGAAAGCATGCTGCGATCTATCTGGATCGTGCCGATGAGATCGGCGCGATGATTCGTTCGCTCGGGCGCATGGCGAACAGCCTGCGCGAGATCATCGGCAAGATCAACGGTGTCTCCCAGTCTGTTGCGGCAACGAGTGAGGAGCTGACGGCGACAGCGCAGAACACGGCGCACTCGGCGGAGACGGTGCGCAAGGGCATTCACGACATCGCCGAGAGTGCACGCGTGCAGGTTGCGGACACGCAGGATGCCGTTGACCATACGGATGAAATTCTCCATCTGCTTGACGACAACCGCAAGGTCATGACGGAGATGAACGAGGCGACGGAGAACATCCAAAAGCGCCAGACCGAAGGCGCGGAGATCCTGGCTGACCTCATGAAGAAATCTGCAGAGACTGCTGATGCGACGAACGAAGTCTCACGTGTGGTCGAGGAGACGAATCAGAAAGCGGAGCGGATCGAAGAGGCGAGCGCGATGATTCAGTCCATCTCCGAGCAGACGAATCTTCTTGCACTCAACGCAGCGATTGAGGCGGCGCGTGCAGGCGAGGCAGGACGCGGGTTCGCGGTTGTCGCAGAGGAGATCCGCAAGCTTGCCGAGCAGTCGCGCGGCTTTACGGACGAGATCAACGGCATCATCGGCGAGCTCAAGACGAAGTCGCAGCAGGCGGTCGATACGATGGAGGTCTCCAAGAAGCTGGTCGAGGAGAGCAACGTCAACCTCGAGCGGACGCAGCGTCGCTTTGAGATGATTGCCAAGGCGGTCGAAGGAGCGAACAACGTTGTGACGAAGCTGAACGAATCCTCCGAAAAGCTAACGGAGAAGAACAAGGCAATCGCTGCCGTCAGCAACAAGCTGATGGATATGGCGAAAGAGAACGATGCAACGACGGACGAGGCGGAAGCCGCCGTCGATACGCAGACACAGGCACTCGCGGACATCGCCGAGGCGAGCGAGAGCCTTGCCCAGATCGCAACCGATCTGCAGAACGAGATCTCGCGCTTCCGCGTTTAAATAGAACTCGAAGAATGAAGAGGGCTGTTGCACGAAGTTTTCTAGCTTCGTGCAACAGCCCCTTTTCTGTATTGACCATGGAAATAATATTTTCCTGCGGCAGGAGAAGAGCCGTTTGCGGCGAATAATATACCATTAATATAGAATCTATTTACAGCGACAGCCGGGCTGTTGTCTTTGTGTGCGCGATTTGTGGGATAGGATACATGGCATCAAACGCGCACGGGAAAGGAGAGAATATTTTGCAGGAACAAGGGCTAAAGAAGGGAAGAGGTATCGGCTTCCAGCTGAACGCGATCACGCTCATCGGGATTGTCGTGATGGTGACGATCCTAGTCTCGTTCGTTGGCTACAGAGCTTATGATGAGCTGCTCAGGATGGGGACGGTGGCGCAGTACAACGAATTGGGCGAGCGTTCAAAGGCGGTCATCAGCCGCTATGAGTCTGTCCAGCAGTCGGGAGAGGATGTGCGCCAGCGCATCTATACGTATATGCAGCAGCATCCGCCCGCAGCACGCAGCCGCGAGGCGCTGAACGAGATGCTCGCCGATGCGGCTGCGTCGAATAACAATCTCTCAGGAATTGGCCTTGTGTTTGAGCCGAACGCTTTCGACGGGCAGGACGCAGCGCATGTCGGGGATCCGCTTTCGGATGAGTCCGGACGTGTGATGCCCTATGCCGACCGTGAGGGAAACGCAGTCGAGTTTGAGCCTTGTACGGGCTATGAGACCGCGACGTGGTATCAGAAGCCGAAGTCTACGTCGAAGCTCGTTCTCTCGGAGGCGTACTATGACGAAGTGGCCGGGAAAAAGGCTCTGCTCGTCTCCATTGGCATGCCGATCATCGTGGATGGGCATTTCATCGGTGCGCTTTCTCTCGATTTTGATGTAAGTCATATTCAGGAAGACCTCGCAAAGGCGAGTTCGGCTGATAACGCCTATCTTCTCATCGACAATGAAGGGGATCTCGTGGCACATGGGACGAGTCCCGAGTCGATCATGAAGAATGCGTTCACGATTATGCAGTCTCCGGAGTCGGAGAAGAAGGATGTATTCGCGGAGTCTCTGTACAGCAAGACACAGTATTCGCAGACGACGGGGAAGGACTCGGTCTATGTCTTCCACCCTGTTAAGTTTGCAGGGGTGGATGCGAAGTGGTCAATCTTCTCCATTACGGACGAGGATAAGTTTACTGGCGCAGCGCGCGATATGGTCATCTTCTCCGTTGTGCTGGCGGTGATCTGTACCGTGGCGCTCGTCATCGCACTCGCAGTATTCATCCAGCGCCGTCTGCTCGTCCCCATCGGTGATGTGACGGAGATCCTGACGCGCTTTGCGGATCTCGATCTGGATCGGGAAAAGGGGATGAAGGCTCGTGTACACATGGCGCGTACCGATGAAATCGGAATAATGGTTTCGTCTTTGGCGCGTATGGCAGATAGTCTGCGCGGGATCATCGGCAAGATCAACGGGGCTTCCCAGTCTGTTGCGGCAACGAGTGAGGAGTTGACAGCGACGGCACAGAACACGGCGCACTCGGCGGAGACGGTGCGCAATGGCATCCACGATATTGCCGAGAGTGCACGCGTACAGGTCAAGGACACGCAGAACGCGGTCAATCATACGGATGAAATCCTCCAACTGCTCGATGATAACCGCAAGGTCATGACGGAGATGAACGAGGCGACGGAGAACATTCATAAACGTCAGACCGAGGGCGCGGAGATTCTCTCCGACCTCATGAAGAAGTCTGCGGAGACCGCCGATGCAACGCAGGAGGTCTCGCGCGTGGTCGAGGAGACAAATCAGCGTGCGGAGCGCATCGAAGAGGCGAGCGCGATGATTCAGTCCATCTCCGAGCAGACGAACCTCCTCGCGCTCAACGCCGCCATCGAGGCAG
>ERZ772967.1548-NODE-1548-length-15675-cov-2.811204_pt1 | contig 15675 bp, 14 predicted proteins | sample MGYA00511677_ERZ772967 | MGnify/ENA primary metagenome ERZ772967 (study PRJEB29015, sample SAMEA2737931) | human oral metagenome | biome: human oral; feature: human-associated habitat; material: dental | place: China | collected 2146 ...
TTGAACGCATTCCGTCGCGGCCCATGCGGCCGAAACTTCGTATCGTGTCTTCCGCCGATTTTTTTACGAGCCCCTCACCGCTTTTAAACGCGATACCTTCACGAGAGCCGAGTTCAAATCCCAATATGGCGGCGTCTACCGCCGATGCGATTTTTGCCGCGCACGACGGTTTTGCTCCGTCACACACGATACCGCCTACATCGGCAAGCGTATTCGTAATCGTACGCGCGACGGCATCTTCATCGCCTCCGTGCAAATACGTGATACCGCATCCCGCTCCGGTCGCAGCGCACACCGCACCGCAAAACGCGCTCAAACTGCCGATATACCGCTTTTGCAAAAGCGCAATCAAATTTGCCAAAACGAGGGCGCGGATCAATTTGTCGTGCGGGACATTCCATTCTTTCGCATATTCGATCACCGGCAGCGATACCGTCATCCCCTGATTGCCGCTGCCGCTGTTTATGACGACGGGCAGCGGACATCCGCTCATACGCGCATCGCTTCCCGCCGCGGCCGCAGCCCGCGCACGCACGCGTACGTCGTTTTTATCGTATAATTTTTCGAGTGTCCGTCCGATCCTCGCTCCGTATTCGCGCGCAAGCCCTTCTTGCGATATGGCGGTATTGTATTCGATCTGCCGTTCGATCACGGCGCGCACGTCTTCGATGTTCACTTCATTCGCAAAATCGATGATGTCTTTTACCGCAAGCAGCGATTTGTCCGCTTGCGTTCCCGCATCGGCTTTTGCTGCAGGCGATTGCGCATCGATTATTATTTTTCCGTTTTTTTCGATATATGAAATATTCGTGTGCTTTTCGGATACGATGACGATCACCGTATCTTCGCCTTTTTTTGCCGTTACGCGGATATAAAGATTGTCTTTGCCGTCGACAAGACTGCACTCGCAAAATCCCGAATCGACAAGCTCTTTCGTTTTTTTAATCTGCTCTTCGGTTATTTTCGAAAGTACTTCCAAACCGCTTTCGGCATCCCCTCCGACCGCACCGAGCGTCGCCGCCACATCGATTCCTTTCATGCCGCCGGAGTTCGGAACGGTTACGCCCTGCACGTTTTTAACGATATTGCCGCTCGCTTCGATCCGCAGTTTTTCGGGAAAGCTTCCGAGCACATCGCGCGCTTTTGCCGCCGCAAACGCGATGGCGATCGGCTCGGTACAGCCGAGCGCGGGCACGAGTTCCGTTTTTAAGATTGCGACGTATGCATCGTATATCTTTTTGTCCATATAATTATTTTCCTTGACAATACGTATTTATCGCTTCAAACAAGAGTTTGCCGACGACCGATCCGCCGTCGAGAACGCCGATGCTTTTTTCCGCGTAGTATGCCGCACGTCCGTGTACCGCTTTCATATTTTTCGTATTTTCCGAACCCTTTGCGGCAGCGGCGGCGGCAGCTTCGAACGCTTTTTTTTCACCGTCGGCACTGTGCTTTTCAAGTTCATCGACTGCGGGAATAAAGGCGTCCATAATCGTTTTTTCTCCGGCTTTCGATCCGCATTTTTCGCTGATCGCAGCGATCCCCGCTTTAAATGCGGCACTCGTTTCCGCCAAATCGATATCCGTTTTGCCGCGCATCGCTTTCGCCATACCCATAATGCCGATCGACGTAATCGTCCCGAGCGACGACGGTGCCTTTTCGTTAAACGTCATCCCCATTTTCATAAATAATTTTCCCAAGTCCGTTTCATCGGAGGTGTCGAGAAAATCACTTACCGCTTTATAACCTTCGCTCATGGAAATGCCCAAATCGCCGTCACCGTTTTGCTGGTCAAGCTGAATGAGATAATCTTTGTTTTTCGTCATCACATCGCTTATAATTTTACATGCACCTTTTACATCCTGTGCGTTCATCGGCAGCCTCCGAAAATTAATAATTTGAAACAGGACTGCCGAAAAAGCGACCGGCTTTCGAAACAGCCCTGTGGTTTTCAGACATACTATTTGTTTTCACTTGTATAAAACGGTGTCGATGCCGGGGCGCGGAGCAATTCTTCAAGCTGCGAATCGAGTTTGAATACGGTGATCGACAGACCGGCCATCTCCATAGATGTGGCGAATTCTCCGATGTGCGGCATAAAAACGCTTACGTTTTTAGCAGCGAGCATCTTTGCAATCGAACGATATACGATGAGCTGCTCTTCAAGCGGCGTCGCACCGAGTCCGTTTACCATAACGGAAACTTTATCGCCGGAAGCGAGGGGCATATCGGCAAGGATTTTATCGAGGATGACTTTTGCGACTTCATCGGCCGTCATCATCTTGCGTACTTCGATTCCGGGTTCGCCGTGAATGCCCATGCCCACTTCGATTTCATCGTCGTTGATGGAAAACGTCGGCTTTCCGACTTCCGGAACGATGCACGGAGAAAGCGCGACCCCCATCGTTCTGATATTTGCAAGCGCTTTTTCCGCAACGGAAGCGACTTCATCGAGCGACATCATTTTATCGGCGGCCGCACCGGCAACTTTAAACGCATACACCATACCCGCAACACCGCGGCGCTTTGCCGCCGTTTCTTTTGCGCTCGAAGCGACGTCGTCGCACACGAGTACGGTTTTCGTTTTGATATCGTCCATGTCGACCATTTCGCAGGCCATGTCGAAATTCATTTTATCGCCGCCGTAGTTTCCGTAGAGGCACAAAACGCCGCTGCCGCGGTCGCACGCTTTAATCATATTCGCCATCTTCTGCGATGACGGAGAAGCGAACACATTGCCGATCGCGCAGCCGTCGAGCATACCGCTTCCGACATAGCCCAAAAACACCGGCAAGTGCCCGCTGCCTCCGGCCGTCACGATACCGACTTTGCCGTCTTTTACGGGATAACCCGAAACGAGCACACGGCAGTCGCCGTCGAGAAAATGCACTCTGTCACCGTAGGCAAGCTCGATGCCTTCCATCATTTCGTTTACAAAGTCTTCCGGTTTGTTAATAATCTTTTTCATACGTACCCCCATATTGATATTGATTTAATAATTTATATTGCGGACAATCGATTATACCACGATTATCCGCCCAAATACGCTTTAATCACCTGCGGATCGGAAAGCAATTCCTTTCCGGTTCCCTCCATGATTACTTCGCCCGTCGCAAGAACATAGCCGCGGTCGGCAATCGACAAGGCCATCGACGCATTCTGTTCGATCAGTAAAATCGTTTTGCCGCCTGCTTTCAATTTTGCGAGCAGTTCAAAAATTTCTTCGACGATAATCGGCGCAAGTCCCAGCGACGGTTCGTCGAGCATGATGATATCGGGCTTGAGCATAAGTCCCCGCGCGATGGCGAGCATCTGCTGTTCTCCTCCGGAAAGCGAACCGCCCGCCTGCTTTTCGCGCTCTTTTAAGCGCGGGAAAAGCGCATACTGTTCTTCGATGAGAAGCGGTATATCTTTATTTTTAATGGACGGATTTCCCATCGTACCCGTGACAAGATTTTCGTAAACGGTAAGCGCCGGAAAGATTCTACGTCCTTCGGGAATATGCGCGAGACCCATTTTGACGATTTTATCGGGAGCGAGGTTCGTGATATCCTTGCCTTTGAACATAATCGTTCCGCCCGATTTCGGCACGAGATTTGAAATCGCCATGAGCGTACTCGTTTTGCCGGCGCCGTTTCCGCCGATAAGCGTTACGAGTTCTCCGCTTCGCACTTCGATATTTTCGTCTCGGAGCGCGGATATACTGCCGTAATTGACGCTTAAGTTTTTAATGCTGAGCATACGGCGCCTCCCCTGTCAAAAGACCTTTACCGAAATACGCTTCGCGCACTTCTTTATCGTTTTTTACGACATCGGGAGTGCCTTCGCATATCTTTTGTCCGAAATTGAGCACGAGAATTTTTTTGCATGTTCCCATAACGAATTTCATATCATGTTCGATGACCGCAATCGTGTATCCCAAATTGTTGAGTTTAATAATAAATTCCGAAAGCGATTTCGTTTCGTTCGGATTCATACCGGCAGCCGGTTCATCGAGCAAAAGAATTTTCGGATTCAGCGCAAGCGCACGTGCAATTTCGACTTTGCGCTGAATACCGTACGGCAAATTGCCCGCAAGCGTATCGGCATACGCTTCAAGGCCGATCATCGAAAGAATTTCAAGGCCTTTTTGCGCGGCAAATTCTTCGTCGTTTTTATACGTTTTATCCCTGATAATCGCATCCGCAAATCCCGTTTTCAGTTGAAGATGAAATCCGATTTTAATATTTTCCAAAACGGACATAAAGCGAAACAGCATGATATTTTGAAAGGTGCGCGCCATTCCCTTCGCCGCGACGCGTTCGGGTTTCATGCCGGTAACGTCTTCGCCGCAGAACAGGATTTTACCGGACGTCGGATAATCCATTCCCGAGCACACGTTGAAAAACGTCGTTTTGCCCGCACCGTTCGGTCCGATGATGCCGAAAATATCTCCGGCGTCGATTTCCATGCTGACTTTTTCCACGGCTTTAAGACCGCCGTAATATTTACACACGTTTTCCGCTTTTAAGACAGGAGTATTCATTTCGAGACCTCCGTATCGCGTTTTCCGTCAGAGCTTTTTGTCTTCCCGGCCTTCGCCGCTCTCTTTACAAAACGGCGCAAGCTGAGATTCCCGGCAACGGCTGAAGCACCGACAAGTCCCTGCGGACGGAACCACATCATAATGATTATCAAAAGCGCGTATGCGACGAGCCGCCACTGTCCGATCGGCCGCAGCACTTCGGTAAGGAAGTTGACGATTATCGATCCGACGACGGGACCGACGAGCGTCCCCTGACCGCCGATAATCACCATAGACAGGATATTCCATCCTTCATCGAGCGTAAAATACGTCGAATCGATAAAGCGGACATAGGGAGCGTATATCGCGCCCGCAACGCCGATCCAAAACGCGCCGTACATAAAATTCGAAATTTTGTACCGAGAAGAATCCACACCGAGGCTCTTTGCGGCAAGTTCGTTTTCGCGTATCGACATCCACGCCCGCCCGATCCGCGAATTGATAACGCGGTACGATACGAACAAAAATAAAATCGCAAATCCCAAAAATACATAATAGTAACGACGCGGGTTTCTGATCGCAATGCCGAAAAACTGCGGAATCGGAATACCTTTTATACCGAGCGCACCGCCGGTAAGAGCCGTCCAGTTGAGCGCAATAAGTCGTGCGATTTCGGAAAAACCGAGCGTCACGATCGACAGATAGATACCGCTCATTTTAAGCGTCGGAAGCGCAACGAGCAGCCCAATCACAGCGGTAACGATACCGGCGACCGGAAGAGCGAGCCAAAAATTCCATGCGGCGCGGGTTGAGAGAATCGCTTCCGTGTAGGCGCCGACACAAAAAAATCCTGCGGCTCCGAGACAGGTCATACCGCTGTAACCGTTGATGATATTCAGCGCTCCGGCGAGCAGCGCATACAAGCAGATACGGCACATAACGCCCATAAAATAGCTTTTGCCGTAGATCTGCGGCAGAGCAAGCATCACCGCAATGAGAACGGCGGCGGTGACGACAACATGCTTTTTGCACCAGGCATTTACGGAATATAATGTATCGACGACCGCACTCATACTTTTACTCCGCGTTTTGAAACGAATCCCGTCGGCTTAATAATTAAAACGGCTATTAAAAATCCGAATGCGAATATATCGCGGAAGCTCGCCGATGAAATCATAATACCGAAATTTTCGATTATGCCGATACACAATCCGCCGAGCGCGGAAAACCGCACGTCGGTCAAACCGCCGAGCACCGACGACGAAAACGCTTTCATACCCATCGAACCGCCCATCGTCGCCTGCAGCATTTGATAATAGATGCTCGACAAAAGCCCCGCGATGCCGCCGAGTCCGCAGCCTAGACAATTTCCGAGCATCGCTATGCGTTTTACATTGATGCCCATCATATACGAAGCCGTTTTGTCCTGACTGACCGCTTTAAGTTTGATGCCGAATTTCGTACGGGAAAACAAAAACGACAGCGCTGCGGCGAGCAAGATGACGGTTATCATGATCAACAACTGTACTTGTGATATTTGAACGGTACCGATTTTGAAAAACCGCGGCTCGATGACGTCGAGCATCGGCTTTTGATTCGGTCCGAATATAATCTGCGCCAGATTTTTAATAAGCATCGAAAAGCCGATCGTACACAGCAGTGAAATATGCCGCGGCGCGGTAAAAAAATTCTCATAACAGATTTTATATACGAGGATGCCGAGCAGCCATGAAGCGGCAAAACTCGATATGATACCGAGTACGATATTGTTTCCGCAAAGTTCGAAAGTATAAAAAGCCGCAAACGAGCCTATCATAATCACTTCGCCGTGCGTAAATGTAACCATACCGACGACGCCGACGACTACCGAATAACCGATAGCCATAAGCGCGTAAACAGCTCCCTGACATAATCCGTTTATCAGGTGATTTAAAAAATATTCCATAAACCGGCTTCCCTTGAATCGCTGTAAGCCGACGGCCGAATAAAATCGGCCGCCGATATTATATTAATTATTTTTTTGAATAATCGAATCCGGCTTTGACTACGTACTGTCCTTTTTCGACCGCGCAAATCATATATACGCGAGTGATATCGCCGGCAGGGTTGAATTTAAGAGGCCCGGTAATTCCCGTAAAATTACCGGAAGCAAGATTGTCGTGAATCGCTTTCCGCGTGATTTTATCGGGAGGACAGCGCGCGATCGCATCCGCGAGGAGGTATATGCAATCGTATGCACAGGCGGGATGAACGGTCGGCTGGAATCCGGATTTTTTTGTAAACTCGTTTTTCCATGCGGTAAGCCGCGGATCGGCAGGATCGAAGAAAAACGGCGTCGAAAGCAAAAGTCCTTCGGAATTTTCTTTCGTCAAATTGATAAGCTGTTCCGAAGTTCCCGGTCCGAGCGTCGTCAGAGGAATATTCCATCCGGATGCACGGATCTGATTGATAACCTGCGGAACGGCGCCTTGATCCATAATGAGTACGACTTCCGGACGGGCGGAGCGCAGACGCGTAATGAGAGAAGAAAAATCTTTTTCATCCTGGACATAACTTACATCCGCAACGATATCGAGCCCGACGAGTTTCGCTTCTTTTTTGAAATTGTCGAATGCGGACATACCCCAATCGCTGTTGATATAGATGACGCCGACTTTCTTTACGCCCATATATTTTTTCAAAATGTACCGTGCAAAAAACGGCGCTTCGCCGTCCTGCCGTCCCATAATGCTGAAACACCAATCGCTCATACCCGCATAGGTCGGATTCGACGCCGTCGGCGAAAGCTGCACGATACCGGCTTCATCGACGATCGGAGCGTTTGCCATGCAGCAGCCGCTCGTAAAATCGCCCATAATCGCGAGGATTCTGTCGTCGTCGCCGAGTTGCCGCGCGAGGTCGGAACTTTCCTTTTGGTCGCCTTTCGAATCTTTTATAACGAGATTTAATTTCCGTCCGTGAACACCGCCCTTTGCATTGATTTCATCGACGGCCATCTGCCCTCCGACTTGAAATCCTTTACCGTATTCGGCATTCGTTCCGGTAAGAGGCGCCAATACGCCGATTTGAATGGAATCGCTGTCGGAAGACCCCAGCGCCCATACAGCGACGGCACATAAAAATGCAACCGTTAAAGCAACAATCAGTTTTTTCACATTGTACCTCCGTAATTCTTTCACTGAAATATCCGGTTTTATGCGGTTTGTAAGATACCAGTAATATCTTACAAATACCTTATAAGTATAAATCGAGTTTTCAAATAACGCAAGGTTTTTTTTGTTTTTTCGATTTCAGCGGTTCATCCCGTCACACGCTGAACAGCAAATCTTCATACGACGGAAACGGCTTGTACGCTTCGGCGAGCAGCGGCTCTATGGCATCGGTTACCGCACGCACTTTTTCCATCGCGGGAATCACACTGTCGGCGTACGCTTTTGCGCGGAGCATATAATCGCCGTTTGCGATCGCCGCCGCGTGTTTTTCCGAAAGCGACGCCGTTTCTGCCGAAAGAGAATCGGCAAGCGCGTCGAGTTTTTCGAGCAGCGAAATACCCGCTCCGCATTTTGCGTGCGGGACTGCATCTTTTACCGACACGACCGTCTCCGCAATCGAATCCATATATCCGAGCACGGAGGGCATGATATTTTTATTGACCATTTCGAGCATCGTGCCGACTTCGATATTGAGCACTTGGCAGTATTTTTCGAGCTTTACTTCATAGTGGCTTTTCATCTCCGCTTCGGTATAGATGCCCGTTTCGGTATACAGCTTGACGTTTTTCGGCTTGAGGTATTCGGCGACCGCTTCCGGAAGATTGCGCAAGTTCAAGAGTCCGCGCTTTTTCGCTTCGGAAACCCAATCGTCTCCGTAGCCGTTGCCGTTGAAAATGATCTTCCAGTGATCCGTGATTTCGTTTTTAATAAGTTCCTGCAGCGCTTGATTGAAGTCTTTCGCGCCTTCGAGTCTGTCGGCATATTCTTTCAAAACGTCCGCGACGATTGCGTTGAGCGTCGTCATCGGCCCCGAAATCGACAGCGAAGAGCCGACGGAACGGAATTCGAATTTGTTTACGGTAAACGCAAAAGGAGACGTGCGGTTGCGGTCGGTCGTATCTTTCGGGATGGGCGGCAAAACATCTGCGCCGATTTTTATCTTTTGTTTCGATTTCGCGCTGTACGGCGTTCCGTCTTTTATCGATTTCAATACGGCTTCGAGCTCGTCACCGACGAATATCGACATGATTGCAGGCGGCGCTTCGTTCGCTCCGAGCCGGTGATCGTTTCCCGCGCTCGCAACCGAAATGCGCAGCAAATCCTGATTGTCGTCGACGGCGCGGATCACCGCGGTGAGGAAAAGCAAAAAACGCGCGTTTTCCCTCGGCGTGTCGCCCGGCTTCAAAAGACCTTCGCCCGCATCGGTTTCGATCGACCAGTTATTGTGCTTGCCGCTGCCGTTGATGCCGGCAAAAGGCTTTTCGTGCAGCAGGCACACAAGCCCGTGACGACGCGCAACCTTTTTCATAATTTCCATCGTCAGCTGATTTTGATCGGCCGCCAAATTCGTCGTCGAAAAAATCGGCGCCATTTCGTGCTGGGCGGGAGCCGTTTCGTTGTGTTCCGTCTTGGCAAAGATGCCGAGCTTCCACAGCTCTTCGTTGAGGTCTTCCATGTATTCACTGACGCGCGGCGTGATCGCGGTAAAATACTGGTCGTCCATCTCCTGACCCTTTGCGGGCTTTGCACCGAAAAGCGTCCGCCCCGTCATCTGGAGATCTCTGCGCTTTTCATAGAGTTTTTCATCGACCAAAAAATATTCCTGTTCGGCACCGACGCAGGAAATCACGTGTTCGACGTCTTTTTCGCCGAAAAGACGAAGCACACGAAGGGCCTGTTTGCTGAGCGCTTCGATGGAACGAAGGAGCGGCGTTTTTTTGTCGAGGGCTTCTCCCGTGTACGAACAGAACGCCGTCGGAATGCACAGCGAATGATCTTTTACGAACGCGTACGCAGTCGGATCCCACACCGTGTACCCGCGCGCTTCAAAAGTGGCGCGGCTTCCGCCCGACGGAAACGACGACGCATCGCTTTCGCCTTTGACAAGCTCTTTGCCGCCGAACTCCATAATGACGCCGCCGTTTTTGTCGGGCGCGATAAAACTTTCGTGCTTTTCCGCCGTAATGCCGGTGAGCGGCTGAAACCAATGCGTATAGTGCGTCGCGCCTTTCGAAATAGCCCACTCCTTCATCGCGTACGCCACTTGATTTGCGATTTCAAGTTCGAGCGGCGTGCCGTCGTCGAGCGTTTTTTTGAGCGCGTTAAATGTGTCTTTCGGCAAAAGCTCCTGCATCACCCTTTGATTAAAAACCATGCTTCCGAACAATTCCTGCACATTCGGCATACAGTCCTCCGGCGTTTTATCCCGCACTTTAAAAATAAAAAAACGATGCAAACCCCTTTTGCACAAAAGTGTTTACATCGCCTGCAGTTTTCATATTCACGTTATAGCCTTTGTCGGCAAAAAAATCAAGCGATTTACCGGTCGCTGCCGCTGTGCTTCCCACATAAAAGCGTTACGTCGCAGCGTTTCCTCTATTAAAAAAATATTCTTCGATTGCATCTTTATCGGGCATATTCCTGTTTTCAATTTCATTAATAACCGTTTTTGTATTCCATTCCAATTCGATCGGCTTTATCGTATATGCGTTTTTATCGATTTCTATAATATCGGCTAATTTTCCTTTTGAATATTTTCCGTCACAGCCGGCAGAGCCTACGCTTATATATGTATTTATTTTCGCCTTTTCGAATGCTTTATGTAAGTGTCCGAAAAAAATCACATTATTTTTCTTCGGTTCGATTCCGAATACGCGATCGAGATCTAGTCCGTCAATACCGTACTCGAATACATTATATTCGGAAATTATTCCGTTTTCCAAAAAGAAATGCTGAAAATACAGATTATATTTTCCGATTTCGATATGATATTTGTAGGGAAGCTTTTCAATATAACGTACGTTATCGATGCCTATCTGTTCTTTTGTCCATCGATAGTGTTCAGCTTCCGATTTTCCTATGCTCTTTTTCAATTCGGGTCCGAGCCCTATCGAACAGTTATATTCTTCGTGATTGCCTTTCAGATAAACCGTTTTTTCTCTCTTAATAAATTCCAGCGTTTCTTTCGGCCACGGCCCCAAATCAACGGCATCTCCCAGCGTTATGTGCAAATCGCATTTTTCGCGCGCATATATTTTTGCCAACGCTTCGCATGCCAATATGTTTGCATGTATGTCAGAACTTATCAATATCCGCATTTTTTACTCCGTCGGAAGCGCGAATCCGGCATCCGTTGCCCCGTAAAAACGATTTCGCCGATCCCTCACATATCTTTTAAAACCGACTTAAAGTGCACGAGGTAATCGGCAAACGAAATATAGCACAGCGCAAGGCTTACGACAAACATACCGAGCGCGGCGTTTTTCCAAACCGCCGTATGCTGCACGACGGATAAAACGATACCGCCGACAGCTCCCCCTTTCGCCGCATAAAAGCGCAGCGCACATTCGGGGATGAGGCATACAAATCCCGATGCGACGTAAAATACAGTTTTGAGTTTTCCGCCCTTTCGCGCGGCGATCGCCGTACCTTGCTTCGCCGCGGCCATGCGGAGAAAATTTTGCGAAAACTCGCGGTACAAAATCAATACGAAAATCCATACCGGAAGATAGCTTTTAACGGACGCGGCGAACGAATACATAAAACACGTAAACGTCGTCAAATGGACGATAACGTCCGCAAAGGGATCGAACATCTTTCCGAAGTCGCTCACCTCACGGTTTTTACGCGCAAAAAATCCGTCGAGAAAATCGGTAAATTCCATACACGCCAGGAGAGGAATCATAAGAGCTGCCGAAAGACCGGCAAATCGCCCCGTCCAAATCGGGATAAAATAGATAAGGAAAAATACCGGCGCAAAGACGATGCGAACCGACGTAAATGCATTTGCAAGTTTCATATTGCAAGTATGTTTTGAAAGACACATAGTGTCAAGACGCGGCTTTGCGCTGCACGGATGCAGCGCGAACACATTAACGGAAACTTTCTCTCGATGCACGGCACGGATGCCGTGTCGCAGTCTTGCAAAACGGCCGCGTATTTTTGCTCTGCAAAAATACGGTAGTGAGCGCTGCACGGATGCAGCGCGAACGAATATTACTTCGCTTTTTCGGGATGGCGGTTTGCGAGGAAGTTCGCGTAAACGGCGCCCGAAATATTGTGCCATACGCTGAACACGGCACCCGGAATCGTCGCAAGCGGATACTGCGCAAAGTGCGTCGCCGCAAGCGATGTCGCAAGTCCCGAATTCTGCATAACGACTTCGATTGAAAGCGCGCGGCACTTGGTCGTGTTGAGACGCAGTAATTTTCCGACGCCGAATCCCGCCGCATAACCGAGCAGATTGTGAAGAATAACAACGATGACGACCATAACGCCGACCGTTTTAAGCCGCGCGGAATTCGCGGAAACGACGCTTGCAATAATCATGATGATCGCGATCGTCGAAATAAGCGGAAGGATACGCACGATCTCGCGCGTCACTTTTTCGAAAAAATAATTGCACACCAAACCGAGTGTGATCGGAAGGAGCACGACTTTTACAATCGACAAAAACATTGCGACGGCATTGACATCGACACGCTGCCCGGCGTACAGGAGCGTTAAAAGCGGGGTCATAAGCGGCGCGAACAGCGTCGATACCGCGGTCATGCCGACCGACAGCGGAACGTCTCCTTTGGAAAGATAGGTCATGACGTTCGACGACGTACCCCCGGGACAAGTACCGACAAGGATAACGCCGACCGCGATTTCCGTCGGCAAATTAAACGCTTTCGCCAAAAGAAAGGCGATAAGCGGCATGAGCGTAAACTGCGCGATAAAACCGATGATGATATCTTTCGGCCGGCTGAACACGACTTTAAAATCGTCCATTTTGAGCGTGAGTCCCATACCGAACATCACGATACCGAGCAGCCAATTTATCCAGCTCGTTTTAACCCACAAACAGGTTTGCGGCGCAAAGAGCGCGAGAGCGGCAACCGCAATGACGATGAGCGCCATCCATTTGCCGAAAAAATCGCTCAGCTTTTCAAGAAATTTCATACTAATTACATCCTTTACATGTCTTTAATTATATTAAAGTATTTTAGCATAAATTAAACGACCGTGTAAAGACGGCAAGACTTTGCCCGAACGGAGCCGTATAAACGAAGGATTCGAATTTATTATATTACCTAAAGGGGAAAAGCCTTTCCCCTCGGTTCAGAGCTCCGCTCTTCACCCGACCCCTTTCAAGCGGGGGCAAACCTTTTTCGCTCGTGCCCCCGCAACGCCCCGCCTATCCGTACAATTCGTCGAGGAGCGCCTTTCCCGTTTCCGTGCGGAAAATAGTTTTGCGCACCGCCCGCGCCTCAGCTCTCATCGCTTCGCCGTCCGAATCGTTTTCATGGTGCTCGTATATGTTTACGAGAAAATCCGCTTCAACGAGGATTTGATAATCCGTGCCGTCGATATTCGTATACGTGTGGTGAAGACTTACGAGCCGGCACACGCGATCCGTCACCGCTTTATCGTAACCGAGCGCTTCGAGCATTTTTTTCGCTTCCGGCGGCCCCTCTATTTCCTGATAATGCCCGTGCCCGTTGCCGTATTTTTGCTCCGCAAGGTGAATGCCGATATCGTGCACGATCGCCGCCGTTTCCGTAATGTGCCTAAGCTCGTCGCCGACTTTTTCGCCCTCGCAGATCAGTTTTGCAAATTCGTACACTTTTAAAAAGTGATGGATGCGTTTGGGATCGCCCCTGTCGTATGCGAGCATCGCGCGCAAAAGTTCGTTATTATCGGACATCGCTATTTCCGCAAAAGAGATGCAAAGGGATTGTAGCCCTCTCCGTCCGTCTGACCGGACATATAGCGTGCCGTCGTTTTATCCTGTTCGAGCGAAGTCGTCGGCGTAAGCGAAATGCGCCGTTCCCGAGCGTTTACTTCTTTGATAAGCACCGACATCTTTTGTCCCTTCGAAAAGACTTTACTCAGATTCGTATGAGAGTCGACGCCGTCCATTTCCGATATGTGCACGAGCCCGTCGATGCCCGGTTCGAGTTCGACGAAAACGCCGAATGGTGCGACGCGCGAAACGGTTCCCTCGTATTTCGAGTCCGGGGCATATTTTTCCGCAGCCCCTTCCCACGGATCGGCGAGCAGTTCTTTTGCGCTGACCGAAACGCGCTCGTGCGCCCAGTCCGCTTTTATAATTTTTACATCGAGCTTTTGCCCGACATGCAAAACGGCGCTCACGTCGTCGACACGCGAGCGCGCGATTTCCGAAATCGGCAGGAGCGCTTCGAATCCGCCGATGTCGACAAAGGCGCCGTATGTTTGCAGCGACACGACCTCCGCTTCGACCGTCATGCCTTCTTTTAATTTTTCCTTGAGCGCTTCGAGTTCTTTTTCGTGCGCTTCTTCCATGACGGCGCGGTTTGAAACGAGTATGTCGCGGCCGTCGTTTTTGTATTCCTGAATTTTAAAAACGAGATGCTTTCCGACAAACGACGCGGCATCTCCCTTTTGCTTCCAGCCCATCTGCGAATACGGGCAAAAAGCGCGGCTCGTTCCGACCGTCACTTCGTAGCCGCCTTTGATCTCTTTGTCGACATGCCCTTCAACGGGAATGCCGTTTTTATACGCGTTTTCGAGAATCGATTTATCCGCTTTACCGCCGGAAATCTTCGTCGTAAAGCGAGCTTCCCCGTTTTCGTTTCCGATAAAATATACATCGAGCATATCGCCCGGATGTATCGAACAGATGCCGTTTTCATCGGTAAACTCGGACGCGTCGAGTACGCCTTCGCTTTTCGCGTTCAAGTCGAGAAAAACCGTACCCGCGGAAACCGCGACGACTTTGAGCGAAACCTTTTCGCCTATATCAAATTTTTTCATAAGAACCTCATACTTCGAACGCGATTATAGCGCATTCCGCAGATGAACGCAAATCGCAACAAACGCAAACCGCCGCATTGACACGGCAAAGTTAATGAAGGATATGAATTATCCGATTAGAGATATTTGCAAAATATCAGGTCTTCCCGTTGAAGAAATCGAAAAGCTTTAGAAAGTGCAGTAATCAATGATTAATGTGTAATTGGTAATATTCGAAACTTGTATAATAAAAGTAGACAGATATAATTAGGAATAATTATGGGAAGAGTGTACAAAAATTATACAAAGGAAATGAAAGAGCAAGCTTGTCGACTGGTAGTTGAATCAAAGATGCCAGTGAGGATTGTAGCCGAAAGGTTTAATGTAGGATTGCAGCTTGTGTATCGTTGGATAGGTCTGTATGAAGCCTATGGAGAAGAAGCTTTTGTCGGTTCAGGCAAACTTCGCAGTGAAGAAGCGAAGCTGAAGCGGCTACAAAAGGAAAACGAATACTTACGGCTGGAGAATGAAATCTTAAAAAAACTCCGGGCATACTATGCGGAACAAGAAGCGAACAAGTCAAATTGACCAAAAAGCTTTTTCCTCAAGAAAAAGTAAGCATAGTATGCCGAATACTTGGAGTTTCGCGTAGCAGTTATTACCGGCCAAAACGGTCGATAAAAGAGGAAGAAAGCGCACTTGAAAAGATCATCGTTTCCACATTTAAAAGAAATGATGGTAATTCAGGAAGGATACGCATAAAAAAAGAACTCGCCAATAACGGAATAAAGGTGAGTGAATGGAAAATCAGCCGTATATTGAAAAAATACGGGTTAATAGCCAAAGGGGGCAGAAAGAAAAGTAAAAAAGCGGTACAGCAAAAGAAAGTGCATGCCAAAGAAAAAAGTATAAGGCAAAATCTGATTAAAGATAAGTTTGCTGTAACTGTGCCTAATAAACTGTGGAGTTCCGACATAAGTGAGTTTAGGATAGCAGGCAGAAAACTGTATGTATGCGCAATAATTGATGTAGGAACAAGGCGTATTGTCGGCTGGGCTATTGCTTTACACATGAGGGAAAGTATCGTCCATAATGCTTTTAAAATGGCTTATGGAAGAAATCCTAATCTTGCTCAACAGCCTTATTATCATTCGGATGGCGCAGCGCAGTTCACTTCGAAAGAAACAACACAGTTGGTTG
>ERZ772967.1549-NODE-1549-length-15672-cov-3.296600_pt1 | contig 15672 bp, 11 predicted proteins | sample MGYA00511677_ERZ772967 | MGnify/ENA primary metagenome ERZ772967 (study PRJEB29015, sample SAMEA2737931) | human oral metagenome | biome: human oral; feature: human-associated habitat; material: dental | place: China | collected 2146 ...
GCATGGCGCTGTTCGGTCCCGTCATCTCGCCCGCCCCGAAGGGCGAGGCCGCGGGTGAGCTGTTCGACGGTTTCGTGAAGGTCACCGCCTACCCGGGATTCTTCGAGCTCAAGCGGTCCCGCGACGTCGGTCCGATTTTCGACTGAGAAAGTAACGACGCCGGTTGTTCACAGCTCGTGGCGTGAAGCCACGGGCAAGGCAACCGGCGTCGTCCGGGAAAAGGGTCAGCTGCGGATCTGGCTCGCCATCTGGGAGTCGGTCTCGCGCATGGCGTTCGCCATGGAACGCAGACCGTTGGCGATTCCGTCGAGAGACGAGATGGTGTTGCTGGCCGAGGTCGTGAAATTCTGGTACATCTCGTTGAACGCACCAGAGGCCTGGTCGGTCACGAAACCATTGGACACCAGGTTGTCGATGCGGGTTTTCAGGGCACTCAGCTTCTGGGTGATCTCTTCTTTACCGCTGACCAGTGCAGAAGCCTCGCTCTCCATCGCTTCGTAGGAGACATTGAGATTCGCTGCCATGAGTCGTCCTTCCTTTCTTGCGTGGGGATGTTGCTATAGGTTGGCGGCGGTTCCCCACCGTGCCTCCGCCAAGTCTTGTGTCAGGCGTTCTCGCCGAGCTGAATGAGCTGAGGCAGGAGGTCGCCGACGAGGAACGAGGTCAGCGGCCAGAACGCGGTGGTCAGGTTGCCGATCTCGATGCCGGTGAAGTAGAGACACACGTCGCGTTCAACGCCGTTCACCGGACGAGTGCCCGCCAAGGCGCCCCGGAGGAACAATTTGTTCTCCCCGTTCTCGAACGAGGACACCACCCGTGACGCCTGGAAAACCCGGATGCCGAGCGCATCCACTGTCTCGTCGGCACGTTTGATGACAGTGTCTCCCGGGGTGTCGTCGACGAGCAGGCTGGGTAGCATCGCTGCCTCGCCGGCATCCGGTGAGGCGAACACCGCGACCAGCAGCGGCATGGTGTCGGGAAGCAGCAGGGCGCAGCACGCTACCGCAGGCTCGGGGATGCCAAACGCCGTCATTTCCAGGAGCACGGCTGCCGTGCCTTCGGGATCCGTGACGATACCGGTCCGCATCAGATCGGGGAACACCTCATTCAGCCACGCCGGTGCCTGCTCCTGCGGCATGTTGGGCGGCAGCGGCACCACCACGGGTGTCGGTTCACTCATCGGGCTTTTCCTCCTCGGCGGACTCGTCCGCGTCATCCTCGTCGACCCAGCTCACGGCAGTCACCCAGGCGTCGAAGAACTCCTCCACCCCGTCGAGGGCCGTGGAGGCCTCCTCGGCCAGCATGCAGCTGACGGATGCCTCGATCGCCATCCAGCGGTTCCGGTCTAAGGGGTCGCCGATGATGTACTGGACGCGGCGCGACAACCGGGTGGTTTCGGCGGCCGCCGCCAGCAGCTCGTCGCGGGTGGTCAACTCGAGGATGTCCTCGGGAACCTCGGCGAGCGAATCGAGCAGGGCCTTCTCCGGATCCTCCGGCATCCGGATCTTCAAACCCACCATGTTCTGGGGCTCGATCGTCGAGAACTCCCCGTCCGAGTCCGCGGCCAACGCGACGAGTACCTCCATGGGATCGGAATCCGTGGTTGTCATGTCGAAGGGGCGGGTCACGATCATGGGTCGTACCGGGGAGGGCCGGGGATCCTCGGCAGGCAGGTAGGCCGCCCAGGCTCCCTGGCTCGAGATCTCCTCGAGCTGGGTCGTCATCCGGCTAGTGACCCAGCCGGAGACGCGGACGCGTGTCACCTCGTCATCGATGTCCGCGAACATCCGATCAGTCAACTGTTTGACCGACGAACGATCCAGTGGATCCAGTCGCACCTGGACCCAGTCATCCGGGAGAAGATAGTTGTATGTCACCATGTGATCACCTCAGTTCTCAGGACCAGCAGGTCAGGCGTGCTGCGGCTTCTTCGATTTGAACATACCCACGATCGTGGACTTGCCCCACTCAAACGCCTTGCTCTTGATTTTGCCGAACGCATCCTTCGTTTGGCTGTACACCGTCTTGCCGACAAATTCTGGGACCTTCTTGGCGATTTTCGGCATCTTCTCGGAGAAAGCTTTCATCGCATTGGGGAAAACTTTCTTTCCCTTCAAGAGCTGATCCGCATAGGCTCCTGCTTTTCCTCCCATTTTACTCGCGAAACTGTCGACCTTCGCGTCGATCTTCGCGGTGATTTTGTTGCCCACGTATTTGCCCAGGGCAGTACCGCCCACCGCGGTGACGGCTGCCGTGATGTTCTCCTCGGTCGGATTCTTGATGGCCTTCACGACGCTCTGGCCAGCGGTGACGTAGGTCTTCACCGTCTGGACGAACTTGGCAGCCTTGGACAGTGCGTTGGCGACCCGCGCCAGTGTCGTCAACGCTTTGACGACGCCGGCTGCCAAGTTCAGCCCCGGCACGAAGGCCAATACGAAGCAGACGATGTCCAGCACCATACAGATCTCGTCGATGTGATCCCAGATCCACTTGCCGATCTTGACGACTATGTTGACGACCTTCGAGACGAAGTCCTTCAACTTATCGAACAAGGAATCATCCAACCCGGCGTTGTCGCTGGCCGTGACGAGTTTCGAGCACGCGTCCTTGTTGGCCTCCTGGACCCGGCTGGCGGCGTCCTGGATGATCTTGACCTCTTTCTGGTAATCACAATCCGCCGCCTTGTGTTGTTCCACCGCCTTGGTCGCATGGTCCACTGCGGCTTTCTGGGCCTCCTTGTCGAAGGTCCGGGCCGCTTTGCATGCATTCTCGTAGTTCTGCTTGGCGGCATCCCTACGTTGTTTCGCCGCTTGGGCACGTTGCGCGGCTGCCCGCGCCTTGCGCTGCTCCTCCTCCAGGACCCCTGCGAACTCCTGCAGCGCGCGAGCCATTCCCTGATATCGCATGCCCGCGGCCCGCAGCTGTTTGGTGGCGACGACCCCCTTCTCGCCGATTGCCTTGAAAGCATCCGAGGTGATCTCATCACTGCTGTTGACCAGCTTGTCCACGGCGTGACTCGCGTCGATCAGCTGGTTGCCGGCGGTCGTCATGCGCTTGGCGCCATCCTGGATCTCACTGGGTTCGCCGTCCAGGTTGTTGCCGACACCGGCGAATGAAACGTCACAGCCCAGACCCATCTGAGCCCTCCCCTCGGAATTGATCATCATCAAGCAGGACGTTGGCCGCCTCCTGCCGCTCCGTGCGGCGGTCGAATCCTGCCGCCTCCTGAGCTGCTACCGAGACATCGGAGGAGGACGAGCCGCCTCCTGAGCCGCCCGATCCCATGCTGCCCATGCCGCCCATCATCATCGGTGCACCCGCCATGGCGCTGCGGTTCTCGGGCTTGCTGTCGAGACTGGGCAGCGTGCTGGTCGTCACGGAAGACGTGGTTGCCGCCGATTCGGTGGCAGTCAGGCTGGGCAATTCGGGCGACGGCGTGCTCGTACCGCTGCTTGCTGCCGTGCCCGAGTCGCCGGAACCCAGATCGGGAAGAGGATCCGGGGAAGACATCCCACCGCCGATGTCGTCGCTGCCCGTGAGTGGCGGCAGATCGGCCATGCCGCTGCCCGTCGACCCAGAGGACCCGCTGTTCGGATCTTCCAGACTACCGAGTGACTGATCGGGCTCGAGGTCGGGGATCTCGGGTGAAGTACCCGGGTCGCTGCCCGGGGGCGACGCAGGGTCGCTGCCCTGAGGGAGCCCGTCCTGGGTCGGTGCCGGGGAATCGGCGCCCAGCGACGGAAAGGTGGGAACGTTGTCGGTGCCGGGGACGCCCGGGTCCTGGGGTGAGCCGTCGGGCCCCAGCTCGGGGAAGGTCCCGGTGTTTCCTCGATCATCCAGGGAGGTCCCGGATCCGATTCCGCCGGAGCTTCCGAGCTGTCCAGGCATCGGGCCGGTCCCCTTGGCGCCGGCGGCCACGCCGAGGGACGCCAGGGCGCCAGCGCCGAGCAGACCACCCATGACGCTGAGCACCGTACCCACCGGCTGTCCGGTGAGGTCGGCCCAGCGCTGGGCGAAGTCGTTGATCAGCTGCCCCAGCTGGCGGTTTCGTTCAGGATCGGTCCCGATGGATCCCGCAGCACCCGGCGATATCAAGCCATGCAGGCCGTCGGACGCGTTGGTTCCCGAATCGGTTCCTTCCAGCGGGGGAATCTCGGGATTGACATCGGTCGGCGAGGAAGCGTCGCCGGAGCCCGGGACCAGGGGGGAACCAGAACCGCCAGTGACGTCGCCCAGCGAGGGGACACTCGCGTCGGAATCGCTGCCCAGGTGAGGAACGTTTGCGCCGCTGCCACCACCGCTGATGTCGCCGCCACTGAAGCCGCCCCCACCGCTACCGGAGCCGCCACCGAGTGAAGGAACGTCAGCGCCACCGCCACCACCGCCACCAGTGAAGCCGCCGCCACCGCCACCACCGGAATCGCCGCCCATCTGTGGAACATTCGCGCCGCCACCACCGCTGATGTTGCCGCCGAAGCCGCCACCACCGGAGCCGGAGCCGCCACTATCGGAGCCGCCACCACCGGAGCCGCCACTTCCACCACCGGAGCCGCCACCACCGGAGCCGCTATTTCCGCCGCCGCCCTGGTTGCCGGAGTTGTTCTCCTGGTCCTGTGTCTTGTCGGTTCCCTTCTTGAAACCCTCAGCCGCCTTCTGGTCGAGTCGTTCGAATTCCTTGTCGCAGTCCTCCACCAGCTGGGAAAGCTTGCCGAGGCCCTCGGACATCTTCTTGCGGCGGATTTCCCACTCGCTCTCCTGATCCTCGACCTCTTTTGCCAATGGACCAGCAGGTCCGACAGCTGTTGCCAGCTTGCCCGCGAAATTCTCCGAGTTGTCCAAGTAGTTCTTGGCATCTTTGGCGCCCTGACCAGCGTCTTTAACCAGCTGATTCTTGATAACTAGCCGATCCGACATCTACTCCCCTTTCGCCTTCTAGGGTGCCCGAAAATTTTCGGGTCAGCAATGGGTTCAACTCACCATCATGACAACCGGCCAAAACATGCTAGTCAAAGGCCGGTACCTGGACTTTGACGACGTTGCCGGCGCTCACCCAGAAACCGCGGCCCGGCGGGAAATCAGCGGCTCGGGATCGGGGCAGGGCGGCCTTCAGGATGTCGCCGTCCGCGGTTTCGGGTTGCAGCAACATACCTTGGCGGGCTCCCTTGAGCTCCGGGATGCTGGAGTTGAAACCCGAGAACGAGGCCGTCTCCCCGGCCCCCGCCATCAGGTGCCCGTTACGGCGTGCCAGTTTCAACGCCTCCGCCAACGTCGCGTCCGCGAGGGAACCGGCCAGCTCCGAGAACTGCTCCACGAACACTGCGACCCGCGGCTGTCCCGGCTCGGCCTCGGTGGTGAGGTAGGGCTTCAACTGGTTGTTGATGTAGTCCTGCACCCGGTCGGGTCCCGTGATCGCCGCCGTCCACAGGGGCAGCTTGGCGAGCGGCGAGGGCCGGGCCGTGAGCAGAATCCTCGGCACCTGCGGGTGGGCGTTCGCCATCGACTGTGCAAGCCACCGTACCAGCGACGACACCCCGGACTTCGGCGGCCCGGCCAGCAGGTACACCCCCTGCGGTTCGAAACCGATCGGTCCGAGACTCTGATCCTCCAGACCCAGCGTCGGGAGGCCACCCACCGTGACCGGGAGCTCGTCGGCCGACACCTGTGCGGGCAACCGCCTCACCGGCTCGGGACGGGTGCGCTGGAACTGCGCGATGCTCTGGGCCAGCAGCTCGATCTCCCGGGCCTGGGCCGGCGGCGACGGGTCGCTGCCGAGCACCGCCAGCTGCATCTCGTTGCCGTTGCGGCTGTTCATGCAACGTCCCGGAGGACTGGCGTTATTCAGCACGTCCTTCGGGACGTTGAGGGTCAGGTACTGATCCGTGTCACTCATCCGCAACACGATCCGTTCCTGGAAGGAACCCTGCATAGCCGAAGGAATCGCGGCCCCACGATCCGCGGTGACCGCCACGTGGATCCCGACGGCACGGCCCTCCGCCAGCAACCTGTGGAACTGGGAGTAGGTCTTCGCCCGCTGCAACCCCGAGTCGTACTCGGTGCGGAAACTCTGGAAACCGTCGAGCAGGATCAGGATACGAGGTTCATCCTGTTTGCCCGGCTGCTGCCGGTACTTGCTGAGGACGTCGGCCGCCACTGCGTTGAAAGCCGCTGCTCGTTCGTCCAGTTTCTTGGTCAACATCTCCATCAGCCGCGACACCCGTTCGTCGTCGTCGCCCGAGATGATGGCACCCACGTTCGGCAGCGGCTCGAGCATGTTGAGACCACCACCCGCGAAATCCAGGCCGTAGATGTGAACAGGGCCGGACCGCGGCGTGATGGAGGCCGCGATCGCCAGCGACCGCAGCGCCGTGGTCTTGCCCGACCCGCCGGCCCCGTAATAGACGATGTTCCCGGTCTCGTCCGGATGGAAAGCGTCCGGGTACTGGCTCTGGTTGTCCGGGTCGTCCACGACACCCAGCATGAGGGTGGAATCGCGCTGCTGTTTCAATGTCAGAAGGTCGTAGGACTCGCTGAGAGTGTCCAGCCAGGGTCGACGGGGAGTCGGGATTCGTCCCAGCGTCGAGGCCTGTGACACCGTGCGCACCACCCGCTCGATGTCCTTCTCCACCTGGTCGCCGGAGGCGGAGGCGCGGGGAATCTTCCACCGCGTCACCATTCCGAAGTCCAGCTCGTCAACGTCGATGGGAGGAGCGGGGGGCTCCGCGGGGGTGCGGGCACCCGGGAACGCCGACTGGAACGGGATCAGCCGTCCCGGTCCCATCTTCGCGACCCCCCTGCCCGGGTTCGCTGGGTCGATGGAGGCCGCGACGGGGCTGCCCAACACGTCGGTGGAGTCGTGCTCGTCGTTCATGCGCAGCGCCACGCGGAGGTTCGTGTTCGCCCGCAGATTGTCCTTGATCACACCGGCTGGGCGCTGCGTCGCCAATACCAGGTGCAGTCCGAGCGAACGACCACGCTGTGCCACGTCCACCACGCCGTCGATGAACTCCGGTACCTCACCGACCAGGGCCGCGAACTCGTCGACGATGATGATCAGGCTCGGCGGGCACTCCGGGTCGCCGCGTTTCTCGAACTCGATGAGATCCTTGACGCCCTTGGCGTTGAACAGGTGTTCGCGGTAGCGGATCTCCGCCCTCAGACTCCGCAGCGCGCGCCGTACCAGGTAGGACGACAGGTCGGTCACGATCCCGACGCAGTGCGGAAGCTCCACGCACTTGGCGAAGGCCGCACCGCCCTTGTAGTCGACGAACAGGAAGGTCACCCGATCCGGGCTGTGGGCGTGGGCCATACCGAGCACCCAGGCCTGGAGAAACTCGGACTTGCCGGCTCCCGTGGTGCCACCCACCAGGGCGTGCGGCCCCTGGGAGCGTAGGTCGATGGTGAACGGTTCCAGACCGGCGTGCCCGACGATGGCACGCAGATCCCCGGCGCGTTCCCGGGGCACGGCAGGGGCCGACCGGTTCACGTAGGACCCGTTGTCCTGCCACCGCGACAGCACCTGCTCGGGGTCGTCCACCGACGACCCCAACAAACCGACCACGGACACCATGCGTGGCAGGTCGGACTCGTCCTCGACCGGCGAGGAGGCGTCCACCAGCGGCGACATGGTCCTGGCCAGGGCATGGGCCGTCTCCAGGTCGACGGCCTCGGTCGAGACGGACGCAAACACCCGTTCGGAACGCACCATGCCGATGAGCGCCTCCCCATTGGACTGCAATTCCACGAAGGTCCGGCAAGCGGCCGGGAACTGGTGGCGGTCACCGGCCACCCACACCACGTACACCCCGACGTCGGGACCGCGCTCGGCCAAGTGCGCGACCCGGGCCAGGTCGACGGCGGCCTCGTGCACCAGCACGATCACGGCGGGCACCACCGGGGCGGGTGTGTTTTCACCGGATTTCAGCGGGCCCCGCAGGGCTGGCTCGTCACCTTCGGCGCGCAGGTCGATGAGGTCCTCGAGCTGGTCCAGCAACGCCCTGCCGCTTGGCCCGTCGCCTGCCAGGCACGGTCCTTCGATCGGCCGGTGCGACGACGAGGTGTGCGGCAACCATTCGAGCCAGCTCCAGTGCGGTTTGTTGTCGGTGGAGGTGAGGCACGTCAACACCACTTCGGCGGGGGAGTGCAGCGCAGCCACTTGGAAGATCAGGCCGCGCGCGATCTCGATCAGATTCGCACTGCTGCCCGCGATCCCCAGACCACCCACCGACCTCAGATCGGCGACGATCGGCGCCTCGTGGATCAGCCGGTACTTCTCGCGAAGCTGGGTTTGTTGCCGCTGCAACGCCACGAGTCCGCGACGCTGCGATGCCTTGAACTGGTGCAAGGCCCGGACCGAACCGATACCCAACCGCACCTGCAGGAACTCGGGATGTTCGGGCTGCCTGCACCACAGTGCCCCGTTCCGGTTCATCGCCGCATCCACGCACTCGGCGGTGGAGGGATACAGCCGGCGCAGCTGCCGGAGTTCCAGCTCCTGGGCCTCGGCCATGTCGTTTTCCGCCAGTTTCATGCCCTCATGGAAATTGGCCAGGTCCGTTTTCTGTTTACGCTTGTTCTCAACCCGGGTGGCAAAGTAGGTGCCCATCATCAAGATGGGGCTCATGGCGACGAACAACAGGGTCATGGGGGATTGCGTGAAGAAATACATCGACACCCCCATCACGAGTGGGGCGATGAGCGCCAGCAACGGGAATCGTGCGCGGGTCGGGGGTTCGGGCACATCCGGTAGTTCCAGTTCCATGGCCACGGGCCGGGACAGCACCCGAGGGGGACGCATGTAGGCCACCTCGACGCTGGCACCGCCGCGCGCACCTGCCATGGCGTCGATGCGCAGCTGGGTTTTGCCGAGCACCGCGATGTCACCGGCTCCCAGCGTGGCCCGGTTGATCCGCTGGTTTCCGACCAGCACTCCGTTGGCGGAGTTGTCGTCGATGATGTCGATGGTGGTGCCCACCAGAACCCGGGCGTGGAGTTTCGACACCTTCGGGTCGCTCAGCCGGACGTCGGCGCTGGGGGAACGCCCAATCCTCGAGGCGCCTATTCGCAGCGGCACCTCGAGCCCCGTGTCCGGGCCGTCCAACACCCGCAGCACGGCGCCGACCGTTTCACTGCCCGCATGGTTCTCGGGCTCGGGAACCACCCGGATCATGCTTCCGGAATGCACCCCGGACTCTGCCACCGCGGCATCGGGAGACAGCACCGCGACGTGCCCAAGGGGGTCCTGGACCTGCAGGGTCGGGCGTGGCCCCGAGGTTTCGAGCGGCTCGGACAATCCCTCACTGAGAATGGCGGTGGCCACATCGGTGGCGGTGGCAGTGGCGTCGGCGGTGATGAGCACGTTGTGGAAGGAATCTCCCCTGCTGAGAGTGACCCGGAGCTGCATCAGTCCTCCATCATTTTGCGGTTTTGTGCTGCCTCGATGTCCAGTACGGGCAGGTGCTCGGTGGTCACGAGGCGGGATGACACCGCCCAGTCCACGAGGTTGGCGCGACGACTGCTGGCCAAGGACCCCACCCCGCCGTGCAGCCCCTTCACTCCAGCCTTGTCGAGCTTGTCGCACACGTTGTCGAGTTTCCGGTTGAAACGGGTCTGGGTCCATCCCAGGCGTGCCGCAGCCTCACCGGCCGACGGGATCTGCCAGCTTCCCACTCCGGCCCGGCTCAGCACGGGCTCCGCGAGGGCCAGGATCGCCAGCAGCTGTGAATGGGTGAAGCGGGTTTCCCCCATGGTGGTGTCCCCCAGGTCCTCCTCCGGTAGCACCACCATCTGGAACACCGAGGAGGCCAGTGACACCTCGATTTCGTAACCGACCTGTCCGGCATTGAAGGTCAGCAGCATCGACTCGAACACCAGCGGCAGACCTGCACCGGGTGGAAGGGTGCTGGTGGTGAAGCAGTTGATGTCCGACAGGCGGGCCGGGATACGGCTGCCCACGTTGTGCACCCACCACATCTGTCTGTCGTGGCGGATGGACAGGAACTGACGGTGCAGGTACGGGTTGTCCTCGATGGCGAGATCGCCGGTGCGCCCGATGACGAACTCCTGCCCCGGCTCCACCTGGTACACCTCGCCGGCGAAATCGATCTGCAGAGTACTCATGCCGCACACCCTTTGACGGGCTCGGAACTCCGACCGTTCCTGCGGGTCAACGCCACCTCCAGGCACGTGTCACCTGGAAGTTTCGATACGGTGACGGTGGTTTCGCTGGTTGCCTCGTAGGCGGTTCCATTGCGGGGATCTAACAGCGTGTAGCGGAACTGATCCCCCGGTTCGGGAGCTGGGTTGGTCCACGTGAACGTCGCCTTGTCGCCGTCGATGTGTCCCGTCAGGTCCGTGACCTTGGGAACTATGACGAGGGGATCCGCCGGACGACCGCTGCGGCTCGTGCTGGCTGTGACATCTGGGGTGGTGGCTCCCTGCCCCCGGTTGAGCGTGAACACCAGGACCGCCCCGATGACCACGGCCAACGCGACAGCCACGGAGGTGATTAATTTCCAGGGGGGACGTCGACTGACGGGGGTTTCGGGGGCCGGTGGTGCGGAACGCGGCACATCGACGGGCTCTTTCGGCAGCTGCTCCGGAGGTTCGCCCGTGAAGGTGAAATCTCGCAGACCGGGAGCGGCGACGCCGCGGCCGTGTTGCAGCACGGCCGCTGGAATTACAGGTGTTGAACCGTACCCGCCACCGGTGGAGTCCCGTCCCTCCAGTGTCGTTGAACCGGAGGTGGGGCCGGTGGCACTGCTGGTGTGGTCAACCTGGTCGGGGTCGATCAACTGGAACCCTGAGATTCGGGTTCCCTCGTCGAGCAGCTCTTCCTCGTCGTAGTGTTCCTGTCCGGGTTCGGTGAACACATCAATGGATGTGACGGGCTGGTTGATCACACCTTGGACACTCTGCAACGCTCGCGCGAATTCGATGGCGGTCTGGAAGCGTGCGTGCGCCTCCTTGGCCATGCCCACCGCAAGCACCCGTTCCAGTTCCTCGGGCACATCGGGACGCAAGGTCCGGGGCACCTGCATGGTCCTGATCCGTGCTTCCAGGTTCAGCCGGTCGTTCGACTCGCCCGGGAGGTACATGGGGCTGTGACCCACCATCAGTGCCCAGACCGTCGCTGACAAGGAGTAGACGTCGCTCCACGGGCCAATGCTTCCCGCCGAGCTTCCGAATTGCTCCGGTGGCGCCCACAGGGGGCTCATGGCCAGTTGGGCCGACGCCCCCTGATCTAAGGAAATCGAGATGCCGAAGTCGGTCAGGGCGGGCCGGCCGAAGGCCGTGAACATGATGTTGGAGGGTTTGATGTCGCGGTGAAGAATTCCCAGCCGGTGGGCGGTCTCGACCGCACCTGCGATCTGGATTCCCAGTTCCATCGCCTTCGCGGGGCTGTAGGGTCTGCGGGAACTGGTGTCTCCCAGGTGTTGAGTCGCGCACATTTCCATCACCAGGAAAGGACGACCGTCGTCGGCCACCCCCATTTGGAAGACGCTGACGATGTTGGGGTGGCTGCTGAGCTTGGCCATGAGGCTGGCCTCGGTGCGGAAAGCCTGACGCGCCCTGTCGGTGCTTCCGCCGCGATGCAGAACCTTGATGGCCACCTCGCGATCGAGGCTGTGGTCGTGGTACCGGAAAACGTCGGCGAAACCGCCGCCGCCCAGCCAGTCGATCAACGTGAATCCGGGAATTTCCGGGGCGGGTTTGCGTGGTGGCATGTCAGGGAATCCGATCCAGGTTGATGAACACCCCGTGTCCCAGGTCTATTACGTCTCCGGGTACCAGGAGGGTGTCGTTCTCCGGTAGGCGGACGGGCGGGTTGCCGTGGCGTCGCAGGTAGGAGCCGTTGCTGGATCCCAGATCACGAGCCAGCACCGACCAGCCTTCCAGGATGAAGGCGATGTGGTTGCTGGAAATGTGACGGTGGGGCAGAGCTATCAAACGTGGTGGCTCCGGCGATGAGAAAGCCGTGCTCCTGGGGTTGCGTCCCGCGACCACGGGGCCGTGCAACGGCACCGTCTCGCCTCCGGTGATGCGAAGCCAGCCCAATTGCGGTCGTTCCACTAACTGGGGTTGGCCGCTGACAGGAGCATCGCACTCGTAGCACTGGATCCGCTGCGGGGGATTGGGGTGTCCGGCGGCGCAGAAGGACGCCAGTACCTGCGGGCCGCGGGTATTGGGGAACGAGGCGATCGGGATCTCGTCGTTCGCGGCAACGGTCAACCCATCGCGCAATTCGCCGGTCGTGGTTCTGGTGCTGGGCTGTGCATTCGGTTCACCCGGTTTCGCTTCGATGTTCTCCCCGCCGCTCGTCCCAGGATCCGGATCCGCCACCTCCGCCGAGTCGTCCCACAGGTGGGCATAGGGGCTGTCGGGGACGACCGAGTCCGGATCGACGGGCACAACCAGGGTGGTCTGTCCTCTGGAATCCTGAGGGTTTCCTGGATCTGGAAGTTTCCTCTTCGGAACCGTGATCATTACGCCCGCATCCCCGGTGTCCTGGCCGGGTTCTTGTGTGTGTTCTGGTGTTTTGGGTTGGTCGTCTTGGTGGCTGCGGTCGTCCTTCGGGATCATGGTTGGGACGTGATCGACCAAGGTCTCTGCTTGCTGCTCACCCGGGGATCTCACCTCGGCCGCCACCTCCACCGGGGCCGTCAGGGTTGGCGGGAACGGTGATTCATCCCCCCAGGACCACAGCACGCGACCGGCGTCGACGATTCCACCCGTGAGCGGCAGGTTCCGGTCGTGGCTGCCGGATGTCTGGAGTTCCACTGCGACGGCGCCCGCCACCAGCTTCTCCTCCCATGTGGTGATGTTTTCGCCGTTGAGTCTGATGTCCTGATCGGCGGTGCGCACCGAAACGAGCCATCCTCCACGAACAGCCACGTGGGCTCCGCGTTCGTCCAGGATTGCCACGGCGAAGGGCGGAATGTTCAACAACCCTGCGCCCGTGGCTTCCATCAGGGCCTGCAGGAAGGTTGCGAGCTTCGCCTCGTGTTGCACGGTTGTCCAGAGTTTCTCGGCCTGTTCGTCACTGATCTCGCTGTCCAGCAGCGCTACGCCCTGTTCCCAGGCCAGTAGTTTGCAGGCTCCGGGGGCCCATCGTTTGGTCATGGGACCAGTTCCTCCTCCTGAGCTGTCTCGGTCTCGTCATCGCGCACTGTGGCCTCGTTGATTCTCATGGCCGCCCCGGACACCGGGGCGACGTCATCGGCGACCACGACCACGGCTGTTGCATTGTCCCGTCCCCCGGCTGCGTTGGCAGCATCGACCAGGGCTTCGGCCTTTCGCTGGGGATTGCCGTCCCCCAGCAGGATCGCTGTCATCAACTGCTGTGTCAGGTCGATGTAGAGCCCGTCGGAGCAGATCAGTAGCTGGTCGTGCGGCAGGGCGGGAATCAGCCACTGGTCGGGTTGCAACGGCTGTGTCAGTCCGCCCCCCAGCGCACGGGTGATGACGTTGCGGCTGATGCTGTCGGGTCCTTCGTGACGGATGGAATGGTCGGCGGTGATCTGGGTCAGCAGTCCGCGGCGCAGCAGATACACCCGGGAATCACCGATGTTGAACACCAGCCAGCAGGGATGACCGGATTGGATACTGAGCCCGACCCCTGCGATGGTGCTGCCCGGGGGGCGTCCTGTGCCGGGGAGTCTCCGGATCGCCGCAGCTGCCTTGCTGATTCCGCCAATGACCCCCTCGGATGTGGCCCACATCAGGTCATTCCGGGGCCGGAACGTCTCCACGGCTGTCTGGGAAGCATCCTGACCATTGGAATGCCCACCCATGCCGTCCGCGACGATGAAGTACGGGGCGGCTGTCAGGAACGAGTCTTCGTTGCGCTTTCGCACCTGCCCCCGGTCGGAGCAGCCCCCGTGACGTACCGTGAACCTCGGCTGGTTCGTGCCGATTCGTGTCCTGTCGGTCATCATGACACCACCCGGAAGGATCGGCCGCCGAAATGCACCGTCGCCTGGTCGGGAAGATCGATCACCTGCTGCGGGGGGATCCGCACTTTCGTTCCGTCCAGTTCGAGGACGACCCCGTTGCGGGCACCGACGTCCATGATCTTCACCTTTTTCGCCTCGGGAATGATCACGACGTGTGTCTTCGACATCTGCATCGACGGGTCCGGCAGGTCGACCAAGCGGGCGTCCGAGAAACCATCGGGTGTGATGGGGTTGCGTCCGAGAACCATGGTGGTCTCCAGCAGCAGGGATGTTCCGTCGTCGAAACGGATCGTGATTCCGGTCGGGACGGCGAGGTTCGCATCCAGTTCGGTCTCGTCCACGGGCGGCGCCGTGCCCGGTGCCTGTGATGAAGGGATGGGCGATGGTGTCGCAGGGGCCGCCTGGGATGTGGGGAAACCCGGCAGGTTCCTGAGGGCGCTGGGCTGCCCGGCAGCTTCCTGGGGTGGGGCGAAGGGCGCAGCGGCGAACGCTGCAGGGGCCGGAGCGGGTTGCTGGGGGCCCGGCGGAGCAACGGGCGGGGAGTACAGAGGGGGGGAGGAGGTCATTCCGGGCATGGTTACCTGCTGTACACGTGCCGGAGGAGTCGGGGGGACCAGCGCAGCCGGGTCGAAGACGTCGCGGATTCGTTTCGGATGTATCGCCACCAGCCCGAGCCAGCGATCCACCATTGACTGTCCGTTCCGATAGGTGGCAGCCATCAGGATCCCCATGACCCCGAGGGTCGCGTAGAACAGCAGGGCCGTGAGCAGCCGCCCCAGAAAGGCCTTGCCGCCGGCACGCTGGCCGGTTTCCACCGATCTGTACTCGAATCCCAGCATCAGTGCAGGGATGGTTCGCGACTGGAACAGCAGGATCACAGTGTTGATCAGCAGCCACGCTCCGAAGGCCACGGAACAGAGCACCACCCACACGGCATCGATCTTTATGTGAAGCTTGCCGGCCCACAGCTGGAGTCCGATCACGACCCCAGCCAGGAGGACTTCTGGCAAGGTCAGCAGCAAACGAGCCGAAGCGCGTCGGATGGCGGTCACCGTGGCCCCTGTGAATTTCTCGGGGATCTGCTGCTTACGTGCCATCAGGTTCCTCCTGGGGTGTGATGCTGGGTTCCACCTTTGTCCGGCGCAGTGAACGCAGCGACAGCGCCACCAGGGCCCGGCGATACCACGGAAGGTCCTTGACCAACTCGTGTGTGATGCCGTCGGTCACCCGCCAGGCCGTCTCGGCCACCGGGGCCTCGGGTGGGACGGGTCCGTACACGGCCGTGTTGATCCGTTCCGCTGTCTCGGCGAAGTCAATCCCGGGGTGGAGGCGCTGCAACTCGGAGGCGGTCTCACGACGGGTCCTACTCTGCGCGGGCTGGAATCCAAGATCCCGCGCCCGGTCCACGATCTCGTCCCAGGCTCCCACCAGGCGCTCTTGGGCAGTGGCGGCGTTGCGACGACGTCCGGTCCTGCGAATCTTCAATCCCAGCACCACCAGGAACGGGGACGAAATCACCCCGATTCCTCCCACCGCACCAAGTGCCGCAAAAATCAGCCCCCAGTCGATTTTCCAGTCGTCGTCGCCGTCCCGGTCGTCGGCCTCCCGGTCCGGGATCACCGGTTCCTCCGGGACCTTCTCCGGCGGGTTCGGCGGCGGATCGACCTGCGGTTTGGGTTTGGGTTTGGGCCTGGGAACCTCGGTGTTGGGCTGCTTGTCC
>ERZ772967.1554-NODE-1554-length-15657-cov-5.433342_pt1 | contig 15657 bp, 10 predicted proteins | sample MGYA00511677_ERZ772967 | MGnify/ENA primary metagenome ERZ772967 (study PRJEB29015, sample SAMEA2737931) | human oral metagenome | biome: human oral; feature: human-associated habitat; material: dental | place: China | collected 2146 ...
GCCTCTTTCTAAGAGATAGCTTGTCTTTCTGCTGAGAGGCAATGGCTAAGGCAAGTTTATCGGGTAAGGCGGGGACATTGCTGCCCCTTTCTCCCCTAAGAACCGTACGTGAGAGTTTCCCCTCATACGGCTCAAGCAACTCATAACTTCTATTTGTACATAGAAATCGGCTCATACTTACAACTTTTGCGTTTACTTCTCAAATAACAGGTATTGTGTACAAGTTCGCGAACAATCTTTCCGTCAATCGCTTTTTCATTGACGTTCCATGCTTTTGTTCGGTCGATGGGCTTGCCACAAAGCGGACATGTCCGTCCCTGTTTGTTCCATAAACATAGGAGAGACTTCCTCCCTTTCAGCGTTTCAAGCATCAACTGCGTTTCGCGTTTTTGGAAGTACAAGTCATACTCTGGGTCAAACGGATTTGCGTCGCCCTTGATTTGCTTGTACTCCGTGTAGTGGACATCGGCAAGTCGTTTGAGGGCGAGATAGTCCTCATGACCTTTCTTTCCTTTATACACTACAGCGAAAGTCCATTTCCTGCCACGGAGATTGTGCCAGTATCTGTCGTTGACCCAAGTCCTTTTCTTCTTTGGGTGTCGACGCAAGGCCCATTTCCTCGTAACATTAAAAATGTGATTGTCACAGTTGTGAAAAGCTTCGGTTGATGCACCATAGCGATAATAATTGCCCCATCCCGTGACGATCGGGTTGAGCATTCTTATCAGCGACTCTTGCTTGCACATCCGATGCCGTCTCACGATCTCACTTATCTTCGCCCTAAAGCGTTTTTGTGCTCTCTTTGACGGTGACGTGTACAACCTCTTATGGAACTTACGGATGTTGAATCCGAGGAAGTCGAAGCCGTCCTGGATGTGCGTGATGGTGGTCTTTTCATCGGAAAGTGTCAGTCCACGCTCCTTTAAGAAATCAACCACCAACGGTTTGACCTCGTTCTCCAAGAGTTCCTTGCTGTAGCCTGTGATGATGAAATCGTCCGCATAACGTACAAGATTCACCTTGTAGCGGAAAGTCTTGTAGTTGATGAAACGTCTCTTGAATCTCTCAGCCAACAGCGTCTGAAGTCCGTCAAGTGTCATGTTCGCAAGCGTGGGCGATATAATACCGCCCTGTGGTGTCCCCTCTTCCGTCGGGTATAGACCACCTTTGAAGACAAAACCACATTTTAGCCATTTGGCAAGAATCCCCTTATCCATAGGGATGTGGGATAGCAGCCAGTCGTGGCTGATATGGTCGAAGCAGCCCTTTATATCTCCCTCCAGAATCCATTCGGGGGAGTGCTGACGGTTAAGAACTGTATCAATCTGTCGAATAGCGTCCATCGTCCTACGTCTCTTTCGGAAACCATAGGAGAATCTGTCGCCCGTCGTTTCAGCGATTGGTTCAAGTGCCATCAGATATAAGGCTTGCATAGCCCTGTCTTTCATCGTTGGAATGCCCAACGGTCTGAGTTTACCGTTGCTTTTCTTGATGCAAACCCGTCTCAGCGGCTGTGGTTTATAGCCGCGTCTGCGGAGTTCGCTTATTGCTTTGAATTTCCGCTTGGGAGAATCCCAAAGGGCCTTGTCAACCCCCGAGGTGTTCTTTCCCTTGTTGGAAGTAACTCGCTTTACCGCCAAAGCCTTGGCATAAAAGGAGTGAGTAAGCAGCCACTGCAAGGCTTTCACCTTGTTATGCCTGCCTTCTTTCTGAGCCTTTACAATACGCGCTTGTAGCTTTTGGACATACTGCTCGCACCTGAGCCAGTCCATACTGCCCCAAGTGCTTGGCCTGCTGTCAGTAGGCGCACACGATTTCTTGTTGTTCTCGTTCATTTGCAATTCTACTTTGAAAAGTTCTGAAAGCTCTCTTGTAAAGAGTTACCTCACACGGAAGTCTGCCCGCTTTCGCGTCGGATGATGTCGTCTCTGCCACACGTAGCCGAGGCTCAATCCGTATCCACTCCATTACAGAGCGGCATTCGCTTTTTCCGTTATCTTATACCTGCACCCCATTTCGGTTCGCCTTACGGTTCACTTACCTGCCCAAAGCAGGAGAGATACAGGCTTGCCACGTTCCACATAGATAACTGTACGAGTAGGGTAGGTTCTGTCAGTCCACCGGCAGTGCTTATGTCCGTGTAACCCCAAATTGGGCAAGGGTTATCCGACTGCTTACCATTTTGGTGAGAGCCCAGCATCTTTGGCTCCTTCAAACCTCACGATGGCTATAAACAGTTCGCATGTGCTAACCATACTACTCAGCCAAGCCACTCGGCGGCACGATACTAACCGCCCTTGACGTCCCCTCACGGTTCTGTCTCATCCTTTTGGGAAAGTGTACCTTGTCCGATAGGCTCAACACACCATATCGCTATTGGTGCATCCTATCGTAGGCTACCGCTGACGGAACAGCGGGCTAAAACTGTCTTATATGACATCTTAGCAATTATCTATGTGACTTCGTGTCACACCCAAAAGCTATTTGGCCGTCGCGAGGCTTTCAGAGATGCTCTCTGCTGGCCTTTTTCTTACATCGAACTCCGCAGCTCTCCAGTTCACTCTCCCCTATGCGTTTGACCTCTGCTAACTGATGGAGAGCTCTGGAGAGCTATGGTTTTTGACATGGCTTCCTTGACTGAAAAGCACGTCGTTTGGCACTAAAATGGGCTATGGAAACAGAATCTCGCCGAGCTTGGGGTCGTTTTTAATAAGTGGAATAAGCCTCACTTCAGGGATATGCGACGTCTTCTGTTGATGGTTTCCGTCGTAATCATTTGCTTTGCGAGAGCAATTTTCATCGACAAACCATCATGAAAACAATAGAGACAACCAAAGATCAAAGAGAACAGACAGCGAGAACTTCCCTGCTTTTATCGTTTGAGCTCCGGCGAGCGGCTCGCCAGAGCCATACACATCGTTTTAACTCCGGCAAGTTGCTTACCGGAACTCATCATACTCAACGCCCACTTCTGTTCACCCTTCTACTCCTATTATTCATCAGCCATCTGTGTGCATCGGCTACGCCAGCTCCAGCCCATCCCGGCGACATGGTGATCAACGAGGTTATGGCCTCGCCGAAGGGAGCCAAAGGATTACCAGAAACGGATTACGTGGAGTTGTACAACACAACGGATCATACGATCTCACTCAAGGGCTGGAGTTTTATCTATGACGGGACTGTGATCCGCTTGCCTGACGTACCGCTTGCCGCGAATCGTTACGCCGTGCTTTATCGCAAGGGGAAAAGTCTGCCATTGAACAAGAAGGTGTTGGGATTGGGGTTTAGCAACTTTCCGCTCAATATGTCTGACGAGGGAAAACAGCTGACTCTAAAAGATTCATCGGGCACGGTGATCCATAGCTACACTTATCCGAAAGCCAAGGCTGGCCGATCCATCGAGCGCGGTGAAGGCGACAAGTGGCATCTCTCGTCCGATCCGCGTGGCGGTACACCGGGCGAAGAGAACTCGGAGGGTGCGCCTGACAAGCCAGACAAACCCGAGAAGGAAAAGTCTTCCCCCGGTGATGTCCTAATCAATGAAGTGATGGCTGACCCGCGCGGACTGACGAAGCTCCCTGCTACGGAGTACGTGGAGCTGCATAACACGACCGATCATGAGATTAACCTCGAAGGCTGGGCCTTTGTGTATGACAAGACGTCTATTCCGCTCCCCGACGCTGAACTCTCAGCTGGCGGTTATGCCGTGTTGTATAAAGCGGGGCGTGAGATCAGTGTGGCAGACGGTGCAGCGGAAGTCGCGGTGAAGCGCTTCCCGGCCAATATGGTCAACGCGGGTAAGCCGTTGGCCTTGAAAGATCCATCGGGCACGGTGATCCATAGCTACGCTTATCCGAAAGCCAAGGCTGGCCGATCCATCGAGCGCGGTGAAGGTGACAAGTGGCATCTCTCGACTGATCCGCGTGGTGGTACACCGGGCGAAGAGAATTCGGAGGGTGCACCTGACAAACCGGATGAACCGGATGAACCCAATAAGCCGAATGAACCGGACGCTACGGAGCAAGTGGAGCCGAGGGAGATCATCCTCAACGAAATACTCTTCGACCCGCAGCCGCGCGGCAGCGAGTATATTGAGCTATACAACCGATCTGACCGGACGCTGTCAACCCATGGACTGGCCATCGCACTCCGCAAAAGTGATGGACACCTTGGCACGCGTCACTCGCTCACCTCGCTTGCCACGACCCTCGCACCGGGTGACTACCTCGTTCTAACGTCTGATCCCAACGGAGTGGCCAGCCTCTTCCGTACGCCCGCCCTCGACGTCATCCGCCGATTCAAGCTGCCCGCGCTGAATAATCAGGGGGCTACGATCGTCCTGCTCCGGACGGCCGACAGCACCGTGGTCGATGAGGTGACCTATTCCGCGAAGTGGCATAGTAGCGCAGTTAAAATCCGGAGGGGGGTGGCGCTGGAGCGTATCAGCCCGGATGGCAGCTCACAAGAGGCCGCAAACTGGACATCGGCCAGCTCTGAAACGGGTTATGGTACGCCGGGCTATAAGAACTCACAGTCCGGAACGTCGTCACAAATCGAGGAGGGTGCGACGATCAGTGAGCCGGAATACAATGCCTCCACACGCGACTACCTGATTCGCTACCGGATGGACAAGCCCGACTATCGATGTCAGATGGCAGTCTATTCGAGCAATGGCCAAAAGGTGGCTGTAATCGCCAACAATCAGCTGCTAACCCCCGAAGGAGAGATCCGCTGGGACGGTGCGGGCCTCACTCCTGGCGTCTATATCTTCTATGTCGAGCTCTATCATCCCGACGGTAGCAGCCAGCATATCAGGAAGCCCCTTCTGGTACATTAATCCCCATCGGTCATAAGGGAAGTAACCCTGAGGGTTTCGCCCTTGGACGGTCGTCGGAGCTCTGAACCCTGAGGGTTTGGCCCTCGGACGGTCGTCGGAGCATAAGCGTAGGCCCATATGAAAAGCGCCCGGCCTTACATCTTGCGTGTAAAGTCGGGCGTCCTCTTTTTGTGTAAGCTGTTATTGGAATAATTCGTGTGGAGCATACGAGACTCGAACTCGTCACCTTTTGATTGCGAACCAAATGCTCTACCAAGATGAGCTAATGCCCCATGTTTGTCCGTTTCCCTCCGGAAACGACGGGCGCAAAGATAGATGGATTTTGAAACCGCATTTCGCTCAGGGCATCGTGCGTTGCCGGGGATGCTCTACGCGCTATCTGTCCCACGGGGGGCAGAAAAAGGAAGCGGGCAAGCAGAACGGATTCGTTCTACCTGCCCGCCTCTGTGATCTGTAAAGCCGATTGGCAATTACTTCTTGTAGCGGTTGCCATAGCGGCTCATGAACTTGTCGACGCGGCCGGCGGTGTCCACCAGTTTCGCCTTGCCCGTGTAGAAGGGGTGCGAGCTGCTGGAGATTTCGAGCTTGACCAAGGGATAGGTCACACCTTCGATTTCGATCGTCTCTTTCGTGTTGATCGTGGAGCGGGTGATGAATACCTCTTCGTTCGACATGTCTTTGAAGGCTACCTGACGGTAGTTTTCCGGATGAAGTCCTTTTTTCATTGCGGTGCTGTTTTTATATGTATAAAATTGATTCGTTTCTTCCTGTGAAACAGTGCGCAAAAGTAGGATAAATGTCTATTGGCGCAAGAAGTGAGGCACTTGCGCAGCGTGTCAGTCCTGTTCGTAAGCAGCGCGGCCAGTCTCGTAGACGTTGCGGCCCTGACAGTCGATGGCCACGATGACGGGCAGCTCGGTGACGGTCAGGCGGCGGATGGCTTCGGGGCCGAGGTCGTCGAAGGCGATCACCTCGGCAGTGTCGACACAGCGGGCCATGAGGGCGGCTGCTCCGCCGATGGCGGCGAAGAAGACGCCGGTGTATTGCTTCAATGCGTCGACTACTTCGGCGTTGCGGAGGCCTTTGCCGATCATCACTTTCAGGCCTTCACGGATGAGGCGGGGCGAATAGGCGTCCATGCGGCCGGCCGTGGTGGGGCCGACGGATCCGATGGGTTGCCCGGGCTTGGCGGGGCAGGGACCGGCGTAGTAGACGACTTGTCCGGTGAAGTCGAAGGGCATGGGTTCGCCGCGGTCGAGCATTTCGTAGAGGCGCTTATGGGCGGCGTCGCGGGCGGTGTAGATGGTGCCGGAGAGGTAGACGAGGTCGCCGGCTGTGAGTGAGCGGATGACGTCGTCGGTGAAGGGGGCACGCAGGATGCGTTTCTCTATTTGGGGTGTTGCTTCCATTATGTGTGATAGTCAAATTCAATTTCTATTTGGATGATGGGGGAGGGGAGGCCGGATCTATTCTTGTCTTGATGCTTCTTCTTTTCTTGTCTTGACACAAGAAAAGAAGACAAAAGAAAGTCAAGCCCCCACAGGGGGCAGTTTCTTTGTTCGTCGTCGGGCGGGGAAGGGTAGTCTTGGCGGGGATGGGCTTTATGTATTTTATGGTGATGTTTTTTGTGATGATAATAGAATGAAACGTGTGATTGAAATTGAGAAACTGGGGCAGTATCGGCTGGATAATTCGCTGCATACTTGGTTCCATGATAAGGTGTGCGAGCGTATCGGCGCGGCTGATGGAGAGAAGATCGGTGTGCCGCAGACGATGGTCGAGGAGTATCGGGCGTGTGTCGATGAGGAGTTTGAGATGCTGAAGGAGGTGTCTGGCGAGGAGAACGAAACGAAAGCGATCCTGAAAAAGGATGCGGAATGTGACCGTCTGCTGTCTTTCATTTTGGGCGTGATACGTATTATGCGCCTTTCGCCGCGTCAGGAGGTGGCCGAGGATGCGCAGCATTTGTACGTTTTGACTCACGACAAAAAACGGATACAGTCGGAAGGCATCGGACGCAAACCGGCGCGTATCGATTCACTGCTGAACGACCTCAAAAAGCCTGAACCGGCGGCCATGATTACGCGGCTCGGCCTCGACGAGGCTGTCGGGCTGCTGAAGCAGGCTAACGAGGACGCGAGTCGGCTACAGCGTGAGCGGAGCAATCTGCGCGTAAGGCGAAAACGGCCTTCGATGACGCAAATCCGACCTAAAACGGACGAGGTTTACCATGAGGTGATCCTCCAATTACAATATGCTTACAAAAATAATGTTCCGCCGATCGACCGCGAAGCCATCGCCGAACTGGTCCGCCATCTGAACGAGCACACGGCGCACGCCCGCATGACTTACAAGAAGAGCTTGGCCCAACGGCGGGCCAGACGTAGACAAAAATCGGTGCCCACGGATACAGACAATCCTGTATAATCCACGGCTCCGCTTCATTTTATTTATCTTTGTTGCGCTGAAGGGACAAACGACCTCCACCCTCGATCGATGAACGCAAAATACCTCCTTTTCCTGCTCTGCACACTGGCCGCCATCGCCTGCCAGCCCAGCGGCGGGGACGACACGCCCGCCGTGGCCTTCTATTACTGGCGGACGACGTTCGACCTGACGCCTACGGAGCGGCGCGTGCTGGAGGATTGCGATGTGAAACACCTGTATATCCGCTATTTCGACGTCAAAATAGATCCCGCCAGCGGCACGATCGTGCCCGAGGCCCCGGTTCGTTTTCGCAGCCTGCCGCCGAAGGGCATCCGCGTCACGCCCGTGGTCTTCATCACCAACCGCGTCATGCTCCGCCGCGAGACAAACGTCGACACGCTGGCTGCGAACATCGCTGCCTACATCCGACGGATCAACCGGGCGGTGGGTCTGCCCGAACCCGACGAGGTGCAGATTGATTGCGACTGGTCGACCGGCAGTCGCGACCGGTTTATGCTATTCATCGACACCTTGAAGCGGCACGGCGGCTTCCGCAACCTTTCGGCCACGATCCGTCTGCACCAAGCTAAGCATCACACCATTACGCGCATCCCCGGGGTCGATCGCGGCGTCCTGATGTACTATAACATGGGCTCCGTGGAGACGGATACGGTCAATTCGATCTATGACCGCAAGATAGCCAAGCGCTACCTCGGCAGCCTCAAGGTTTACCCCCTGCCGATGGACGTCGCACTGCCCATTTATGCCTGGGGCGTACACCTCAGCGAGGGTCGCGTGACCGAGTTGATCAATCGTATCCACCGCGCTGATTTTGAGCAAGACACGAATTTTCTTGTCCCACATGGTTCGAACCTTATCACGGTCAAACATTCCCTGATCAAAGGCGGACGTTACTACCGCACGGGCGATGAAGTGAGGATAGAGGAAGTGACATCGAAAGACTTATTAGAAATGGCGCGCGATCTCAGTCGGCATATGCCGAAACGGCCTCGCGAGGTTATCTTTTTTGACTTGGATGAGCATCATTTCAATAAATACATAACGAACTATGAAAGCGAAACGAATTTCTTTAAGGACGTGGTGCGCTGTTTTTAGCGCTATACTCATCTCGACGGGTCTGGCTTGGGCATGCTTTTACATGGACTTCGACCCGCCGTCGAACTTCAGCCCGGAGCTGATGATGAGGGATGCGGCGGCCTATCGGCCCCTCTTTTATGACCCCAACACGACGTTTTACAACGGACACGATGACCAGCATCCCCGCCGATTCAACGAGGAGGTAACTAACGATTGGTATGACTTTTTGGATGGGAAACTCACTCGGGAACAGATTGCAGCCTTCATGCTCGAGGGCAAAAAGGTCGCGGCCATCGCTAACTCCTCGAGTCCGAAGGTGAAAGCCTTCGAGCGCTTCGTACGCTTAGCCCACCAGGTAGACAAATACGCCTGCACACCGATCGATCCGTGGTCGTATTACAATAATCCGCAGTCTGATACGCCTCAAAAGGCGTCTGAGGAGCTGGTCGAGGAAGCTATTCGGGATTACAGAGCCGAAACGAATGCCTTCCTCAAGAATCGCTATGCTTTCCAGGCACTTAAGGCGCTCTTTTACGCTGGGAATCGGGATGCATTTGAACGTTTTTTCGGCGAAGTTGAGCCGAATATGCCGCGCAATACGCTTTATTATCGTGCCCTTGGCTATCGCGCGGGCTTCTACATCGAGGTGAAGGACTTTTGCAACGCGAATTTGCTTTACGCAGAGGTATTTAACCACGTACCAGCCATGCGACCGGTCGCCGCCACGTCGCTTACGCTGCAAGACGAAAAACAATGGGAGCAATGCCTCCGCGCAGCCTCGCCCGAGCAAAAAACGGCTCTCTGGGCCCTGCTGGCATTCCGGACAGGCGATAACGACCGGGCCATCCGATCCATCTATCAGATCCGCCCTAAGGATCCGCTGCTTAGCCTGCTCGTGATCCGCTTCATCAACGAGAATGAGGATCGCCGAGGGTCGCTGATCGGCCCACCGACGAAAGATGCCGATCAGAAGGCCAACTGCATGAAGGAAATATCGCGGGAAACGTTCGATTTGATCCGGCGAATCGCATCGGAGGAGAAGACGGAAAACCCGTTCCTCTGGTATGCGGCGGCGGGCTACATCACGTCTTGGTCGGGCGACTACGATGGCGCTAATTCGCTCTACGATAAGGCCGCAGGACAAATGAAGGCCGGCAACAAAGAGGCGGCCGATCAGCTGCGCTTACTGCGCCTCGTCAACGCCCTGAGTCGGATCACGGAGGTGAAAGGCGACAACGTAGAGCGCCTCACCGAAGAGCTCCGATGGCTTTACAAGCAGAACAGCTATCCGGAATATGGGGAAGGTGGCATGCGTTACAAGACGGCCATCACACAAAGCGCTACCTATCTGTCCACGCTCTACGCCAAGGCCGGTCGGCCGGAGCTGGCAGAGATGCTGGATCATAGCAGCGAGAAGATTGCTCAGCCCGGCGTGGTGGACAAGCTGATCGCCGTGCTCGAAAACCCGCGCACACCGATGGAGAAGCTCATCGTCGACATGTATCCGTATACGGCGGAGGAGTTTTACTTCTACAAGGCCCTTCAAGCCCTTCACGCCGATCAATTGATCGAGGCCGAGGCGCTGATGAAGAAAGCGGGCAAGCAGGGGATGACGGAACTCTACACGAATCCCTTTAACGACTACATCCTCGACCCCTTAGACGCCCATACCCGCAAGCATATTAAGGAAGCGAAGGTGAAATACACGCCGATCACGCTTATCCAAAAGATGCGGGAGGGCGAAGCCAAGATTGCGCGCGGTGAGGAGGTGTATAACAACAGCTTACTGGTCGGGAATGCCTTCTACAACATGTCGTTTTACGGCACAAGCGACATTTGGCGCGTTCCGTTGCTGAACGCTTCCATCTTCGAGCTCGTCCCCTGCTATGCCCAAGAGATGGTCATGACCAGCCCCGCCGCGAAAAAGTATTACCGCATGGCGTTGAAGGCCGCCACGACCGATGAACAGCGTGCAAAAGCCGTTTTTCTGTCCATCAAATGCGATCGCAACGACTGCTATTTGGGTCCGATCCGAGGACGTGCCCTCTGTGACGATCAGAGGTATATGAATCAGAGCAACTCTCCCAATTGGCTCGATCGTGACGGCTTTGGCGAGCTGATGCGTTACGCGAACACGCAGTACTACCGGGATGTGATCCGCGAATGCGGCTACTTCCAGCTCTACGTGGCCAAACACAAGCGATGACCGATGGAGGAGCTGCTTCATTTGGAGTCTCGGAAGCGGAGACACGTCGATTTTTCAGATCATTCGGTTGCTGATAAGGCTATTCGTGGGGCGTATGCCATACGTCCCCACACGAATGGCCGGAAATTTGTCGAGGATGATCTTCGTTTTTGGTCACGGAAGCGGAAACTCGTCGGGCGTGAGCTTCGAACGTATTCAGCTTATCTATATGTAATCCATAGTATTCACCACTTTTCAACAGAGAACAATGAATGAACGAATGAAAGCCTTCAGCAAGAGGGCCATGTACGGCGCACTGGCCGGACTGCTCTGGATAGCCACTCCGGCAGCCCGAGCGCAAGACAACATCACCTTGACAGACTCTGCGCAAACGGTGGCACTCGTGGCCGCCGCTAACGATACCTCCGCCTTAGCGCCCATCACAGCGACAAGCGATAGCGTCTTCCTCAAGGATTCGTCGGCCGTGCTGCCCATCAAAGAGGCCATACAGGACGGTGACTTTCGCACCAAGGCCCAGCTGCGCGAAGTGGTCGAGCAATGGAACGCCGCCCTGACTCCGGCCACCGTCGACCGCCTGAAGCAGCTCTATCACGACACCGAGGTGCTCTATTACGGCGGCCGCACCACACCCGACGAGTGCATCAATGACAAACGGGCCTACATGGAGAGTCATCCCGGATACGCCCAAACGTTAGTCGGCGAGATCGTCTACGACTCCATTAATCAGGTCACCTATCGCTGCTCCTTCATCAAACGCGTCAAGCAAAACGATGGCTTTTTCGAATATCCCTCCTACCTCGTCATGATGCGTATGCCCAACGGCTGGCGGATCACGGCCGAGGGCGACGGCGCCACCGACTACAATCGCAAGAAGAGCGAAACGGGCAGCGCACGCGGTAGCGGCATGAACGAGGGCGACTTCAACGGCACGGGTACGAAAGGCTACGTCTGGCTCGAGCCGCCTGTGTTCGCGAAAACGGATGACGAGGACGCCGGTTGCCTCGGCGGCTGCGACGGCACGATTCGCTTCCTCAACCCCTTCATCCCCCCCATCAAAGTCCGCCATTGCATCGACGGCACGCCCGATAACCTCGGCGACCTGAACGGTGACGGCGCCGACGAGGTCGGTCTACTGCCCATCTGGTTCAATGGCTGCTGGGCCGACTATCACGTCTGGACGCTGCAAAACGGTCGCTGGATCGAGGCGGTAGAGAGCTTCCCCACCCATTGCGACCAGTGGAAGACGGGGCTGAAGCCCGTCGAAGTCGATCCCAAACGCCCGGGCTACGTCATCATCCGTTACAGCGAGAACGGCAAGAACGGAGGCATCGAAGTCAAGAGCAAGTCCGTGCCCATCCGCGGCGGAAAGGGTGCGGCGACCGATCCCGTCACGTTTCCGAAACTATGAGCACCGAGCGCCCCCTCTCCTCCCCCACGCCACCGTCCGCTGCCGCTTCCGTGAGTCCGCTGAAGGCTTGGATCACGGCGGCAAGGCCCCACACTCTGGCAGCCTCGGCCTGCCCCGTGGTCGCTGCGTCGGCGCTGGCCTGGCGGGCAGACACATTTCGGTTCGTGCCCGCTGCGCTCTGTCTGCTCGTAGCCGTGCTGGCACAGGTGGCCGCCAACCTCTCCAACGACTACTTCGACTATAAAAAGGGAGCCGACACCGATCGGCGTGTGGGGCATCAGCGCGCTGTCGCCTCGGGGTGGATAGCCCCGCAGACGATGCTCCGCGCTTCGCTCGTCACACTCGGGCTGGCCCTGGTCTGCGGTCTCTTTCTCCTGGCCTATGGCAACCCGTTCCTGCTCCTCGGTGCGGGTGTAGCCATCGCGCTCTGCGTGCCCGCCTACACCGCCGGCCCCTACCCCTTGGCTTATCGCGGCTGGGGCGACGTCTGCGTGCTGCTCTTCTACGGCGTGATCCCGGTCTGCCTCACGTATTACGTCCAAGCGGGCACCGTGACTGCCACCACTGCGTGGATCTCCGTTGCCCTGGGACTGCTCTCCGTCAACATCCTCCTCGTCAATAACGTCCGCGACCAAGAGCAGGACGCCGCCGCTGGCAAACGCACCACCGTCGTGCGTTTCGGCCGCCGCTTTGGCACGACGCTCTACCTCGTCTGCGCCGTGCTGGCCGTCGCCTGCTCATGGCCCGCCTATTTCTATCGCGGCGCCTATACCTGGTTGCTGTTCCTCATCTTCCTCGCCTTCGAACTGGTGACGTGGCACGATCTGCGTCGCCTCAGCGGCTCCGATCTGAACCGTGTGCTCGGACTCACCGCCCGCAATATCTGGATCTATACCCTGCTGCTCGTTTCGTTGCTGGTCTTCTAATAGATGCTGGGGCCATTGCAACGGTCTGCAAAGCGTCAGAATCAGATTCTGGGCCATTGCAAGGGTCTGCAATCCTTCAGAATCAGATTCTGGGCCTTTGCAACGGTCTGCAATCCGTCAGAATCGGATTCTGAAGAGCCTCCCGAGCGTGAATCACCCTGTAAACCCTCTTCTTTCCCCTCTTTTCATTGTGCAATTCGCCTCCTTGCCCTCCCTTGAAATGGGGATTGCCGGGCGACGCGCACGCCTTCATCTTTGCCGCGCTAAAAAACCAAAACAACCATCCATATACAATGAAAAGAATAGCTACGCTTCTCTGCTTCATGATCTGCTGTGCCATGGCCATTTATGCCACTGACGCAAACGTGACTAAACGAACTTACACGGTGAGGGGCACCGTGAAGGATCGCACGAATGCCCCCGTTCCCTATGCCACGGTGATGGTGATCGGCACCAACATCGGGATCGCTGCCGACGTCGACGGCGGTTTTCGCCTCCAATTAGACAAAGGCACCTACCGCCTGCGCTTCTCCTGCACCGGTTACGAGCAGAAGACCGTCGACGTGTTGGCCGAAGAGCAACCCACCCTCGAGGTGACACTCGACGAGGCCAAGAACGGCCTCACGGAGGTCGTCGTCACCGGCACACGAACGGAGCGCATGCTCAAGGATGAGCCCGTCGTCACGCGCGTCATCACGGCCGAGGAGATCAAGAAGCTCGACCCGCAGGACTTCAAAGGGCTGTTAGAATACGAGCTGCCCGGCCTGCAATTCAACGGTGCAGCACACGGCTCCGGACTGCCCGACATCTCGTTCCAAGGCATGGACTCTCGCTACCTACTCTTCCTCATCGACGGCGAACGCATGGCCGGCGAGGGTGCCTTGGACAACATCGACTTCACCCGCCTCGACGTGGACAACATCGAGCGCATCGAGGTGATCAAGGGCAGCATGTCCACCCTCTACGGCTCGAACGCCCTGGGCGGCGTGGTGAACATCATCACCAAGAAGGCCAACCGCCCGTTCGTGGGCAATGTCTCCGCTCGCACCACCAGCCGCGGCGATCAGAAATACGCGCTCTCCGTGGGTACACGTCAGGAGAAGTTCTCATCGCTCACCTCAGCCTCCTTCAGCCGTCGCAACCCGTACACCATCCGCGACACCAAGCCGATGACGAGCACCTTCAAGCGCCCCGACGGCACCGACTCCACAGCCGTGGATACCACCCGGCGCAGCTTCAACATCAAGGGCTACGAGACCTTCTCCATCGCCCAAAAGTTCGGCTACGACTTCACCGACCGACTCAGCGCTGAGCTCACCGGCAGCTTCTACCAGAACCGACTGCTCTACACCGAAGAGATGAAGCTCCACGAGCGCTTCCGCGACTTCACCTTCGGCGGCAAGCTGAACTACATCCTCAACGAGACCAGTCGGCTGGACATCTCCTACCACTACGACCATTATTATAAGAACGACATCTTCCCCCAGGCTGGCAACCTCACCACGGTGAAGTATCGCGACGTCACCAACAACTTCCGACTCAACTACAGCCTCCTCCTGGCCGACCGCCACGCCCTCACCGCCGGCACCGAATACAACACCGAGCGGATGAAGAGCAACTGGTTTCGCGACACCACCTCCACCCACTTCTCCAATTACGTCCTCTACGTCCAAGACGACTATCGCGTCACCGACCGCCTGAGCCTCGTCGGCGGCCTGCGCATGGATTACCACTCGGAGTACAAGGCGCACGTCAGCCCGAAACTCTCCGCCATGTATCGCCTCGGGCACGTCACGCTGCGCGGTGGATATGCGGCCGGCTTCCGCTCCCCGTCGCTCCGCGAGCTGTACGCCGAGTTCGACCACCGCGGCATGTTCAAGATCTACGGCAACACCGACCTCAAGCCCGAAACGAGCCACCACGCCTCCGTCTCGGCCGAGTGGGCCGTGGGCATCTTCAACGCCTCCGCCACCGGCTACTATAACTGGTTCAACAACCGCATCGTCCGGACGGTGCGCATCGAGGATGGCCCCGCCAAACAGTATCCCGACTACACCTATCAGAACGCCGAAAAGTCCAAGACCTACGGCTTCGACGTCAACGCCCAAGTGCGCCTGCCCTTCGACCTCACCCTGCGCGGCACCTATTCCTACGTCAACGACGACGAGAAGGTGCAGGGCAAACGCAGCTCCTACATCCGTCCCCACACAGCCGTCATGCAAGCCGACTACACGCGCCGCTTCGGCCGTTGCCGCGCCTACATCGGCCTGAACGGGCGCTGGATGGCCGCCACGGACTACTGGTCGTACAGCAACAGCCGAAAGAGCATGTACAAAATGGAGCTCGAGAGCCGCATGCTCTGGAAGCTGAACGCCGGATGCTACTTCCCGCGCGGCATCGCCCTGAGCGTGGGCGTGGACAACCTTTTCAACGCAAGGGATAAGAACATCAGCTACGACGCCAGCTCCGCCACCCTCACCCGGGGCACGGAGTTTATCGCCAACATCTCCGTCAATATCGCAGAGCTGATCGGCAAATGACGGGACGGACACTTGGCACTTTTTTGGGGCACGACACTTCTTGAGGGAGGCGTCGTGTTCCTGTTTTTTTGGCCCCAAGCCCGACAGGTCGGTGCTACCCCAGAAAAAAAGTAGAGCTAAACCCTCAGGGTTCAGCGTCGCCCAGAAAAAAAGTAGGGCTAAACCCTCAGGGTTCAGTGTCACTTGAAAAAAAGAAGGCCCAAACCCTCAGGGTT
>ERZ772967.1556-NODE-1556-length-15647-cov-2.583248_pt1 | contig 15647 bp, 18 predicted proteins | sample MGYA00511677_ERZ772967 | MGnify/ENA primary metagenome ERZ772967 (study PRJEB29015, sample SAMEA2737931) | human oral metagenome | biome: human oral; feature: human-associated habitat; material: dental | place: China | collected 2146 ...
GCGGAAGTTCAAAAAAGCGGCTATTGGGGTTTTATCGATAAAACCGGCAAAGAGACATTCACCCTCGCGATAAATATTTATTATTGCATCGCGGCAGGAGGCGCAGAAAAGGTCGGGAATGAAGTTCTTCACCAGCAGGCGCACGGATGCTTGATATTTGAGTAGTACGTCGAAGGTGTCGCTCACTTGGCTTTCAATCTCCACGGGGGCGTCCGTCCAGTTGATACCACTGCCCTCGGCCCCGATTTCCAGTTCTCGCGTGCGGTCGTTCCGGGTGACAATATGCACCTCGATGCACTCGTTCTGCTCGTTATAAAAGTGTCCATGTATATACATTTTACTCTTTTATCTTCTTACTATTTTACCCTTTTACCTTTTCACAGCTTGATATTCGTTTTCCGCCGGCTGATACGTGTCTCGTTAGCAAGAGCCAGCACGAGGTCGCGACCACGCAACCGTGCTTCAAGTCGTCCGCCGCCCGAACCGTTGTCGCCGATGAGGGATTTCAGTTTGTTCAGTGGTGCAATTACCTCAGGGTTCGATCTTGCCCCGGCATACTCACCCATAATGGAGAGCGTAGGACCATAGACGATACCACCGTCGGCAAACGGGGTGACGCCGTTGATGAAGTTGAAGAGGCGGCTTTGCTGTGCACCGTTGAGGATCATTTCACCGGAGTTCACGCGTGCAAGCAGTTTGTCGCCGGTAGGTGACGAGCCACCCACGATACCACCACCGGCAAAAGCCCCGCTGATGGAAGCCAATGCGGCCACCACGGCAGCCACACCTGCGGCAATGGCAACGATATTGTAAGGAAACGGCATGCTGGCACCGCTGGCTGTAGCCCCGGCAATGGCCTCGCCGCTTTTTGCGGCCGTATTTGTGATTGTCGCTGCCGTATCAGCTGCCGTGGCTGCTGTATGCGAGGCGGTAGCAGCAGTTTCGCTGGTCGTTGTGGCAGCCTTGACCTGACTGGCAGCCGAACTCATCTGCGTTGCTCCCGTCAGGGCCTTGACAATATCTACCACGCTCACAATGCCTTGGAATGTCTGTATAACTCCGTCTACTACGCCCGTGAGGGTCTCCCATGCACCACGGCCACTTTCGAGGGCGTTGGTCATCGACGAGATTCCACCCACAACGCCTTTTGTGTTGCCCCACAAATTCTCGAAGCTCGCGTCACTCTTCTTCAGTACTTTTGCATAAGCACCGTAGCTGTTGATGAGTTTTTCTACTTCGCCCCGCTGACTTTCACCAAGTGGGTTCTTGGTATCGGCAAGCATCTCCTGGAGTTCCTTGATGCGCTTCTTCACTCCATCAAGACCGATAATCTTCAACTCCATGCGCAGTTCCTTGCTGCCAAGTCCGTCGAGTTTCACTGTCTCGCTCTTCATCTCGGGCAGACGCGTCAGGCGGGTGAGGGCCTCACGCTTCTGTTCCAGTGCTGTAATGGTTTCTCCGATAGAGGTTATCTCCGCACCCGTGGCTTTCTTCTGCTGTGACTGATAATAACTGACGGCTTCGTCGAGCTTTTCTATCGTGTCGAGCCGGCCGATGTCTTCCGGCTTTTTAAGGTCTGCAAGGGTCTCATCCCACTTCTTTTTTAAGTCGTTCAAGGCGTTGATTTGCTTCTGGATCTCCACGCGCTCGGTACCAGTTGCAGACTTGAGCAAATCATTGTAATACTGCAGCTCTTCGTCCAGTTGCTTATAGGTTGCTATCTTGTCAATTCCTATATCAACATGTGTACTGCGTTCGAACGCCGTTTTAAGATCGTTCAAACGTGCAATCTCCTTATCGATTGCTGCCAGCCCACTTTTTGAAGCCTTTTCGCGTAGTGCTTGTTGGTAGGATATTTCCGTATCGATGTCCGACAAGGTTTTGAGTTCCTTGGGGCGCAGAGCCTGCTCCTCGATAGCTTTGAGTGCCTGTTGCTGTTTTTGAAGCAACGCTATTTTCTCGGCGTAAAGGGCGATGACTTTCGTCTCCGTACCGCGTGTCGTTTCGAGTTTGTTCTGGTAGTATTGAATATTGTTGCCGAGTTCCTTGTAGCTGCTTGCGCCGGCAATGAAGTGTTTACCGCTATACTTGTCCTTGTCGCTGTCCTTTTTGCTTTTATCCTTACTATTCTGTGCCTTGTTGGCTTTCAGGGCAGCAAGGAAGTTCGCTTTCTGCGCTTTCGTGTTCTCATTTACGGCCTTGGTCTTCTTTTCTATACCCTTGGTATCACTATCGCCAATTCCCAAGAATTTCTTCACCCACTCCCAAGCTGTTTTAACAACTTGGCTTGCCTTTTCAAATGCCTTTACCAACACATTCCACACAATAGCTACAAGATCCTTGATGACATTCCATACCTTATTGCAGATATTCCGGAATGTCTCGCAGCTGTTGTAGGCTTCGTACAGAATTGCTATCAAACCCGCAATCGCCAACACGATAAGTGCGATAGGGTTCGCTGTCAATACGCCATTCAATGCCATCTGTGCTACTTTCCAGGCATTGGACGCCACTGTAACCACTTTCAACGACGCAGTCTGTGCCAGAGTGGCAATCTTCATAGCTTTTAATCCGCCTATCACGGCCATTATACCGGTCTTCAACTGCGACAGACTCATAATTGCCAAGCCCGTGTTGGCCAGAAATTCCATGTAGGGAGCCGATACACTGGCAATCCCCCCGACCCAATCCAACATTGATTGAATCTGGTTTCTGAACATCTGCCTGGCACTCTCGCCCGTGCTCGACATACGCTCAAATGCTTCGTCTATCGTACCAGCCGAGTCGGCCATGGTCTGAATGTTTTCCGAGAATTTATCCTTTTGTTCACCCGTCAGCGAGCCCAAGATACGCAGTGCCTCTGCACTGCCGAATAACTGTCCGTAGATAGTTTCTTTCAGCTGCCCTGTTTTTGAGGAATATTCCGAAATACTCGCATCCAGCCCTTTCAGGAAGTTCTCCAATCCACCCGCGGCCTTCACGCTCGCCGCGTTGAAGCCGACGCCCATGGCGTTGGCGGCTTGCGTCGCTTCGCTCGACGGTTTTATTAAGGCATTCAATACGGCTGCCAGCTGCGTTGATACCTCGGCGGTGTTTCCCGTTACACCGGTTGTCGTGGCGAACACGGCCATCAGCTCGTCCATGGTCACGCCGAGTTGCGAAGCACTACCGCTCACACGCGGCAAGGCCTGACCTAACTGCTCGAAGCTGGTTACACCGTTCTTAGCCGTCATCTGTATCTTATCCTGTATCTCGCCCGCTGCATCCCAGCTCAAACCATAGTTTTTAATGAGCGTCGAGGTCACGGTCACGGTCTGTCCCAAGTCGGCAATACCACCCACAGCTGCCTTGCTCGACTTTTCAAGAAAGGATATCCAGTTATCCTCTGGCACACCGTTCGAGATAGTCTGATAAAGACCACTGGCCAATTGCTCTCGCGCAAGAGGTATGTTTTTACTCAGCCCCACGATTTTATCGGTCAGCTCTTCAAATTCCTCACCACTCTTACCGGCCATCGTGTTGGCACTCTGCATAGCGGTCTCGAAGCTGTCGAAAGGTTCAGCGGCACCTTTGATCATACCGCGCAGCTGATCGAGCGACCGGATGGTGTTCTCAAAGACGATACTCTTTGCTGCCATCGCTTTGAGCTTCTCACCACTCTGCTTCGCCTGTTCACCAATCTGCGACAGGACATCATCTAAATTGGTCGCTTCAACGGTCAGGTTCTTCAACACGCCACCGTCGTCGCCCTTGAGCTTAATCTGAAATTCTACCGCTTTTGCCATTTTTTAATTGTTTATTTATTTCAGTCCCGCGGCCCGTTTGGCTTCGCGGTACCGCTGCTTCAACTCTTCATCACTAATTTCCTCCCGTACTTTCAGCTCCGTCTCCTCCCATGGAAACTGCATCACGTCTTGTGACGACAGGGTGTGTTTTGAATAAGGTTGCAGCATGCAGAGGCATGCCATTCGCAAACGTTCCCACTCACCACGTTGCTCGCTATCGTGCCATTCATGCCAAGCTTGCCAGGCTGCCTGAAACTCGGAAGGGGTGCACTGACAGAAGTCGTCCAACCTCATCCCCATGCACCCCAACGCGATTCCTTGAAGTCCTTCGATGCCTACGGCCGGGCCTTCACTGTCGTTTTTTTTTCGGCATCGCCAACCTGTGCGTAGAAGTCATTCAGGCTATCGGGCTCCAATTGGTCTGCAAACGTCTCGAAGTCTATGTCGAACGCTACATCGTCAGCCTTGCACGCGCTCTGCACACAGCAGTAGATGAACTGCACGAGTTCGCCGATGTCGCCCTGATCGAGTCTGCTGATATCTTTTCCTGATGCATGTTTGAAGCGCACCATCGCGCCCATGGTCACACGGCAGGGGTATTCCCGGCCACCGACCTTCAGTTTCTGTATCTGCTTCTTCATGACCTCTTGGATTAATGACCAGTACCACCAGACTTGGCAGCTTCAGACAAGCCGTTCGTCTGCTTTTCCACCTTGCCGCAATTCTCGAGGTTTACACTGTACTTGGCATCATCGCCTGCCTGACCGTCAAGTTCCAATGAGGTGATGATATACTTACCCTTGTAGCCGCCGGCAGCCTTGCCCGTACGCTTGTCACCGTCACGTAGGTTGTAAGCCGCATCTACCGGATCACCGGCGAGCATCAGGTCTTTTAGCTGGTCGTAGGTAGGCGTATCGGTGTCCCCATCCGTAAGCACGCAGCCGTCGGCGGAGATACTCTCCGAAAAGCTCTTCACATACTTTTCTTTCCACTTGCCACTGGCGGCTTCCTTGGTCACCCGCTCGCCCGTCTCAGTTGACGTGCTTACCTTACAGCCCGTTGAAAACCCCAGGGCCTTACCACCGACACTCAGAATCAGATTAGTTCCGTCTAAAACACTTTTTGCCATATTTTCTTATGATTAAAATTGATACTATGCCGGACGCCATCCCGACAATAAAGGCGTATAAAATTGTCCTAAAACCCCATAACTGCAGTTCTTTGCTCGTCTGCTTCTGCGTGCTTAATAAACACTCTGCCGCTGTCAACTGGGATTGCATCGTTTCGATGCGCTGTTCATAGCGTGCGCATTGCACTTCCAGACTGTCGCAACTGGCTTCAATGATTATTTGCCCGGACTTTTCTTTACCTGCTGCAGTTCGTTGGCTCACTCTCACGTGCGCCTGTCCCTTACGTGCCGTGTAGCCTGCGCCTTGGGGTAATGCCTTGATGCTGTCGGCATCAAGCCGGAGCGTCACCCTTGATTCGGGAACCGTTACCCGCTCTTGCCACCGCTTGAGGGTGCCCGTCTGCCGTTCGGCTCCCTTCACTACGCTGACGTGTTCTGTGCGGCTTTCCCTGACTGCCGTCTTCGTCGAGCGACAGCTCGCTGCTGACAGGGCAAGCAGCCCGATGAGGGCACAGCTGAATGGCCTCGATGGCCCGCGAGAGACGGTTGAGGGCACGGCGCGTCTTATCGTTCTCGCTGCGCAGTTCTTCCATCTTTTCATAATTGATGCGGTTTTGTTTCTGAAGCCCCACAAGTTCCGTACTGACCATATCATACATTTGCTTGTAAGTGTCTTCCACTTTCTTTTTCTGCTCCACCGTCCTGAGGCGGCGGTTGGCAATCCATGCAATGGCAGCACCGATACCACCTGAAGGGATCGCCCATTGCAGAATTTGGAATATCGTGTCTGCCATTGTCATTGAATATTGATGATTAAACCTGTCTTATGCCTATCTCGCGCAGCCACTTGCTGACATTGAACGAGGGGCAGGCCTTTGCCGAGTTCAAATCGTGGTGCCCTATGACCTTTACCTGTGGAAACCTTGCGTGGAAGTCCTCGACATAGCGATTGAGGGCTTCGCGCTGTGCCTTGGTGCGCGTGTCCTTGGGTTTCCCTGCCTTGTCGCAGCCGCCCACGTAGACGATATGTCTCGATATGCTGTTGTAGCCTGCGGCCCCGTTGGTCACCTCCCATGTGTCGACGCATGCGTCTTCGTTGTTGTCCACCAGCCGCTCCACGCGCCCGTCCAAGTGCACCATGTCGGTGTAGCCTACTTGCTTCCAGCCGCGGCCAGCGGGAGGGGGGGCGGTGTGCCAGCGGCGGATTTCGTCCGCGCTGACCTCACGCCCCTCCGGGGTGGCCGTACAGTGGATGACGAGATACTTCATCGTAGCCATTATCAGGAAGCCTTGTAACCGCTCATCATTACTACGCCGGCATCAGCCTTCTTGGGCATACAAAGGAAGTAATGACGGAAGTTGATCTTGTTGCGCTGATACTCAGGATCGGTCGCAGCCTCGCTGTAGTACATCTTTGTCGAGCCTGTCGCCTTAAACACACGCGGTGTGTAGAACGCAAACGAGCAATTGAACTCGCCGGCAGCAGCAGCCACGCCCAAGCCCTTCTTCTTTCCTGCCTGCGTGTAGAGCGGCGTGTTGGAGAACTCATAGACGTCAAAGCCGTAGAGCTTACCCACCTTACCCGTAGCGTGGTCGATGTTATACTGCTCGCGGAAAGTCTGACTGACAAGTAGCAGGTCGTTTGCGTGGTCAGGACAGAGTACCAAGCGGCGGTTCTCTGCCGGCACGCCTAATTTGTCCATTGCGGCTTTTAGGGCCACTACGTCGGCCATCGTCAGACGCAGGCGTCCTGTTGTAGCATCGCGTTCGCCCGTAGTTTTCAGTACGGGGGTCTTAGCCGTGTTCTCCTTCGCACACAGGGCATGGGCAGCCTTAGTAAATTTTGAGTCGTTTATGGAATTGCCATGGCTCTCTTTTACACGGGCCATTTTGTCGTAGCTGGCCGCATAGAGTTCGTCATCCGTAATCGGCGTTACCTTTGTTTGAAACTTGCTCAGCTTCACGGCGATGTCTTTATCATCCAATGCTTGCAAGGGAATCGGGTAAGTCGTATTATCGATGAGTACGTCGGGGTCTACACCCACATCCACAAGGTGTATCACGTCGTTATTGACAATCGAACTCTGATCTGGCACACCGTCCAGCCATGAGCCTTCCAGCCCGCCACGGAGCGATTTCACCAACTCGCCTGTCCACACTTCTGCAAAAACACCTGCGCGCAGCACATTTTTTGGCAATAATGCACTCACACCAACGGCAATCACATTCAACGCTACCGAACCGATCCAGGGTGCAACACCAATGACCGACGCTATCAGTGCACCTATAACGGCATTTACCAGCAGCGCAATCACCAATTTCATCACTAATCTCTTTGTTTTATTCATCGTTTCTCAAATTAAAATGTTTCTGTTAGAGTTCACATTCCATGCCGTACTCGGCCTTGTAGAGTTTCTTATACTCTTCCACGTTCTCGGCACGCATTTTCACAAGTTCCTCAGCAGGAACCTCGCTGAGCTTCGTGTAGGTCTTCTCACCGTTCGATGTAGGAGAACTCCCGTGATGGCCCAGCATCGTTGACAGCTTTACCTGGGGCTTCATAGCCTTCAAGGTCCTTTCCAACTCCTCCGCACCGATCTGACCGCCGAGCTTCACGAACTGCTCTTTGTGTTGTGCCTCAAGGCGCTTTTCCGCGATAGCGGTGTCAACCAGCTGCACAATACGCACTTCGTTCAGCTTCTGCGCCTCCGCTTTCAGGGTTTCATTCTCCTGCTGAAGGGCAATCAGCTTGGCTAACTTCTCGTTAATCTCTTTTTCTGTTGCCGTTTCGGCAAGCCCTAATTGAAGGGCAATGAATTTCTGTTCCATTTCTTTTCCGCTTTGATTGTTATTTAATAGAGGTAAGTCGCATACGCCATCCTTACCCAGGGTTATCCGCTTACCATTTTTCTCCAGCACAATTGCATCGTCGTTGGCCCCTACGTCGGCCACGCTCACCTCGAACAGCCGGCTCTTCGTGATAGTAGGCCGGGTCTGGCCGGGTACCAGCACTTCCGCATCTTCACTCGTCTCGATGACTTCAAGTCCCGCACTGACCATCCGGAGACTTCCGAATTCGAACTGCTTCTGGCAACGCTCGCTTAGTTCCGAGGCGCAGTCGAACATTAGTTCACCTGTCACTTCCTCGTTCTCCACCTTCAGGTCTTTCACGTAACCCACTACATTACCCCGTTCGTGCATGTATAATAGTACAGGGTTTCTGTTATACTGTTCCACATCCATCCCTGAGGTAAGCACGCGGAAGCCATAGCTGTTCAGGCGGTCATTTGATATTCTTACTCGCTTTCCCATTTTATTCTATTTTGAGTGCAATATTAGCAAGTAAATATCTGTCTGACAAATAATTACGCAATAGTCGCACCACTTATAGCAACCGCCGCGCCGTTTTTTTGAGACCACGCTGAAAAACACCAACTTTGCAATAGTTTTAATACATTTCCACAAAAAAATTATGACAAAGGCAGAAATAGAAAAGAAAAAGACCGTCGGAAGGTCGTTGTACCTCTCCGGAATGGAACAGATCGAGATAGCCGACCAGTTGGGCGTGTCGCGTGTCACCGTCTCCAAATGGTGTACATCTGAGGGGTGGAAGGAAGCCCGCGCCGCAAAGAACATCTCACGCCCGGAACTGGTGAACAAACTCCTGCTCACCATCGACGGCCTGATAGAGAGCGTGAATAAGTCGGACGACCCGACACTCATCGGCTCGCTGGCCGACAAACTTTCGAAGCTGTCGGCAACGATAGAGAAACTTGACAAGAAGGCGAACGTCATCGACGCCATTGAGGTATTTATGGCGTTCAACAGATGGATTCAAGATCAGGCATCTTATGATCCGGAAATCACTCCCGAACTCATCAAGGCCATCAACAAGTACCAAAACAAGTTCCTCATGGAGCGTATGCAGAACCCCTCGACGTTATAACCTCCTATGGCTACGATTGCAGAACTCAAGCAGATGCAGCTGGAGTGGCAGGAACACTGCCGGCAGATACAAAGCATCACGGACACGAAAAGCCTCGTGCGCGAAACGGTCGTCGAGAAAGAGCAGCGCATCCGCCGCCTGCAAAAGGATTATGCCGCTTTCTGTGAGTATTACTTTCCCCACTTCCTGCAACTGCGCGACAAGGTCACGGGCGAGGTCGTGCGTATTGTCCACAACGCACCGTTCCACAATGCGGCAGCTGGAAAGGTAAAGAACACACCGAACCTCAAGGCAGTATTCAAGTGGCCGCGCGGGCATGCCAAATCCACGCACATGGACATTTTTACACCCTTATGGCTGATGTTTCAGCCCAATCGACTGATTAATTTCATGGTCGTCGTTGGTAAGTCCGAGGACAGCGCAAACCGCCTGCTGGGCGATATTCAGGCTGAGCTCGGTTACAACAAGCGCATCATTGCCGACTTCGGGAAACAGATGTCAATGGGCGACTGGATGGAGGGGGAGTTTACGACCAAAGACGGAGTGCATTTCCTTGCCTGCGGACGCGGGCAGTCGCCGCGTGGTCTCCGCAAGCGTGAGGCACGACCCGACTACATTGTCATCGACGACCTCGACGACGACGAACTCTGCCGCAACCCGCGCCGTGTGCGCGAAGTGACGGACTGGGTGAAAGAAGCCCTCTTCGGTGCGCTTGACGTAGGGCGTGGCCGGTTTATCATGGTAGGCAATCTGATCTCGAAGACCTCGGTACTGGCAAACATCTGCAAGACAAAAGGCGTGCACGTGTCGGAGGTGAAGGCCGTCGACAGTGAGGGCAATCCCACATGGCGCGAGAAATGGACAAAAGAGGAGGCGCGGGCCTACGCTGATTTCGTGGGTTACCGCGCATGGGAAAAGGAAATGATGCACAACCCCATCATCGAAGGTACGGTATTCAAGCAGGAATGGATTAAATATGCTAAGCGCCCGGCATGGCGCGACTTTGACGAACTCGTCCTCTACATTGACCCATCGTGGAAGTCGAAAAAGACAAATGATACCAAGGCGGCGAAACTTTGGGGAAAGTATAAATCACAGCTATGGCACCTGCGGGCTTTTGTACGCAAGGCATCTGTGGCTGAACTCGTTCGCTGGTGCTACGACCTATATGAATGGAGCCTTGAAAAGGATATCCCTATACGCTTCATGATGGAGGCCAGCTTCATGCAGGACATTATCCTCGATGATTTTACGATCGAGGGCAACCTGCGCGGCTATCAGCTGCCCATCACGGGCGACAAGCGCAAGAAGCCCGATAAGTTCCAACGCGTCGAAGCCATCAGTCCGCTTTGGGAACGCGGTTTTGTTTTTTATGACATCACGCAGCGGGAAGACCCGGATATGCAGGCAGGCATCGCGCAGACGCTGGCATTTGAAAAAGGTATGAGCGGTAATGATGATGCGCCCGACGCTGACGAAGGGGCAATATGGCAATTGCAGCGCACCACGCGGCAGGAAAGTTTCCAGCCCGTATTCAGTAAAAGACAAACCTCAAAAAACAGCTGGTAAGATGATAAGATTCATAAAGAGATTGATTTTCGCTTGGGAATACAAGCGTGCGGTCAGAAAAGCGGACTATCTGCGCCACATCACGCACCGCAAGCATATAGTTATCGTGATTAAGGGAAGGCTCGAAGTCCTATCCAAACAGGATATAAAGAAGTTCGTCGCAGGAGGAGTATTCCGCAAGGGAATGACCGCCCATGATATCGAGCAAAAGGCATTGTACATAACCCTATAAAACAAATCGTATGTTTGTAACAGATGAAGACTACCGTGTGGTGATCGGCGAAGCAGCATTAAAAGTCGTTTCGCAGACCTCAAGCGAGATACGGGCTAATGCCGAACGCGAGGCTATGGAGGAGATTGCGGGCTATCTGCGCCCCGTGTACGACACCGAGGCTGCGTTCGCGGCCGAGGGCGACCATCGCAACCGGCTCATCGTGATGTATGCCTGTGACATCGCGCTGTATCACATGACGGCCGCTATGCCGCAAAAAATGGGCAGCGAGATCAGAAAAGAACGCTATGAGCGGGCAATCAAGTGGCTCGAAGGTGTGCAGGCGGGGAAGATGATACCCGACCTTCCAGTTGCAACGGATGCCGCCACGGGCGAACCTTCTGGCACGGGTGTGGTGTGGCATTCGCAGAAACCTTTAAATAATAATTGGTAATGGACATTAAACGATTTTTCAGCAACATCGTAGGGAATGCGAATATAAACGTGCTCCACACGCCTTATGGCGACTTCAACCTGAACAAGGACAGCGATCAACGACGAATGAAACACGTTGTGATGGCTTTACAACAAACCACTGACGCACTTACGCGCAAGGACATTGCAGCGTGGCGCAGGGCGTGGCAGGCCGCCATCAACATCGATAATCCCAACCGCGGGCCACTCTATGATATCTACCGCGACGCTGATGTGGACGGCCACCTTTCGGGCTGCGTGCGTCAGCGCGAGGATTTCGTCATGGCCAAGTCGTTCAAGATCGTTGACGGTAAAGGCAACCTGATGGACGAGGCCATAGACTATTTTGACCACTCGTGGTTCAAGCAACTCTGCGGCTTTGTGCTTGACTCCGTGTATTGGGGGCATTCACTCATCGAACTGGGCGATGCCGTCTACAACGCGGATGGGAAACTCTCTTACGATGGTGTCAGGCTGCTACCGCGCAAGCACATCGTTCCCGAGTACGGGCGCGTGGTGGAGCAACTGGGGCAGGACTGGCGAACCGGTGCAGACTATCGCAAGCCTCCCTTCGCAGACTGGCTCATCGAGGCGGGCCGTCCCGACGATTTGGGGCTGTTCCTGAAAGCTGCCCAGCACACCATACAGAAAAAGAATATGCTTTCGTTCTGGGATACGTTTGGTGAGATTTTCGGTATGCCTATGCGTATTGCCAAGACTTCTTCGCGCGATAAGAAGGAAATCGACAGGCTCAACAAAATGCTCGTCGATGCAGGTGCTTCGCAGACGGCCGTGATGCCGCTTGACACGGAACTCGAATTCGTCGAGTCCACGAAGGCCGATGCCTATCACGTATATAATGAGCGCGTCAGCCGGGCCAACTCCGAGATATCAAAGCTCATCATCGGGCAAACAATGACCATTGAAGATGGCTCTTCGCTCTCACAAAGTCAAACGCATTTGCAAGTGTTCCAAAATCTCATTGAAGCGGATGCCGATATGTTACGTGATGTCATTAACAATCAGCTTATTCCGCGCATGGTCAAGCATGGCTTCCCACTTGCAGGCTGCCGCTTTGATTGGAATGACGCTACGGACTACACACCAGAACAGCAGGTTGCCTACGAAACGATGATTGCCGACCGCTATGAGGTCGACCCCACTTATTTCGCCGAGAAGTACGCTATGCCCGTAGGGGAGAGAAGAGAGACAGCCCTACCAGCTTCATTGGTTCACGATGGAAAAGGGAAGCAAGGCAAGGCCTTGGGAAAAGATTTTTTCGACTAAGCCCCGCTGCCTATGTGGGGCTGCACAGTCGTTATGAAGCGTTGCTCGCTGGTGAGCATCGCTGCGCTTTATTGGCCAAAGAAATCGAGCCGGGACAACAGGAGCAGCTTCGCGCGGCTTTCAAGTCGATGATGAAAGACCTTTTTAAGCAGAAGGGCGCGTCACTCGATATAAACATCATCGCGTCAAAAGAGGCGCAGGATTTTATTGAGACACATGCCGACGTGTTGAATTCAGCGTTCAAGCAGACGAAGATGAGCGATACCATGCGCGATCGCTTGGAGCATTCTACCTACATTTTCTCAGGCTTAAAAACCTTTCACGAATTGAATGAGGCCTTTCCCTCGCTCGTTGACAATACGGGCAATCGAAAGTCGTTCGAACGCTTTTTGAATGACGTTCAAAAGATAGACGAAACCTACAACCGCAACTACCTGCGGGCGGAATACAACTTCGCGCATTCCTCCGCTTTAATGGCTGCCAAGTGGGAGGAGTTCTCCCAGGACGGCGATTCCTACAACCTGCAATACCGCACCGTGGGTGACGACCACGTGCGCCCGGAACACGCTGCGCTCAACGGAACGACGCTACCATTCAGCGATCCGTTTTGGAACAGCTACTATCCGCCCAATGGTTGGAACTGCCGTTGCACAGTGGTGCAGGTGCGCAAGACAAAGTATCCCGAAACACCGCGTGAGGAAGCCTATAAGCGTGGGGCCGAAGCCCTTGCCAACGACACGCGTGGCATCTTCCGCTTCAATTCCGGCAAGCAGGGAAAGGCCGTACCCGACTATAACCCCTACTCAATAAGGCGCTGTAACGACTGCGACTTGGCCAAGGGAAAGACGAGTCTTGCTTTTGTGCCAGACAATGAATTGTGTGCAGTATGCCGGCTCGTTAGACAATGTTACGGCGATAAAACAAAGTCCAAGCGGGCCATTGAGCGTACACACTATCTACACGAAATGGAACCGCTGCTCAAGGTGAAGCAGGAAAAGTCTGTTGGAGATGGAACAATAAAGGTAGGTTTCTCTACCTACGGCAACAAACACCTCTTCTCCGACACGTTCGGCAGGTCAAAGGTGCTTGGAAAAGATGACCTTGCGTCGTTGGGTGAAGTATTAGAAAAGGCCGTATTTATGGAATCCTCACCACTTACACATCCAAGGAATGACGGAGTCGACCGTTTCTTTTATTTCGAAGGAAAAATAAGAGGACAAAAAGTAAGATTGAATGTGGCAAGGAAAGTACAGATTCAACGAAACGGGAAGCCCCAGAAGAGTTATTTCCTCTATTCCGTAAACGACATAAATGAATAAAGCATCGAGGGCGGAGCTTAGGACTAAATTGCCAGGTTACCTTTCCCACAATGCTTTACACTGCAAATATAATCATTATTTCCATACAAACAACAATATGGACGATATTTTTTCATATTTCATCAAAAAAAAGCCTGCCGGAATGGAAACCGGCAGGCTTTTTCTTGAATGACACTCCGTTTATAATACGCCTTTCACGACATAACCCTCAATGCTCTCCAAGATGTCCTCGTGGTTGTGATTGGTCACGGTCTCTGTCAGCCGCAGACCATGAAAGCCCTTGCCCACCATGCCTTCCATCATGCCCCGGATCTTGGCAATCAAGGTCCACGCGGCTTCCTGCCCACCTTCCACCCAGTCTGTAACAACGTGCAACCGCACGCTGCCCTCGCCATGATAACCGCCGCCTGCGTAGGGCAGCCACGTTATCGGGCCGAACTCCACGAATACGGCGGGGCGTTCCCATCCCTCCTCTTGTTCGATGAACTCAACATTGTGGTTCCATAGGTCAATGTGTTTCACTTCCTTTACCTTTTCAATCGCTACCTTGATGGCTGCATACAATTCTTTTCTCATCGTTATTTCAGTTTGAATTCGGTGTTAAAATACTCGCTTAGCTTTTCCTCGATGATTTCCGTAACGGCGCGTTCCACTTCGGGTGCAGCCCCAAGGAACTGTCGCCGGGGAATGTGTATCACGCTGCCTACACGCATCAGGGCCATATACTTCCAAAAGGCGGCCTCGCTGCTTAGTTGCCGAGTGCGTCGGTCATTACGTAGCTCGCCGTTCTTCTTTCGTCCGAAGCCGCCTACGGCTGCATAATGTCGTGCCCAAAAGTAACGCTTCATACGGGCGGTCACCTTTATCTCGCCACCCTCGTTGTGAATGTCCGCTGCGGGGTGGGTCGTATAGAACATCACGCCGTCGGCTGTCACGCGGGCCATCACGCTACTGCGCAGCCGTCCCGTATCGACCAGCGTGGCACGTCCGGGGCGTAGCGGGCTCTTCCTGCGTGCCCACTTCTGCGAGAAAAAGCCCTGGCGCTCGAAGTTTCTGTCGAACTCGTCTTTCAATTCAACCTGAATATCCTTCAAAATGCGATGAAGGACAAGATCTATATCTTTCATCTTATGAAAAATCAAAATTCAGGTAAGGTTCAATATCACGCGCCGTGTTCTCATCAATTTTTCCCGAAGCTTTCAACATATAATAAAATGTCCGTTCGCTGATCATAAATCGAGGATATATATAGCGACGCCAAATCTCTCGATTGGAAAGTCCTGAGCGAATATACTTGTCATAAATGGCATTCACCTCAGCAACCCGTCTCATGTAAGATAGCCCCTGTCGTTTTTGATTGTCTTTTCTTCTCATATATGAATTTTGTTAACGTCAACGTGGGCGGTAAAGGAATCGAACCTTTTCTCTGTGAACCATTCCGCCCAAGTGGGGGACCGCTGTCCCCTCGTTTTTAGTCTAATTGTTTAATTAAAAATCATAACGTATGAATAACACCCTCACGGGCTTATCTCTTTAAAATCTATTCGTTCTCTTCCTTCTTAGGTTCTACATAGAAAGTCTCGTCCTGCGTAACCTGTATGCCGCATTTAGCCATCTGGTCGCACATAGACGTGCCGGGGCCGAGTGGATTGCTAATTTCAGGTATTTGGCTTTCCCTGTCGGCAAGCAGCTTGTCCTTTGCAATTTCCTCGGTCTGACGTACATAATCCGGCAGGAACTCTTTCACTAATTGTAGTGCACTTGCCCATGTAAAACCTTTTAGTGTCTTTAATCGCGGGGTGCCTGTGCGGAAGCCTATCACGCCGTGAGTCATGTTGAGGCTCTTCTTCTTGGCGAAAAGTTCCGCCTGGTTCTCGGTGGCAAAGGCTTGCAGGGTGTCGAACGCCTGTTCCTTTTCCTCGGTGAG
>ERZ772967.1564-NODE-1564-length-15615-cov-4.036825_pt1 | contig 15615 bp, 14 predicted proteins | sample MGYA00511677_ERZ772967 | MGnify/ENA primary metagenome ERZ772967 (study PRJEB29015, sample SAMEA2737931) | human oral metagenome | biome: human oral; feature: human-associated habitat; material: dental | place: China | collected 2146 ...
TAACCGAGAACGGTAAACGGACGCTTGCATCCCGCGCAAAAATCGAACTTCCGGTAGAGCTTATGGGTCAACGCGCATTGACTCAGCGTGGATCTAAAAACTCGGGCATCGACGCTAAAACGCAGGGTACCGCACTTAAAAAAGGTGAATATAAACGAGGTGAATTTTTACGCACTTTGGATGAGAACGATGCAGCATTGTATGGGGCGATAAAAGAATGGCGCAAGCGCACCGCCGAAGAAGAAAACGTTCCGCCTTACGTTATATTCGGTGACAGAACAATCGAAGACCTCATACTCAAAAACCCGCGCACGCCGCGTGAACTGCTCAACGTATTCGGCATCGGTGAAATAAAAGCGGAAAAATTCGGTTCGGCGATTTTGAGGCTTGTGGAAAATGCAGGGGGTTAAGCACGGTGTGTGCAGCTGACAGAGAATATGTCTCATCATGGGTCACCGTCAGTGTACATAGCTGTCTCATCTTGTTAATAGAGATGGGCATCTTTAAAAAAACATTTGCAGTCATTTCTTGACGACACGTCTCCTGTTAGTATAGAGTAGAACTAAAGTAAGGAGATTCTTTATGGAACTTGCAAAAGTAACATCAAGCAGAAAAATATATATTACAAATGCCTCGCAAAGAACTTTGTCAAATGCTCAAACCTACATGCAGGGGGAAGCAGAAAAAGCCGGTTTCCAAACGGAAGATGATGTTATTGCGTATATCAAAGAATTAAGGAAAGCACAGTGAGAATATAACAGATTTGCCGGTTCTGGTATCTGCAATTTTATCGGATTCGGATATTTTGATTACGGGAGATAAGGATTTTGCAGAGATAAAAATTGACAAACCTTTAATTTTTACACCTGCACAATATTTTGAATTGATTGAAGCAAAGGTATAACACCAAATGAACTTAAACGGTAAACGTCTTTTTATCTATTTTCTCATTATGCAGATTGCTGTTGCTGCCGGTGCGCAACAAGCGTATGATGAGTTTATTGCATTTAAAGCTAAGCTCTATATCTCGTCAGATACGGAGGAAATGCAGCTAAAGATAAAAAGTATAAAAGAATACCAAACACAGATTGCAGATGATCCCGCATTAGGTGAAGAAGAAAAAATCGCTTTATCAAATTTTTTAGCGATTGAACTTATAAATTACATGGGAAACAGCGGCAATAGTGAAAAAGAAAAATATCTTCTTATCAGTAACCAAAATAATAAAAGCAGCTATTATATGAAAGATAAAAAAATGTCTGCTGTAAGTCCGTGGTTTTTAATAAGTTGGGCGGATATAAAAGGAAGACTTGTTGTCTATCTTTCCGGCGCCTCCTTATATGAGGAATCGAATAAAAGTAAGGAACTCTATCAGTATGCCTTAAAAAAAGATAAAAAATGTTCCCAAGGACATCTTTCATTCGGCTTATGGCTTTACTTTGCGCCTCCAATTGCAGGAGGAGGATATAATAATGCTTTGTACGAATTATCAAAGGCTGTTTCCTATGCAAAAAATAATAACGAAAAATTTTTAAGTTTATGTTTCCGCTCTCAACTCTATTTCACATTGGGGCAACAAGAAAAAGCGGAAAAAGATTTAACGGCTGCGCATATATTATTTCCTTCCGAATCGTTTACCGAATTTATACGCGGAGTGAATAAGAATGGTAAAGTGTTTTTTCAATAAGAAATATCTTTGTGTATTTTTATTTATCATAGCGGCTTTTTCTCTATGCGCAGCGCGTGATATCGGCACTGATATGGAAAGTGAGCGTGATGAGCAAGATCATCGTAATGAGTATATTGAATCAGATTCGAATGCCCCTTTGACTGATAATGAAAAAGAGCTGTTTTCACTAGAGCAATCGGAATTGTTATTTGAAGAATTTTATAGAACAGGAATTCTTGACACCGATCCTTTTTTTATCGGTTTGGAAAAACTTGAAAAAGAGTTGATAAAGCTTCAATCAATGCATAAGAAAGAGCGGAACAGAGAAAAAGAAAATGATTTATTAATCCTCTATCTTGAATATGCGAAAATTGTTTCGACGGTTTATTACCTCGGTTCGATTAATCACCGTTTCCTGCAAATACAACATATAGAAAAACAAATTACATCGTTTGTAAAGCAGCAGAGACTGCCTTCCGCTTTTTATGTAAAATTTGCTGATTACCTATATCCAAAATTAATGCTGCCGAACAGCGGTAGTATTATTTTAACACTGCCGATTGTATACCGTAAGGCTTTACTGAAAGATTTAGAAAATAATGCCGCTAAAATAAAACTTGCGTGTTGGTATGTTTTTGCTGCAAATGCAACAACCTCAAATTTTAATAGCTTCATTGAAGAAAACGAACCTTTAATCGATGAACTTAATACGGTTGATAAGTTTAATGCATATATTACTTATTCGTTATACTATATGAAAGTATATAATACTGATAAAGGATGGATGTACTTGCATAAAGCTGACGCTCTTTTCCCTTCGCATATACTGGTAGAACGGCTGCGTAATAATTATAAAAAAGGGATGTTGAGTTTATAACGTTTAGGCTGCTAAAGGAGCACTATATGTATGGATTACAAGCGAACGATATATGTAAAAGTTATCGCATCAAAAATAAAGAGATTGCAGTAAATAAACATATCAGTCTGAGCGTTGAACCGGGGAATCTTGTTTGGATTTACGGAAATTCCGGCGCAGGCAAATCTACTTTTTTAAACATTATCACCGGCATTGATGATGCGGATTCAGGGAGTATTAACTGGGGTGGCAATATTCTTACCGAAATGAATGCTAATGCGCGGGCGGAATTCCGATTGAACAGCTGCGGGCTTATTTTTCAATTTTTTGAATTAATTAAGTCGCAGACAATTTACGATAACGCCGCTCTTCCGCTAAAAATACAAAAAAAATCGAAGAAAGAAATCCGCAATATTGTATTTCCTCTATTTGCGCTGTTTGATTTGCAAGCGCTAACTGCAAAAAAACCGAATGAACTGTCAGGCGGAGAGCGGCAGCGCGTTTCCATTGTGCGGGCATTGGCAGTCTCCCCGCTCTATCTTATTGCTGATGAAATTACATCATCGCTCGATATAAAGCGTTCGCATCAGGTATATCAATATTTACGCGCATATATCAAAAAGAAACAGGGAATAGGTATTTTTGTCTCGCACGATCCTATTATCGGGTCATACGCAGACAAGGTATATAAAATGGAAGAAGGCTTCTTAACGGAAGGCACATATAAAGGTGAATACTGATGTTTTTGATTAAAAGCTCACTCGATAATATTGTATTTAATAAGAAGCGCAATATATTTTCTATTCTGCTGATTGCCATTGCTTCTGCTTCCATTATTTTGCTGCAAGGATATGTTGAGTATTCCAAACAGGGCATGGCATTGGGCTTTATAGCTAAAAGCGGCAATCTTCAAATCGGGAAAAAAGGATCGTGGGATATATTACGGAACGGAATAGATACGTTAAATGCTCATGATATTACGCAGCTGCGTAACTTTTGCGCTCAACTGCCGGAAACGGAGCAAATCGATGCAGTGCTTGAATTCAACGGTATCATCGGCACTCAAAATAGATCAAGCGTATTTTGGGGTGTTGCCTATGACAATCCGCAGACAGCCGGTATCACTGCAGGTACACCGCTTTTTGCGGACGATCAGGGTGTTATATTGGGTGAAACGCTTTTTAATGCACTCAGCATTGATTTAAATGCGGAGCACAGCGTTAATCTTATGACTTCAAATATTACCGGCGATATTTCGGTAGGCTCTTTTGATGTTACGGGGTATCTTACTACCGGCAATGTACAAACGGATTCCGGTCTCGTCATTACTTCACGAAAAATACTGCTTGAGTTATTCGAATTGGATGATACTGCAACGTGTATACGGCTCTTTCTAAAAAATGATGCGGATTTAAAACAAGCCGAACATTCTTTGCACAACTTCTTTCGGGAGCATAATCTTGATTTTGAGACCCGTAATTGGAAACAGCTTAACCCTATGTGGGAACAAATTAACGGATTAAATACGATACAGTTTTCCGTTGTGAGTGCAATATTATGCATTCTTATTTTTGTGTCGCTGACACAAAGCTTATCTGCAAATTTTATGGAGCGCATAGGGGAATTCGGTACTATGGAAGCAATCGGATTAAAAAAAACTACTATAATATGGTTATTAGTTATTGAAGTTTGTTTGCTGTCCGTGTGCGGTATTCTACTCGGTATTTTGATTGCGCAATGCGGCAATCTGACGGCAGAGCTATTACATATTAAATGGACACCGCCGGGATATAATCAGCCCTATGTATTACATTTCTATATTACTGCGCATTCAATAGGCATAACGCAGTTCTTTATTTTTATCACTTGTTTGACTGCAATTATGTACCCGATATATACGGTGAAAAAACAGAGCAGCATCAGTCTTATGCATTACACTAATACATAATAAAATGAATATCTGTATATTGGAGAATAAATGAATAAAGTTGTAAATAGAATAACAGATATACATGATATTATCAGGAATAAGAACATGATAAAATATAAAGTGATTATCGTATTATATCTGCTTTTATCTGTCTGTACTTATGCAGAAGGACTGTCTGATGAGAGGACAACAACGGATACTTCCGATGAAGAAATTCTTATTTCAAAATTTAAGACGGAGTTTCATTATTACGGATTGCCGCTCGCAGCAAAACTCGGGTGGTTTTACCGCAAAAACAATTTCAGCATTTTTCCGAATATAGGCGCTGCCTTTCGTGTTGACGAGCTTCCTGTTATCAACATTTCAAGCGGATTTATTTTGAGAAATCGATTTTTTGATTGGGATGTAAATGCCGTGTACAATGTGCTGCCGTTTACACTGAACAAACCGGCAGATGAACAGGTAATATATGGTTCAAACTCATTCGGCTTATACGTAGACCGGATACGTTTGAGTTTTCCCCTCTATGCAGGGAGACAAGAGCGTACTCTTATCGGGCCTCATAAAGACGGAACGGAAGGATCCAAGAAAATAACCGTAACGGAAGTATCTGCCGGACTCGATACGGCATTTTTCCTGATAGATACCGGGCGTTTTAAAAGTACCGGAAACGCCCGTTTTTTGATCGATGCTATTCCACAAGATAGGTTTATCAGTTATAGATTAGATGCGAATATTTTAGGAACCTTTTATTTACATTATGCCGATATCGCATGTATGTATTCGGTTTTTAATACCGAGCATATACCGCTCAAAGGAAAGATGCCGAAACATTATTACGAATTAGGAAAAACGCAAGCAGCGCTTACCGGACGCACAGCATTTAAAAAAATGCCGAAATATATGCAAGTACATTTGTTTAGGACAGAGATACGTGTATATCCTGTACGGGCATACCGTTTCAGCAACAGTTTTTTCTTATCGGTTTTTACGGATATAGGATTCGGTATATCCAAAGACAATAAACGAACATTCTTAGCGGAATACGGATTGGGAGCCGGATATACGCTATTTGATGATGTGCCTTTTACCTTTCAAATAGGCATGAATCAGAATATGCAGCCGGTATTCTTTTTGGGCATTGTTTCAACCTTATCGCATCGTCCGTAATGGAGGGACTACTAGGGAATCGATACGGATGTAGAATTTATTGCAGGGCTGGAAATGGAGGGATGCTCGGTAATTCGATGGTGGTCTTATCTGAAAAGTATTCGAGCACATCCACTATTTTTTGATATATAATTGGAAAGATTTTATTTTTAATTCTTTCTTGATATTGCTCTGAAGTTAATTCCGGTTCATCATCGTAAGATACGAGACATTTAACTTCCATAGATAATATTTTTAGCTTCTTATCTGTTGTCATTTCAAGAATTTCTGTAACAAGATATTTTTTATCTTTTTCATCTTTAGGCATAATAATATTAGCATTTAACCTAATACTAATCTTCTGACTATCTTTTAGTTGATTTCCTAAATTAATTTCTAACTTTGAAATTTTGGGCTCCATAATGTTCATAGAAATACAGCTCCTGCTAATGAAATAGGTAAATTAAATTTCTTCTTCTTTGCATTTCGAATATTTTTATATAGGCTATCGGTTTTTATTTTCAATGTTGTATGTATTATAGGTTCAATAATCATAGTAATTTCATAGTTAATTTCATAAATAGTTGATTCATTTTGAAGTCTTTCAATATAAGTTTGTATCTTGAGGTTATGTAAGTCTAAAAATGTATTTTTTTGAGGTAATAGGTTTTCAGGTAATTTTTGAAATTTTTCACATTTGTCATCTTCAATTGTATTGCCGGATGTTAAATACCATTTTTCATCAGAAGAAATAAAAAAATCATACAATGAAAGATTGTTTTTTAACATTTTTAGTATCGATTGTATTGTTACTCTACAAAGTACGTAAGTCAGGTTTGTTGTATTAATGCACATGACGGCATATTTGAGATTATTATCATCTTTACAAATAAAAAATATAGGGAGATTTAACTCAACTAAATATTCATCAATATAAAGATTTTTTGAATCAATTCTAAAACAAATTTCTTTATCCATAATTATTGTTCCGGTTCCAGTTTGTATTGCTCCCAAAAATTAGAATGCTGTACATAAATCCACCAGTCTACATGAGAATCTTTTTCGCTTCTTTGTATGCAACCGTTTTCTTTCGTTACGGGACCTTTAGCTATTTTCCTATCTTCTTTTTCATTTGGAAATTTTAATGCAGTTGCACAAGTATCAAAATCTTCATACATTGAACAAGAGTAATAACTATCTCTTAAGCCTAAAGATGGTCTATAAGGTTTTCCTAGTTCAGCGTATGAAAGAAAGTCCCTATATCCTATATCGGAAAAATCTTTTCCTTTTTCTCTAAAAATGCCTCTATATGCATAAAATTCCGTAAAATCAATAACGGGCTCTTTAGAAAATGCTACTTTTTCGGAAACAAGAGCCTCCTTGAAGCAACAAGGAAATTTATTGTAAAAACTCTCATCCATGGACTTATAATATCATAATAGTAAAAAAATAAAAAGTAATCGTGTTAATTCATATTTTCCGGTCTGTTTTTCAACTCGAGAGATGATAGATTACACTTCACGGTAGGTGATGCAATCTCCCGACAAGACGCACCGTAATCGGGATGGTGCAGATAAGCCCGATACTTCCGGCGACTGCACGCAACACTTCGGAGGCTAAAAGTTCGAGGTTGATAATTTCGGTAAAGCCGTTGGAGAATAGAATAAACAGCAGCAGTACCGGAATGGAGGTGCTGACATACGCCAAAATCAGTGTGTTCGACATCGAGCCGATAATGTCTCGGCCGATATTCATGCCGGATTTTATCAGTTGCTTTTTTGATATGTCGGGACTTACGGAAATAATCTCCCACATTGCCGATGAGATGGACATTGCCACATCCATCACCGCGCCGAGCGCGCCAATCATAATACCTGCAAACAACAAACCTTGATAGTCAATCCTACGGTGCTGCGGTATAAAGGCAAGCATTTGCGCGTCCTCGTTTCCAAGCCCCGTCAGCATGAGTATCTTACCGGCAATAAATGCGAATATCCCTGCAATGATAACCCCGCCGATTGTACCTATGATGGCCGTATATGTTTTTTTATTGTTGCCGCTGATGATCAGCAGCGTGATAACCGTTGCGGAACTGCATACGGCGAGCGCCAATAAGATCGGGTTAAAACCCCGTATAATGCACGGGAGAAAAATACCGAAAATAAGGCCTACGGTAATGCCGAGCGTAATCAATGCTTTGAGGCCGTTTTTTTTGCCGACGATAATAAGCGCCGCCGCAAAGATTACAATGAGCGCATAGACTTTTGTGTCCCGTGCACGCTCATAGATTTTTAAGTTTATTATCTTTCCGGTTTCTTCATCTTCGTCCACCTGCAGTATCATTTTTTCATGGAGCCGGAAGATAAGCCGGTACGGAATTGCCAGTTCAATAGTGTTGCGGACGGTATAAACTTCGCCCTTATGCTTGCCGGTTAAAATTTCTATTTTTAAATGCTGATACCGGAAGTCGGATTCAATCGGAACATCCGGCCTGCTTTCCGCGAGGTCATCATATACGATTTCAATGACACGGGCTTTTACCACCTGATTCTTCGGCAGATTAAGTTGCGTGTCGTAATATTCCGCCAATCCGGCATCTTTTGCATCCGTTTCGGCGCTTGTATTTTTTGCAGTATCTTGAGCATAAAGCTGAACACATACGGATATGCAGGTAAGTGCCAGCAGTAAGATTTTTTTAGACTTTAAGTAAATATTCGTTTTCCTCATTAGGGAACCTCTAAAAACCTCAGCTTTTTAGAGGTTTTCTTTAGATGTAATTTGCGATGTTTCAATTTAAGTCATTACAATATAAAGACTTAAATTGAAACTCGTCGGGCGTTTCTAAAAATCTAACCGAGTTTTTAGAAATGCCCATTCGCTTCTTCAAGTTCCAGTACTTCAATGTTGGGATAATCGCTCTATAAAATATAATGCCGATTATAGCAATTGTATACTATAACCGGCATCGAATTCAAAGGATAAAATCAGTTATTTACTGATATCTTTGATGTAATCCGGAGCTTTCGGCGTAATGGTTTTTGCCGCTTTAATTTCGTCGATTAAGGCGTCACGGATCGGAACGTATGTTTCGACGACGTTCGTTGCCTTCGAGAAATCGTATTTATCGCCGCCGGTAAACATAAAGTCGTTGACAACAACCTTATATGTTTTGTTCATATCGAGCGGAGTACCGTCTGCCAATGCGATAGAAGTTACTCTGCTTTCAAAAGGCTTGGTGCCGTCGTATTCAACCTTTAATCCTGCAAACTGTCCGTCTGTGATATTCGGGTTCATAATACCGTGATCAATTGCCTTTTTGATTTCCGAACCGGGGAGATCGAACACTACCAAGTAGTTGTCGAACGGCATGATTTCGTACAGATCGCCGACGGTAATATTTCCCGCAGCAAGCGTTCTGCGTAATCCGCCGCCGTTTTGAATGGCGATGTCCGCTTTGCCTACTTTCCGCTGAGCTTCGGATGCCCATACGCCGAGCAAGGTGTTGCTGCCCTTATCTTTTCTTTCGTGCGTAAACTCAGCGGCAGCGGTACCGATTACTTCGCCTAAGATCGGTTTTAAGTCGGCATCGTATTTTGCATACACCGCTTTACCGTCTTCATCTTCGACGATGGTGTCTTTATGCTTCCAAATTTCATCCAGAGCAGGCGTAATCGAAGCGATTTTTTTATTTTCATCAAATGTGATACTGAGCTTTCCAATAGCGCGTCCGTAGCAGTAAGCCTGCATAATCGGCATACCGTTTACAACACCGGCTACAGTTCTATGGCTATGTGCGGAGAGAACTCCGTCTAAACCCTTAATTTGAGCAAGCGCAACCGCATTTCCGGTAATCTCTTCATCCTTCTGATCGGAATCAATGTGGGTTAATGCGATGATGGCATCCGGTTTCCCTTGTTTTGCCTTTCCGGCCAATAGGTAGTCAACCCATTGCTGTCCTGCTTTAACGGGATCGGTAAACTCCAAACCGCTGACATGTTCAGCCTTTGTGAGGGTTACCGTATCGGGATGCGCTAAACCGACAAACGCAATTTTATAACCGCCTTTGGTGATAATCGCGTACGGTTTTGCCCACGAGACAGGCTTCTTAGTGTTTTTATCGACAATATTTGCTGCCAAGAAGGTGAAGCCGCCCTCTTTTTGCCACTGGTTCATGTGTGTTACGCCCCAGTCGAACTCGTGGTTACCGACCGCGCAAACCGCTACGCCCATAGCCTTCATCATCGCGGAAACCGGCGCACCGTACGTCAAATTGGAAATTGCGGTGCCTTGATAGTTATCGCCGCCCGATACGATAATCGTATTCGGATTTTCCATTTGGGCTGTGTGCATATAGCCGAGCAGTTTTGCCATACCGGCATTTCTGCCTTTACCGGGACGGGTGTCTTCCGCAACGTTGCCGTGGAAGTCGTTAAACAATAAAACATCTACCTGATTGGCAGGTGCTTTTGCCTCAATGGCAGTGTACTGCTTCGACACGGGGGCGGGAGCCGGCTCGGTCGTTTTACACGATACGAACAGCATACCGGCAACAGCCAATGCTGCCAACAGTGTTTTAAACACTTTTTTCTGCGTCATTTGCATACTCCTTGTACTTTGTAGTGTAAAACGGATAGTCAAAAAAAGCAAGGAAAAAGCTAAAACCAATAATCGCCTTTAGAACAGAGTTAGAATTTAGTGGGGCTTCACCAAAACAAATTTTGGCGCAGCCCCATAAGCTATCAAACACAACAGTTATCAACACCAAGATTGCCGAACTTTTGTGAAGCAAAACGGCAGTTTCTCAAGACGGCGTCGGAAAAGCAACCACAAATCTTCGCAAACGAAAGCGACGCTGACTTAACAAAGAAAAATAGCGCAACTTTTCTATCGTATTCTTTGCAATTGTCGATTCGACCTCGTATCTTTGCCTTGAAGAGGAAAAGTGCAAAAATTAAACAAATCTATAATCCATACGCGCGCACCCTTCTATTTTGTAACCACAGGCAGCGAAAAGCTGTATTTGTATAACTAAAAACCGCTATTTACTTATGAAGAAATTTTTCGCAACTTTCCTGTTCTCCGCCCTCTTTGCAGGTATGGCGGTAGCACAGGACGCTCCAACGGTCATTACGCAGCCGGCTGCGGGCGAAACGATCAACCTTTACCGTACGACGACGGGCTTTGAGTCGATCTACTACTATGGCGTACCCCATCAAAGCACGGGCGACTGGCATCGAATCGTCTTTGGCGATGACGGCGCTGTCTACCTCGAAAACCCGCTCAACTCGCTCTATACGAAGACTTGGATTAAAGGTAAACGCACTGAGGGAGACACGATCAGTTTCCAACTTCCGCAAGCAATTTTTGCTGAGAAAGACTTTTCTACGGGCGACTACAAGTATGGTTACCTCTATCGCATTCATCCGGCAACTAAAGATGGTAAGCAAACGTATATGCCTAACGAAGGCGAAGCCAATCAGGTGTTGAAATACGTATGGCGCAACGACTCGCTCGTGATGGTGCTTGGTCGAGAAGAAATGATTGGTATGTGCCGCGAAACGGGGGCTTGGACCAGCTATGCTGAGGGCACTTACGAGGGCGTGCGCAAGGACAATAACACGGAAGCGCCGTCAGCTTCGGCGAAGACTTGGGACGGACTGATACTCTATATGGATATGGAGGGCAAATCGCAGTTGTATCCCGTGAAATACGCTATGGATGGTGAAGATGTCTATATTGGCGACTTGTCGGCTAACGTGAAGGGTTTGTGGATCAAGGGAAAGAAGGAAGGCACGACCGTCACTTTCCCCTCTACATCTTATGTTGGTATTGACACCACTACGGCTTGCTACGTCTATGCTTCTTCCGGCTATATGGGCAAGGGCAAGAGCGAATCGGGCGAGGAGTTTGCGAAAGCGTGCATCAGTCCGGATCCGCTCGTCTTCACTTACGATGAAGAGAAAAACGCGCTCAGCACGAAGGGCATCTTAATGATTCACAAGAGTCTGGAGGATGATCGCAGCACGCACATCTTCGACGTCTATCGCTATGCGCTCATCAATCAATGGGATAAGAAGCCGGCTGCGCCTATGCCGCCGAAACTCACGGCTTATCAGCCTTACGATCCGAATCCTTGGGGTGGTCCCGGCGGTTTGCAGTTCACCTTGAGCTACTACTCAGCCGACTTCAACTATCTTGACCCCTCACACCTCTACTACAATCTCTACATCGACGGCGAACTATTTACGTTCAAACCCGACACATACAAGAGTTTGACGGAAGAGATGACCGACGTTCCCTACGCTTTCTCTGATCAGTATCACTTCTACAAGTATGACGAAAATTCGCGCGCAATTTATTTCTATAAAGACGCGAAGGAGAAAGTCGGAATGGAAGCGGTCTACATTGACGGCGACCAGCGCCTCCGCTCAGGCATCACGGAATATGTCGTATCTGAAACAGGCCTTAAGCCCGCTACGACGAAGCGCATCGAACGCGTTGAGTTCTACGATCTATCCGGCCGCAGCGTAAGTTCTCCGGAAAGAGGCATCTATGTGCAGACAACGATCTATTCTGATGGTTCTAAGGCTTCGCAGAAGATCGTGAAGTAACGCTACCATAAGGGGCTGTCGCCAAATGCTCGGCCACAGCCCTCTTGCTAAGGCTTTTATGGTAACCCAATAAAAGTTTTGAGGATATCTTAAAGGGCTGACACTTATGAATGGTGTCAGCCCTGTTTTTGATTTTAACGCCATCTGCTACAAAGGCAGCCGGCGAGGCGAAGCGGCAAAGGCAGCCGCAGACGAAGGCGACGCGCGGACCTTGCCTGTTACTTACATACGCTTTGGAATGATCTCATAGACATCAGCCTTGCCGACCAGTTCGATATGATCCACACCCTTGGCTACGTCTACGGTGAAAAACGACTTATCAGTAGTCATCTCAGCCTTCAGGCGTTTGCGCTTATCATACTGACACACGCGCACAGAACCACCTTTAGGCAAATCTAACAGGAAGGTGTAAGCACTGGTAGCGCGCGGCACTTCAAACAAAACGACGCGCGTACTCTTATAGGCCGTATTCAACTGGCGATCAAAGGCCCCAACGACCCTCTCTGCCGTAGCCTTGCTATCACTTAATACCACGGAAGCGCCATCGGCCGGCGTCACAACGAAAGAGCGTATAACCGCCCAATTCTTGCGCGCAGAATCCAATCGGCGCAAACGTATATAACGCGCCATAACCGGCTCACCCTGCCACAGAATATCATAGCAATTCTTCAGATCAGCCAACAGCGGCTGCCAAGCATAGCCATCAACAGAATATTCCAAAGTCGCGTGGTCGTAGAAGTCGCAATCGTCCTTAGAATTTCTGCCTTGCAAAATGTGCACATCGCTCACGGCCGTCAGTTCAGGAAGCGCTACGCCCATCCAGTCTCCGTCTTTCTGAGACACGCCTGAAGTGTAGTGCGTCACGCTATCCGCATCAAACATCAATCGGCTTTGCATCGTCTTGATACTTTTATAAGTTCCTATGCCGCGCAGCCTGAATGCTTTTTGCCCCGAAAGCTGTTCGTAGAAGACATCAGCCAGATCCTCCATCGCAAAGTCGTAGAAGGGTTGCAGCTTCATCGTACCCAACTTGTGCGCCTCGTAGGCTTTCTTATCCTCCGAACGCATACAATTCTTCAGATAATCTTGCCAGAAATTCTGCGTATGTCCTGCGCGATAGAGATCCATAAGTTCGATAGCCTTCTTACCTCGCTCGCCGAGTTTGCCACACTCTATGAGCCACGGCCTCAACTCCTTCAGCAATTGTGGGTCCGTGCAACCGGCCTCGATCTCAGCCGGCGCTTTCGCCACACGCTCAAATTCTTGATACAGATCGTCACGTTTCCCGCGCGTGTAGTTGGATAATCTGAAAATAACCGTCTCCCACGACTCATCGCGCCGATAGCCCGTCTCCGTATCGGCCGAGTGAATCGCAAAGGTGCGATAAGCCTCCTTAGCCCGCGGCATCATCACCTCCAAGCCACGCTCCCAGCTGTCAATCGGATTGTAGTCCTTCGGATTCCAAGTATAATCGGCTACACTATAAAGCGACAGCTTTGAAGCCGCGCCGTGCTCCATCGGATTGCTCACAAGTCCGCACATATCATTGTTCCTAAGCGAATTGTCCAAGCCATATACCGGCCCTTGCAAGATAATATGGCGGGCATAGTCGGTTACCGCATAGTTCCACCAGAAGAAAGCCGGGCGCTTGATCCGACTATCGACCCAATCGAGCGTCTCCTTTGTCACGTCACTACAAACCACATCGCCCGTCCAAAACACGCGAATAGAGGGATCGAGCGTTCGGCCATAGATACTCAAAGGTCCATCTTCGCCGGCCTTTGCCCACAACTTGGAATAGTCCGTAGGGCAAACAATAAGTGGCGACACGTCACCTTTCGCTTTCACAAACTCCTTGGTCAGACGATTCAGCAGTTCTACTTGTCGGTTCGGATTAGTGCCCTCGCCTTCAATATCATCAAAGAAGATGGCAAACGAGCGCACACCGTCAGCATACATAAGATCAAACTTATGCACGAGGTTCTGATAATCTTCTTCGTTCCATTTAATATCCTTTCCCGGATGCACAGCCCAAACGAAGTCTACCCGATTCTTATGGCAGGCCTCAACCAGTTCCTCAATCTGCTGCTGCTCCTTCACGGGATAAGGCAGTCGCCAATTCGGAGCACTATGATAAGGATCATCTTTAGGGCCATAGATATAGGTGTTAAGTTTATACTTACCATACCAATCAATCAGCGACAAACGCACAGCGTGCGACCAAGGTGGCCCATAAAAGCCCTCTACGACGCCACGATAAGGAAAAACCGGCGCGTCACTAATCTCGAGGCAAGGAAGCTTCTTTCCACCCTCCACAGCCGGACTCTCCATCAATTGTCGCAAAGTCTGGATGCCATAGAAGAGTCCTAAATCGTTCTCAGCCATAATGCTGATACCCTTCTTCGTAATGCGCAACGAATAGGCACCCTCTGCAACCGAACTACCCTCATAGCCTTTCTCTATAATCACCGGTATCTTTGCAAATTGCAGCCGCAGCGGGAAGCCCTTGGGCGTATGAACGAGGAAGTCAATATCGCCCCGATAGTCCCAAGCCTCTTTAAGCGTCGGCAGTGGCGATTCCAACTTTACGCCGCCACTAATATCGATCGTTCCCTCATTCGTCAGCTTCATATAACGCGGCGTGGGATTGACCACAAGTCCGTGATGGTCCATTTTCTCTCCCGGAGCCGGATTGACCCACTGCACCTCCAAGCGCTGACTACTTAGGTCAAACTCATTGCTCTGTGCATAAGCAGCCGCCAGGGCGCATAAACCCCAAGCGAAAGCCATGAATCGTTTCTTTTGTTTCATGTAAGTTCTTCAATATTTAGCAGCCGACTTGCCACATACTTCTACATAAGTTCAAGCCGACAAAGAGAGGCAACCCGACAGCTCCCTCCGTAAAACAAGGAATTTTACCTGCAAAAAAAAGAAATTAAAATGACTTTAACCCCTCACCGCACATTAAAAATTCCTTTAACAGAAGATTCGCATCACGAATACCTAAACTTTTTATCGAAGAATTGTAGTAAATCGTGATATGATCAGTAATGTACAACCAAACTTGCGATAGGTTTATAAGTTATTAGGCCAAAAAGTTTACTATCATTCAGGTCAATGGTCGCAAGGCAATTGCTAACTTCATCTGACAAGGCTCCCCCTGGCAACGCAAGCTCTTAGGCTTGGCCGATAACGCCTTCCGCCGGCGGATATTCGCTTGTTTTGAAAGACCAACCCTATGGGGTTGTCAATTTTACTATGCTCCGAGGCAGCGTTGACGTTGCACGTCAACACTGCCCTACCAAAAGACTAACCCCGATGGGGTTATTTGTGGACGGAAGTGAGCGATAGTTGACGATTTTAGGTGTGCAAATGTTAGCCTCATATTTATATTATGTCA
>ERZ772967.1566-NODE-1566-length-15606-cov-3.665938_pt1 | contig 15606 bp, 16 predicted proteins | sample MGYA00511677_ERZ772967 | MGnify/ENA primary metagenome ERZ772967 (study PRJEB29015, sample SAMEA2737931) | human oral metagenome | biome: human oral; feature: human-associated habitat; material: dental | place: China | collected 2146 ...
CGCAGCCGGATTCAAATTTGTCATTAGACGAGAAAACTGGCTCGCCCGTCGTGACGTCCACATAAATCCCCGGTTGGAAATTGTCCCAATACTCATTGCTGAATGAACGTTCGGTGTGTTTGTTTTGGGTCACAGAATATTGCAACGGCGTGAGCTTGGCTTTGAGCACCGCATCGCTGGGTTTCGGGTAATCTTTCTCATCAATCAACGGCTCATCCGCCTGCGTGATGTCGATATGGCAATAGCCGTTCGGATTTTTCTGCAAATAATCTTGGTGATACTCTTCCGCCATTACATAATTTTTGAGCGGTTGCACTTCAATTTGCACCTTGTTTTTGTACTTGGTTTGAAGTTCGCTGATCGCCTGTTCAATCACTGCTTTATCTGCCGCATCTTGATAATAAATCCCTGTGCGATATTGTCTGCCACGGTCGTTACCTTGTTTGTTTACGCTGGTTGGATCAATCACTTTAAAATAATATTTAAGCAATTTATCTAACGAAATTTGATTTGCATCGTAAGTGACTTTTACGGTTTCTGCGTGATCGGTTACGCCAATCATCTGATAACTAGTTTTCTCCGTATTACCATTAGCATAGCCAGAAATCGCATCTTTCACCCCGTGAATGCGCTCCATATATGCTTCCATACCCCAGAAACAGCCACCAGCAAGATAAATTTCTCGAATGTTTTGTGTATTTTCCATTGCCATTTTTTGTTCTCCAGATGATGTTAAATTTTGTGTTGCTAAAGTTGGTGTTGCACAGCAAAGTGCAGTAATAAATAGAAATGTTTTTGATAGTTTCATTGTTTTTCCTTATGATGTAAAAATTAACGTTACATAAGGTTAGACGGCGGACAATCCGATTTCTTACAGATTTTTGTAAAATTTTTAAAGAAATTGAGTAAAATCCATTGCTATAACCAATAATAAAGGGCTAAAAAACACTGTTTCGCCCTCTTTTCTAAGGTAAAAAAGGATCTCTATGCAATCATATTCCACTCCTTCGCTTTATCACAAAGCGATTAGTTTTATGGTATCAGCGTACTTTTCCATTACCTTGATGAATGTATTTGTCAAAACCGCTTCTCAAACAATCCCTGCAAGTGAAACCTTATTTTCACGTTTTTTAATTGGTTTGCTTTTCTTACTGCCTTTTGTGATTAAAGATCGCGATTTTAAAGTAGATACCCGTCAATGGAAATTTTTAATCCTGCGGAATGCCGCGGGTGTATCAAGCATGTTGATTAACTTTTATGTTGTGAAGTTCTTACCGCTTTCTATTGCTGTCTTATTAATGAATACCTCCGCCCTATTTATCCCGATTTTATTGCTCTTTTTCCATCAAAAAACACCGCTTAATGTACTTTTGTGTAGCTTAATCGGCTTTCTTGGTGTTTCCATTATTTTACTCACCAATCACAATGGCAATGTTGATCCTATTTATGTGCTGATTGGATTATCTGGCGCCATATTGGCAGGAATGGCATTTATTGGCTTACAAGAATTAAACAAATACAACACACCCAAAAATATCGTATTTTATTTTCACTTGATTGGTACGTTTATGTTACCAATCTTCTTTATTCATCAATGGAAAATCCCTAATTTATACGAGCTTGGTTTATTGCTATTGGTGGGCGGATTTGGATTGATTTTCCAATTATTGCTCACTCGCGCTTTCAGATATGCGCCAGCTAACGTTATTACCCCTTTTGCTTTTACTGGTGTCATTTTCTCTAGCGTTTTCGACTGGCTCTTTTGGCATCATACGCCTAACCTATATTTTTGGTTCGGTGCAATTATAATTGTAGGTGCTGTGAGTTTATTGGCAAAAATGAAGAAATAAACACTTTATTTATAAGAATATTAAATTCAGTACGATTAGATTATAACTGGCTCAATAAAGTGCGGTGAAAAATAACGGTGTTTTTCACGCTGTCAAAATTCCTAATGTGAATCTTTAAACTTCTTCATCATCATACTTAAAGTTTTACAATTTCGTTGAAAACGACGGCAATGAGGGCAAGTTAACAAATGCATTTTTAAACCCATTTTTTCTTGCAATTCTAATGGTCGCTCATGAGAATCAGAAATTATTCGAGTGGCTTGAATACAACGCATAATTTTCTCCTAAAGTTTTCTTGAAAGGCAGTTTTGCAACTGCAGACGCGCCCGATAAAGGCTGGTGTGTAAGTTAGAGGAACTGAGCCGGGTTTCTTGGCAAATTTCTTCAGATGAAAGCTCTAAAAACTCACGCATCATAAAAATTTTCGCCTGTTTGGCGGGCAAGCACGTCAAACAAGTTTCAAAAATCAACCAAAATTCATCGGAATAAACGCGCTCTTCTTCGCCCTGCAATTCACTTGGATAATAATCTATTTTCCAATGCCCTGTTTCATCAAAAAAGTGATTAGTGGCATTTTCTGCTTCCACTTCACTTTCCAGCACAAAGCGCCCTTTTTGACGTAAATAATCAATAATTTTGTTTTTGAGAATAGCGAAAACCCAGGTTTTAAAGGCGGATTGATGCTTAAAATTAGCTAAATTCTTGAATGCACTTAAAAAGGCTTCTTGCACTAAATCTTCGGCAAGATCTGCGTGGTGTAGCTGCAATTCGGCAAATTTCAGCATTTGAGCACGGATTTGCTCGAGTTCCCTTTCTGAAATGGCGGTCATTTTAATTCCTTTAAAATTTTTGTAAGAAATGAAAAGGTGCTTCGTCTAATACAATGAAAGAGGCGATTTCCTTCGTTCTTTCATAAGCATAATTTTTACCACTCAAAAAAGGAAATTTAAAATGAAAAATATTACATTCAAAAGTGCAATGTTAGGTATGGCGGTATTATTAGGTGCAAGCAGTGTTTATGCGGAGGCAATGAAAGCGGATGCTATGTCGATGAAATCTGAACCAATGAAATCTGAGCCAATGAAATCAAAATCGATGATGAACGCTGATGAAAAAATGGATGACGTGAAAATGCAATCGGATAACATGATGAAATCAGGGAAAAAAATGAAACAAGCCGAAATGATGAAGAAAGAAAAAATGTAGTTTGAAATATAAATCGGCTATGAATAACAGCCGATTTTTAATCTGTCGCAATTAATTTTATTCTTTAGAAACACGGATATTTTCTAACGAATGATTTAACTGCTGAATACGGGTTTTTAGCACCTCTTCAATTTGCGTATTTTTATTTTTTTCTTGAGTCAATTCAAAACTCAAATTTAACGCCACGATGGAAAGTACGCGGTCAAGCTGAATCAAGCCGGTTTTTTCCTTCATTTCGGAAACCAACGCATCTAAATTGCGTGCCGCTTGGCGCAAAGCATCCTCTTGTTCTTGCGGCACATTTAAACGCAACACTTGTCCTAATACGACAATTTCGACCATTTTTAATGACATTGTATTTCCTTGATTTCTTTGTTTTAAACGAACGCTATTATGCCATAGCCAAAATTTTCCGTCATAGGTTTTGCTTTCGATTCACAAGCTTATCCGTTCGCGCCATACTTTAATTTACGCTATAATGCGCCTCGTTTTTAACGCTTCAAACGAGACTTTTATGGCACAGATCGCACCTAACCCCCTTGTCCTGGTAGATGGTTCTTCTTACTTATATCGCGCTTTTCACGCCTTCCCTCCGCTCACCAATTCCAATGGCGAACCGACAGGCGCCATGTATGGTGTGCTGAATATGTTGAAAAGCCTGATTTCTCAAGTGCAGCCAAGCCACATTGCGGTGGTGTTTGATGCCAAAGGCAAAACCTTCCGCGATGAAATGTTTGAGCAATATAAATCTCATCGTCCGCCGATGCCGGACGATCTACGTAAACAAATCCAGCCCTTGCATGACATGATCCGCGCATTGGGGATTCCGCTGTTGGTGGTGGAAGGCGTCGAAGCGGACGATGTAATCGGCACGCTGGCACGCCAAGCGTCACAAAATGGGCAAAAAGTGCTGATCAGTACCGGCGACAAAGACATGGCACAGCTGGTGGATGACAACATTATGTTGATTAATACCATGAACAACAGCCTGCTGGATCGTGATGGCGTGATTGAAAAATACGGCATTCCGCCGGAGTTAATTATTGATTATCTGGCGTTGATGGGCGACAGCGCTGACAACATTCCGGGCGTATCGGGTGTCGGTGAAAAAACAGCGCTAGGGCTTTTGCAGGGCATCGGCAGCATGGCTCAAATTTATGCCAATTTGGATAAAGTCGCCGAACTGCCCATTCGTGGTGCGAAGAAACTCGGTGAAAAATTGCTTGCCGAAAAAGACATGGCGGATTTGTCCTACGCGTTGGCAACCATCAAAACCGACGTGGCATTGGCATTTTCCCCACAAGATCTCCCTCTCGGCGATAGCAATAATGACGCTTTAATCGAATATTTCGGGCGGTATGAATTTAAACGCTGGCTAGGCGAAGTGATGAACGGCACCAATTCCGTAACGCAACCGACGCAATCGGTAAAAATTAATCCTTATCAAGCGACGCCGGTGGTCAAAACCGATGAAAGTGCGGTTGAAAATTCCGTTAAATTTAAGATTGACCGCAGCCGCTATGAAAACATTCTGACTGAAGCGGATTTAGCCCGCTGGGTGGAAAAATTAAGTGCCGAGAAACTGATTGCGGTGGATACGGAAACCGACGGGTTGGATTATATGTCCGCCAATTTGGTCGGCGTGTCTTTTGCGTTAGAAAATGGCGACGCAGCGTATTTACCGTTGCATTTGGATTATCTCGGTGCGCCAAAAACGCTCGAAAAAAGCACCGCACTTGCTGCCATCAAACCCATTTTAGAGAACTCAAATATCGGTAAAATCGGGCAAAATCTCAAATTTGATATGACCATTTTCGCCCGTAATGGCATTGCGTTACAGGGCATTGAATTCGACACCATGTTGCTTTCTTACACCTTGGACAGCACCGGTCGACACAACATGGACGACTTAGCGAAGCGTTATCTCGGACACCAAACCATCGGCTTTGAAGATATCGCCGGCAAAGGGAAAAATCAGCTGACATTCAACCAAATCCCACTAGAGCAAGCAGGCGAATACGCGGCGGAAGATGCCGACGTGACCATGAAATTGCAACAAGTGTTGTGGGAAAAACTTCAGTCGCAACCCAGTTTGGTAGAACTTTATCAATCCATCGAGTTGCCGTTGCTTGGCGTATTGTCGCGCATGGAGCGTTGTGGCGTGCTGATTGATTCTGATGCGCTGTTCTTGCAGTCCAACGAAATTACCGAAAGATTGACCGCACTTGAAATGCAGGCGCACGAACTGGCGGGGCAACCGTTCAATTTGGCGTCCACGAAACAGTTGCAAGAAATTCTGTTCGATAAACTCGGCTTGCCGGTGTTGCAAAAAACGCCGAAAGGCGCGCCATCCACCAATGAAGAAGTGTTGGAGGAACTGGCGTACAGCCACGAATTGCCGAAAGTGTTGGTGGAACATCGTGGTTTGAGCAAACTGAAATCCACTTACACCGACAAATTGCCGCAAATGGTGAACCCGCAAACCGGGCGCGTGCACACCTCTTACCATCAAGCCGTAACGGCAACCGGGCGGCTTTCTTCCAGTGATCCGAATTTGCAGAATATTCCGATTCGTAACGAGGAAGGGCGCCGCATTCGCCAAGCCTTTATTGCCCGTGACGGCTATAAAATTATTGCCGCCGACTACTCGCAAATCGAGCTACGCATTATGGCGCATTTGTCCAACGACGCAGGTTTGATTAACGCGTTCGCGCAAGGCAAAGACATTCACCGCTCCACCGCCGCTGAAATTTTCGGTTTGCCGTTGGAACAGGTGACGAGCGAACAACGCCGCAACGCGAAAGCCATTAACTTCGGCCTGATTTATGGCATGTCTTCCTTCGGGCTTTCTCGTCAGCTTGGGATTTCCCGCGCGGATGCGCAACGCTACATGGATTTATATTTCCAACGTTACCCGGGCGTGCAAACCTTTATGCACGACATCCGTGAGAAGGCGAAAGCGCAAGGCTATGTGGAAACGCTGTTCGGACGACGCTTGTATTTGCCGGAAATCAATTCCTCTAACGCCATGCGTCGTAAAGGCGCGGAACGGGTGGCGATTAACGCGCCGATGCAAGGTACCGCCGCCGACATCATCAAACGCGCCATGATTAAACTAGATGAAATCACACGTGATGATTCAGATATTTACATGATCATGCAGGTGCACGATGAATTGGTGTTTGAAGTGCGGTCGGAAAAAATTGAATTTTATCGTGAGATGCTCAAAGAGCATATGGAAAACGCTGCCGAATTGGTCGTACCGTTAATTGTGGAGGTAGGAGTCGGCAATAATTGGGATGAGGCTCACTAAAAAGCACGAAACGGCATTGCGCAATTCCTTTTGCGCAATGTCGCACCGTATTGAAAACCACCTATTCTCGCCGTATTCGAAATTATCGTGATTTTCGCTGCAAAATCAAGAAACGGCAGTCGTAAACATTATTGCTATCCGCGGGATGATATTGTTCCGAAACGATGTCCCATTCGTCCCGATTTAACGCCGGAAAATAAGTATCGCCCTCAATATCGGCCTGGATTTGCGTAAGATAAAGTTTATCGGCTTGCGACAAATAGGCTTTAAACAATTCCCCGCCGCCAATCAGCATAATTTCATCGAAATCTTTCACAAAATCGACCGCACTTTCAAGGCTATCTTTCCACACAACGCCTTCATGGAAGTAAGGATGCCGTGACAAGACAAGATTAATTCGCTGAGGCAACGGACGCCCGATACTTTCAAACGTCTTGCGCCCCATAATGACCGGTTTTCCCATCGTATTTCGGCGAAACCATGCCAAATCGGCCGGCAGGTGCCACGGCATCTGATTGTCTTTGCCAATCACTCCATTACGGGTTGTTGCGACAATTAAGCTTAATGTCATTATTTTTCCTATTCAATTTATACGGCAACAATAATCTGTCGTCAGTCATCATAAAACAAATGACCTGCCGAACGATACCCTCAACAATAACTTATCGGCTCGGATTGCGCGAAATGAACGGTTGTTTCGGCTAACTTGGTTTCCGCAATGACTTTACCGCAGCGAATAGAATAGCGCGTCGGTACTTGCCGACGAACCGCATCAAAACCATTTTCTGCCGGCAGAATGATAAAATTGGCACTATTGCCTTCTTGAATGCCATAATCTTTTAACCCTAATGTTTTTGCGCCGTTTTCTGTCACTAATTTCAGGCTGTCATTAATTTGTCCGTACCCCATCAACTGACAAACATGCAGCCCCATATGGAGAACCTGTAACATATTCGCCGTGCCAAGCGGGTACCACGGATCAAATACATCATCATGACCGAAACAAACGTTAATCCCATTTTTCAACATTTCTTTTACGCGCGTCACGCCGCGTCGTTTAGGATAACTATCGAATCGACCTTGTAAATGGATATTAACCAATGGATTGGCGACAAAATGAATTCCGGAGAGTTTTAGCAAACGGAATAAACGGGAAGCGTAAGCATTATTGTAAGAATGCATGGCGGTAGTATGACTTGCCGTCACTTTATCGCCCATGTCATATTTCAGCGCTAGCGCAGCGACAGTCTCAACAAAACGTGATTGTTCATCGTCAATTTCGTCACAATGAATATCAATTCGCTTGTCATATCGGCGGGCAATTTCAAAAGCGATCCGCATTGAGTCAACGCCATATTCACGCGTAAATTCAAAATGCGGAATACCGCCTACAACATCTGCCCCCATGGTCATCGCCTGATCTAATAGGGCTTCGCCGTTCGGGTAAGATAAAATGCCCTCTTGTGGAAATGCAACGATTTGTAATTCAATCCAAGGAGCAATCTCCTTTTTCACTTCTAACATCGCTTTAAGTGCGGTCAATGTCGGGTCAGAAACATCTACATGAGTTCGAACATATTGAATGCCATTCGCGATTTGCCATTTTAATGTTTTCAAGGCACGCGCTTTAACGTCTTCATGACTCAGCATTGATTTACGCTCAGCCCAACGCTCAATGCCTTCAAATAAGGTTCCCGATTGATTCCAGTTCGGCTGACCGGCGGTTTGTGTCGCATCAAGGTGAATATGAGGCTCAACAAAAGGCGGATAAACAATCCCTTGTTCGCCGTCAATCACCTCGTCGATAACGTTTAGTGGCCGGTCATTCGTTTGAATTTGTGTAATCTTGCCGTTTTTAATCAAAATTTGCCACAACCCTTGTCGTCCGTTGATATGTACATTTTTTACTAACATTTTTTATCCTCTTTTAGTGGCTAATAATCTGCCGAATAACGGATCTAAAATGAAATAAGCGACCGCTCCGCCAAGCACGGCATTTACTGGTGTGATGCCGGGGAGATATTGCCCGCAAAGAATGCCGATGATAACGGAAAAAATCGCAACCCAATTAATTTCAACGAATTTTGCTTGTTCAAAATTGTTGTATGCTTTGTTACGTAGGATGTAATCGGCAATGATAACGCCGCCGACCGGCGGAATAGCCGCCGATAAGAAGGTTAACCAGCCAACAAAGTTATTATATAGCCATAATGCGGACAGTGTACCGATAATACCGTTAACGACCGATAACGGTCGGCTACTCAGACCGGTGATATTGGCGAACCCTAAACCAGAAGCGTATAGCGCATTATCATTTGTCGTCCAAATATTTAAGCCGAGCACGATAATCGCAGGAATAATTAAACCTTGCGCGACCATCACGTCCGAAATATCTGCCATGCCGGTTACAGCAGCGCCTGCCGCCCCAAACACAAACATGAGCGTATTGCCTAGGAAAAACGCTATCATGCTAATGATTATCGCTTGTCTTGCCTTGCGGCCAAATCGCACAAAATCTGCCGTTAGCGTGCCGGCACTAATAAATGAACCGACGACCAAGGTAATTGCCATAGAAAAAGAAATCGTTTCTTTTGGCGTAACGTTTGCTAAAACATCCAGTCCGCCGGCATGCGTTACGGCGAGGTAAACGGAATAGGATCCTAAAATAGCAATGGCGGGAACCGCAATGACAGAAAGTATGGTGAGGGCAGAGATACCAAAAAATACCGTAATAGTCATTAATAAACCGGAGCCAAGAATTAAATAATTAACATCAATACCTGTAACCTTGTTCACCGGAATTGCAAACATGGCCACACCAACGCCAAACCAGCCGATTTGAGTTCCGCCGAGTAATAAGGAAGGAAGCCATGAACCTTTCACGCCAAAAGAATAACGCGCGAGAATGTGTGTCGTTAGGCCTGTTTTCGCGCCGATGTACCCTAAGCCAGAGGTGTAAACCCCCAACATTAAGTTGCCTAAAATAACGGCTAACCAGAAATCATTATAGTTTAATGAAGTGCCGAGTTTACCGCCGGTCCACATGCTGGCAGAGAAAAATGTGAGACCTAACATAACGAATGTAAGTGCTAATGCGCCTTTTCGTTCGTTTTGCGGTACGGGCTTCAAGCTAAAGTTTTCTGCGCTCATGTTATTTTGTCCTTTTGTTAAATTAAATAAAAATCGGTGGATTATAGATTCTTTCCGAAATAAACGCAAACGTTTGCGTTTGTAAAGATAGAAATATAAAGAATGTGAAATCTGTCACATTATCTATCTCTCCCTCTACAGGTTAAATATAAAATCTAATATAATGCTCCAAGTTTAGTAAGAATATTTATATAGGAGCAAACATGAAAACGTTAAGCGAATTTATCGTTGAACGACAAGCTGAATACCCTAACGCCAAAGGCGAATTAAGCGGAATTCTATCTTCAATCCGACTACTTGCCAAAATTATTCATCGAGATATTAATAAAGCGGGGCTCACCAATATTCTCGGTCAATCCGGTGTAGAAAATGTGCAGGGAGAAAGTCAGATGAAGCTGGATTTATTTGCCCATAACACGATGAAAGCGGCTTTGATCTCACGCGAAGAAGTTGCTGGATTCGCCTCCGAAGAAGAAGAAAGTTTTATTCCTTTTGATACGGAACGGGGTCGCAATGCAAAATATATTATTTTAACCGACCCGTTAGACGGTTCCTCTAACATTGACGTTAATGTTTCCGTCGGCACTATTTTTTCCATTTATCGCCGTATCTCTCCTATTGGAACGCCAATTACGTTAGAAGATTTTATGCAGCCCGGCAACAAGCAGGTCGCCGCAGGTTATATTGTATATGGCTCCTCTACGATGCTTGTATATACCACTGGAAACGGCGTTAACGGCTTTACTTATGATCCTTCAATCGGCACATTTTGTCTTTCTCATGAAAATGTGCAAATGCCAAAGGAAGGAAAAATTTACTCAATCAATGAAGGGCAATATTTAAAATTTCCACAAGGTGTGAAGAAATATATTAAATATTGTCAGGAAGAAGATAAAGCAACTCAGCGCCCTTATGCTTCTCGTTATATTGGCTCCCTTGTCGCGGATTTTCATCGTAATTTATTAAAAGGCGGAATTTACATTTATCCAAGCGCCACAAATTATCCAAATGGAAAATTACGTTTACTTTATGAAGGAAATCCGATGGCATTTTTAGCCGAACAAGCCGGCGGTATTGCCTCGGACGGTTATAATCGCATCTTAGATATTCAGCCAACATCATTACATCAGCGCGTCCCGCTTTTTATCGGTTCGGAAAAAATGGTGCAAAAAGCACAAGAAATGATGCTTGAGTTTAAGGAATAAAAACAAAAAACGGCAAGATAAATGATAAAAGCGGCCGTTTCAAGATGAGTATTGAGCCCTTGCTTTAGGGCTCAATTTTTAGCCATTTAGCATGGCATAGTAGGCAAAATGGTTGAACGTAATATTATGATCAATTCCTTTTATTTAAGAAGTCCTTTATAAAAATCTTATGATATTTTTTTGTTAATCTATTGACTTGGTGAAATTGGTAAAGTTGAACCGGTATATTAAGATCATTCTTTAATAATCCTCGATGAGGAACGCAAATAATTGATTAATTTTTTTAGTCTTTTTATCTTAACTTTTTAATTATAATAAACATCTTTCTCGGTTTAATAATTTGATGAAATGCTAAACTTTCAGAGATTTGGACTTTGACAGAAAACCCAATTTTGGGGCTATTTTTCAAAAAATAGGTTAAAGCTTTTTAGTATAAGACTTTAACCCACCTTTGAGCAATTATTTGTCTACTATTCCTATAGTAAGACAAATAATAATTTAAATAAAAAACCTGTATTAGACTAAATCAAACACAGGTTTTTAATTTTTAAATTGTAACATCTATTCCACTGAAGAAGTATCAACTGTTTCAGTAGGACGATCTAACAACTCAATGTAAGCCATTGGGGCATTATCCCCAGCACGGAAGCCGCATTTTAATATGCGGGTATACCCTCCCGCACGTTGAGCAAAACGCGGACCTAATTCGCCAAATAATTTTGCAACAAGTTCACTGTTACGAGTACGTGCAAAAGCTAAACGACGGTTTGCAACACTATCAACTTTTGCTAAAGTAATTAATGGTTCAATTACACGGCGTAATTCTTTAGCCTTCGGCAAAGTAGTCTTGATTATTTCATGACTAACTAAAGCACTGGCTAAATTACGAAACATCGCTTGGCGATGACTACTATTACGGTTTAATTGACGACCACTTTTACGATGACGCATGATCTTATCCTTCTCAGAAAAACCTTTAACCTACAAAAATTATTCTTCAGCAATAGATGCCGGCGGCCAATTTTCGAGGCGCATACCAAGTGATAAACCACGTGAAGCGAGGACATCCTTAATTTCAGTAAGAGACTTCTTACCCAAATTAGGCGTCTTTAATAGCTCAACTTCTGTACGCTGTACTAAATCACCAATATAATGAATTGTCTCTGCTTTTAAACAATTAGCAGACCGGACTGTCAATTCTAAATCGTCAACGGGACGCAAGAGAATAGGATCAAACTCAGGCTTTTCCTCTTTGACTTCGGGTTGACGCACATCACGTAAATCAACAAATGCATCAAGCTGCTCTGCCAATATTGTTGCTGCGCGACGAATTGCCTCCTCAGGATCGATAGTTCCATTTGTCTCAAGCTCAATAACCAGTTTATCCAAATCAGTACGCTGTTCAACGCGAGCAGCCTCAACATTGTAAGCAATACGCTCAACAGGACTATAACAGGCATCTACTAACAAACGACCAATAGGCCGTTCTTCAGCTTGCCCATAAACTTGAGGACGAGCAGAGGCAGGAACATACCCCCGACCTCGTTGCACACGAATTCTCATGTTAACAGACGCATCCTCATCTGTTAAATGACAAATTATATGCTTAGGGTTAACAATTTCTACATCTCCATCATGGGTAATATCTGAAGCAAAAACAGGACCTATTCCAGACTTACTTAAAGTCAGAACAACATCATTTTTATTCTGAACCTTAACTGCTAAGCTCTTAAGATTCAAAAGTACTTCAAGAATATCTTCTTGAATCCCCTCTTTACTACTATATTCATGCAGAACACCATCAATTTCTACTTCTGTTACCGCGCAACCAGGCATTGAAGATAGAAGAATACGACGTAATGCATTACCCAACGTATGGCCAAAACCACGTTCTAATGGTTCCAAAATAACTTTAGTATGGGTTGGGCTAATTTGCTCAATTTCTACTAAACGTGGTTTTAAAAATTCTGCAATAGAACCCTGCATTTTACCCTCTCTTTACTTCTAAGCTCAACCATTATTTTGAGTAAAGCTCAACGATCAGATGCTCATTAATCTCTGCTGGTAAATCGGAACGCTCAGGAACACGCTTAAAAACACCCTCCATCTTTGCAGCATCAACCTCTAACCATAAAGGCTTTTCTTTTTGCTCTGCTAATTCTAACGATGCTTTAATACGTGCTTGTTTCTTAGATTTTTCACGAATAGAAATCACATCAGCCGCTGAAACCTGGAATGATGGAATATTAACCACTCGCCCATTAACAATGACAGCTTTGTGACTAACTAACTGACGGGCTTCCGCACGGGTTGTAGCAAACCCCATACGAAAGACAACGTTATCCAACCGACTTTCTAACAAACAAAGTAGGTTCTCACCAGTATTGCCTTTTAAGCGATTTGCCTCATTGTAATAATTACGGAACTGACGCTCTAAAATACCATAAATACGGCGGACTTTCTGTTTTTCACGTAGCTGATTACCATAATCAGACAAACGCGCCTTACTTGCACCATGTTGTCCAGGGGCTATATTAATTTTACATTTTGAATCAATCGCACGCACACCTGATTTAAGAAATAAATCAGTGCCTTCACGACGGCTGAGCTTGAGTTTAGGGCCCAAATATCTTGCCATTTTCTTTCTCCAACTATCCTATTACGCCATTAAACACGACGTTTTTTCGGTGGACGACAACCGTTATGAGGAATCGGAGTCACATCAGTAATATTCGTGATACGGAAACCCGCTGCATTCAATGCACGGACTGTTGATTCACGACCCGGACCCGGACCTTTAACCATAACTTCCAAGTTCTTTAAGCCGAACTCTTTAACGATTTCAGCACAACGTTCTGCAGCAACTTGTGCAGCGAACGGGGTAGATTTACGAGAACCACGGAAACCTGAACCACCTGCTGTAGCCCAAGCTAAAGCATTACCTTGACGGTCAGTAATGGTAACGATTGTGTTATTGAAAGATGCGTGAATGTGTGCAACGCCATCTACAACTTGTTTTTTTACACGTTTACGTGCACGAACTGGTGTTTTAGCCATTCTTTATTTACCCCGACTATTTTTTGATCGGCTTACGTGGACCCTTACGGGTACGCGCATTAGTTTTAGTACGTTGACCACGTACCGGTAAACTACGACGATGACGTAAACCACGGTAACAACCTAAGTCTAAAAGACGTTTGATGTTTAGTGTTACTTCACGACGTAAGTCACCTTCAACGGTAAATTTACCAACTTCGTCACGCAGTTTGTCAATCTGCTCTTCAGACAATTCGCTGATCTTAACATCTTCAGCAATACCCGCTGCAGCACAAATGCTTTTAGAACGAGTTTTACCGATACCGTAAATTGCAGTTAAAGCGATTACAGCGTGTTTATGATCAGGAATGTTAATGCCTGCAATACGGGCCACTATGCACTCCTATTTTCTAAATTAATCGGCGCTTTGATCTTGAAAAGCCCGTTTTCAGGATACTCAAACAAAACGCCAAACACACAAAAATGAGCTGAGAAGTATAACCTCTCAAGCTCCCCTTTGCAAGAGAAATATAATCTAACCTTGACGTTGTTTATGCTTAGGGTCGCTGCACAATACTCGTACAACACCTTCACGTTTAACAATTTTACAGTTACGACACATTCTCTTAACTGATGCACGAACTTTCATTGTCCATCCTCACATATTATTTTACATTAAACAATTAGAAACCTTTAAGGTTTGCTTTTTTCAGAGCAGATTCATACTGCGATGACATTAAATGGCTTTGAACTTGCACGATAAAATCCATAATTACAACAACTACAATCAACAAAGATGTTCCACCAAAGTAAAATTTAACATCCCATGCTGATGTCATAATATAAGGAACCAAACACACAAAAGTCACATAAAGCCCTCCTATAAGAGTTAAACGAGTCATGACTTTATCAATATAGTGTGAGGTCTGCTCTCCTGGTCGGATGCCAGGGATAAAGGCACCTGATTTTTTTAGATTATCGGCTGTATCCCTAGGATTATATTGCATCGCCGTATAAAAGAAACTGAAAAAAACAATTGCGGCAGCATACACAAGTAAATATAACGGTTGGCCAGGATTTAATAGCATAGACAGGCTATTTAACCATTCTAGCTTATCATTTTGCCCAAACCATTGGGTTAACGTCGCAGGAAACAAAATAACACTAGAAGCGAAAATTGCCGGCATGACATTTGCCATATTAACTTTTAATGGTAAATGTGTACTCTGGCCACCTAATATCTGACGGCCTTGTTGACGTTTCGCATATTCAACTTTAATTTTTCGCTGACCACGCTCAACAAACACAACAAAATAGGTCACAGCAAAAACTATCGCTGCAATCAGCAAAAGCACTAGGGGATGCATTTGTCCTTGACGCGCTTGCTCAATCGTTTGTAATATTGCCGATGGTAATCCTGCAACAATACCACCAAAAACTAGAATAGAAATACCATTCCCAATCCCCCTTTCCGTTACTTGCTCACCTAGCCACATTAAAAATATAGTGCCGGTAACAAGACTAATAACAGAGGTGAAATAAAAGCTAATACCAAGATTAGGGACTAAACCTGGAAGCATATTTGGCAAGCCCGTTGAAATTGCAACAGCCTGAACCGTTGCAAAAACTACCGTAGCATAACGAGTGTATTTGGTAATTTTACGCTGCCCAGATGGGCCCTCTTTTCTCAATTCAGCCAATGCTGGAGAAACCGAAGCAAGCAATTGAATAACAATAGAGGCAGAAATATATGGCATAATTCCGAGTGCCAATATTGATGCTCTACTCAGAGCACCACCAGAGAACATGTTAAACATATCAATGATGGTGCCTTTTTGTTGTTCAA
>ERZ772967.1567-NODE-1567-length-15598-cov-11.162067_pt1 | contig 15598 bp, 9 predicted proteins | sample MGYA00511677_ERZ772967 | MGnify/ENA primary metagenome ERZ772967 (study PRJEB29015, sample SAMEA2737931) | human oral metagenome | biome: human oral; feature: human-associated habitat; material: dental | place: China | collected 2146 ...
TGACCCTCGACATCGAAGCCCTCTCGATCCGCTTCGAGGAGCAGCTGCGGCAGGTCGCCGTGGCCGACTCCCCGTTCGTCACCGAGGCCGCCAGCCACCTGATAGCGGCCGGGGGAAAACGGTTCCGGCCCCAGCTGGTGTATCTCGCGTCGGAGTTCGGCGGCGAGGTGGACGAGGAGCAGCTGCTCAAGGCTGCCCTCGTGATGGAGCTGACCCACGTCGCGAGCCTCTACCACGACGATGTCATGGACGAGGCCGAGGTGCGCCGCTCCGCGCCGTCCGCGAACTCCCGGTGGGGCAACTCCATCGCGATCCTGATCGGCGACTACCTGTTCGTGAAGGCGTCGATTCTGGTGGCGGACCTCGGCGCCGACTACGTGCGGCTCCAGGCGGAGACCTTCACCCGGCTGGTGCAGGGGCAGATCGCGGAGACCCGCGGCCCGGAGACGGGGGAGGTGCCGCTGGAGCACTACCTGCAGGTGATCGCCGACAAGACGGGCTCCCTGATTGCCGCTTCCGCGCTGTTCGGGGCGATGATCGCGGGGGCCCCGCAGGGGATCCGGGAGGCCCTGGCGGCCTACGGCGAGGAAGTCGGATTGGTGTTCCAGCTGAGTGACGACATCATCGACATCACCAGCGACGTCACCGGCAAGACCCCTGGCACGGATCTGCGCGAGGGGGTGCCGACGCTGCCGACGCTGCTGCTGGAGGCCTCCCGCGACCCCGCCGATCAGCCCCTGAAGGACCTTCTCGCAGGGGACCTGAGCGACGACGCGGTCCTCGCGGAGGCGTTGGCGGCGCTGCGCGCCCATCCCGTCGTCGAGAAGGCGCGGGCCGAGGTTCGCCGCCACGCCGACCTGGCCAGACAGCACCTGGCGCCGTTGCCGGAGGGCGAGGCCAAACAGCTGTTGCTCCAGGTTTGCGAAGACCTGGTGGAACGCTCCGTCTGAGTTCTCGGCCGCGCCTCTCGCTCAAGGACGGTCGCTCCGGGAGCGCTCAGGCCCCCCCTGGCCGGTCGCACATTCTGCACCATGTGCTCCACGCTGGCGTCGTCGATGCCACCCAGGCCGGCGACACTCGAGAGGGTGCGGACGACGGCCGACCCGCGGGTCATGTGCGGACGTACGTGTCATGTGCGGACGTACGTGTCATGTGCGGACGTACGTGTCATGTGCGGCTGGCTCCTCGGTGGGGGCTCTCGCGATGCTGGCGGTCCGCGACTGCACCAAACGCACAATCCGGGGTGAGTGGTTTCCGGAGGCCTCCTTGCGGCCACGCCTTTCTCGCGAATGAAGCGCATGTGTCAGGGCCTGTTGGCCTGAATCCACGACTTCTCATGGCCGGCTCGTTCCGGATGTACGAGGGCATCCGGGAATTGCCGTGGGCCTGCGGCCGTGCTCCGGGACCTGCGGTGGGTCAGTTGTTCCCCGGCGCTCGTGTCCTGATGTGGCACGCCAGAAACCCATGCGCGGACTTTTTCATCCGCGGAACCTTCGCCGTCATGGTTCGGGAAACGGGGCGACACCCGGCGGGTATGAGGGAAGCCGTCGCGACGGGCGGCGTGTGGACGGTGGCAAAAGTTATCCCGCCTCACGGGCGTGCTCTCGAGGACGGGAAGGCCTGTGTCGGTGACAAAACGCTCACGCGTGCTGCGGGAAAGTCGGTGAGTGTGTTCCCGGCCTTTGCTGGGCGGCTCGTCGGTTGATTGCCGAGCCCGTGAATCAGGCTCCAGGTGAGTGGCCGTTTCATCCGAGAAGGTGTTCTGCCCTGTTGTGACCGCGTTTCAGCGCGTCCGCGGCGATGGAACCGTGGCTGGTTTCTGGGTTTCACCAGCTTTGCAAGGGGTTTCCGGGAATGGTGCGAAGTGGAGGGACTTCTGAACGACAGGTCTGGTTGATGGCAGAAAGAATGCTCGTGGGACAAAAGTTGGGACGCGGGCTGCGCACAACTGACCGAATGGTGCACTCTTCAAGCAAGTTGTGTTAACGTTCGTCAGCCCCCCGAAAGGTCGGCCGATCGGAGGACAAGAAATCTATGTATGGAGTGAGAGGGAAACGACGTGTTGATGAGGACCAGACCTCGCAGCGGGTGGAGGCCGGTGGCGCTCCTGCTCGCATTCCTGATCGGCATCGCCGGTCTGGTTGTTGCGAGCCCCGTGGCGCAGGCCGCCGAGGTGGACGCCATCGATCCGGGAAGCATTCGCATCACGAGGATCAATGAGGAAGGCTCCAAGCTCTACCTCTGGACCGGCATCAGGATCGATGCGAACTGGAGGATTCCCGACGGCACCGGAAAAGCCGGGGACACCTTCAAACTCGGCCTGCCCGGGGAACTCGACGGCACCGTCGGAAGCTTCGAGCTGAAGGGCAAGGATGGCGACCCGCTGACCTACGGCACCTGCGAGGTGGCGAGGGGCGAGGTTACCTGCACCCTGAACGCCAACGTCGAGGGCAAGAACAACGTCGGCGGATCGCTGTGGGTGCGGGCCCAGGTGGTCAAGCGCACCGATGCGGACAAGCTCACCTTCGTCCTCCGCAACGGCGTCAAGGCCGAGGTGCCGCTTCCGGGTGGGCAGAAGGGCATCGGCTACAACCCCACGCTTCCCACCGTGACCTTCAAGTCCGGTTGGTTCCCCGGCGATGACCAGACCGCCATCCACTGGCGGATCGTGGTTCCCGGCTCCAAGGTCGCCGACCGTTCCCGCATGACCATCACCGACACCTACCGGGTGGAGGGCACCAAGTTGACCCTGGCCGAGGGCAGCCCGAACATCTACTGGATTCCCAACACCCCGGAGTGCTGGAACGAAACCTATGCCCCGAGCTGTCTCCACAAACTCGACAGCTCCACCACCCCGTCGCTGACCCTCACCCACGACGAGGACAAGGACGTGGTCAAGGCCGTCATCGACAACAAGGGCCAGAACTTCCAGTCCGACCGGATCTTCATCTTCGACATGCGGGTGAAGACCGAGGGGACCATCGCCCCCGGGGCGCAGTACACCAACAAGGCCACCGTGGACGCCGAGCAGCGCACCGCGACCGCGGTCAAGAACGTCTCGGGCGGCGGCACCGGCTCCGGTGACACCGTCGGGCATCTCGCCGTGAAGAAGACGGTCGTGGGTGGCCAGGTCTCCGGCGACACCACCTACCCGGTGGCCTGGTCCTATCAGTACAAGGGCCAGACGCGCAGCGGCGAGCTGGCGGTGAAGGCCGACGGCACCCTCGAAACCCTCAACAACGTCCCGAACGGCACCGTGGTCACCCTGACCGAGAAGGTTCCCGCCGGCGGCGACATCGACTACGGCGACCCGGTGTTCTCGGGTCAGGGCGTCAAGGACGGGGTTCCCGACGCCAACAGCGCCCAGGTCACCGTCGAGGGCCTCAAGACCGTCGAGGTTTCCCTCACCAACCACGTGAACCCGAAGCTGGCCCCGGTCGAGGTCACCCCCGGCGTGTGCAAACCGGGTTCCAGCGAGCCCTCCGAACCCACCGTCAAGGTGGGCGAGACCGACGGCATCACCTACTCCACCCCGAAGCTCACCACCTCCGGTGACAAGGTGACCGTCGAGGTCACCGCCACCCCCGCATCGGGCAGGGAGATCGATGACCAGCACCTGCCGGAAGGCTGGAAGGCCAACGGTGACGGCACCTACACCTTCACCACCACCATCACCCAGCCGAACTGCGTGAAGACCGTCACCCCCGTGATTCCCACCGTCGGTGCGCAGGTGTGCCCCGTCGACTCCACGACCCCGGTGCCGCCGTCGGTGACCGGTGTCGAGGACACCGACGAGATCGACTACAGCGAACCCCAGGTCACCAGCAGCAACGGCCAGGTCACCGTCGTCGTCACCGCCACGGCGAAACCCGGCTACCGGATCGACACCGACAAGCTGCCCGAGGGTTGGAAAGTCGTCAACGGTGTGGTCACCTACACCAAGACCATCACCCAGCTCGCGTGTGACCTTCCCGTGGCGCCCACCATCGATCCCGGCGTCTGCACCCCGGGTTCCACGACCCCGTCGCAGCCCACCGTCAAGGTTGCCGAAACCCCCGGGGTCACCTACGGCAAACCGGAGATCAAGGTCGCTGACGGCAAGGTGAATGTCACCGTCACCGCCACCGCCCAGGACGGCCACGAGTTCGGTGGCCCGATGCCGGAGGGCTGGAAACGGATCGACGCCAAGACCGCCGTCTTCACCGGCGAGGTCAAGGTGCCCGTCTGCGACGTCCCGGCCGCTCCCACGCCGAGTCCCTCGGTCACCCCGACCCCCACGGTGACCCCGGCCAAGCCCGCTCCGGTGAAGCCGGGTCTGCCGAAGACCGGCGCCTGAGACGCTGAACAATCCCACGAGGCACGCGGGCCCCGATTCCACGGAATCGGGGCCCGTTGTGCACCCTCGAACAACGATGTTCACGCGTGACCTCCACCAATCTCGTCCCGGTCAGGGGATTCGTTGGTCAGAGAGCGGCCTGTGAACGAGCACCATCGCGGGGCCGGGAGCAGCGACCCGCTCTGCCCTTTCCTCTCCATCGCATCCCGGCCGAAGGGGCCAGGGAACCAATCAGGCGCTGTCCGTTTTCTCTGGTCCCGCCGATGATGACTGAAAGTTGTGACGTCGGGTGAATCCCGTCCGAGAGATCTGGCCATCCGTCGACATCCATGTGCGTTGGTTCATGTCGTCGTGAATGATCCAGTCATTCCGCCGTGCGAGCCTCGGTGAACAAAGTTTTTGTTCATTGCCATTGGTCCTGTGGGTTGACTTTCGGCCCGAAAGCACGGGTTTTCCTGGACGAACGGCCAGAGTTTTCAGGCGGCGCCCTCGCCGAGAAGGATAACTTCTGTTAGGTTGGGTGGTGTTCAAAGAATCAACTCTTTGCGGAGATGGGGGCGAGTTGAAGTTCGGGGGTAGGCGCAAGGCCCGCGGGGCCGATGGTCTTCTGGGGGCAGTCGTGATCGGTGCCTTGGTGGCATTTCTGGTCGCCGGGACATGGGCAGCCACCGGTGAAATGGAACGGCAGCGGGGGGCAGGATTTGTTGGAAGCCGCTGGGGGTTCCATGTGAATCCGACAGAAAACGGGGAGTGGATCATGTCCGAGGATGCGATTCACATCTGTTCTCTCAATCGATTCCCCGTCGCGGGTGATCGCGAGGCCAACTCTTTCCGGAACCAGACACCGGGGTCGAACGGCCGAGCGGATTTCTCCGTGGGCGGGATGTCGTCGCGTTGCGAACGCGTCGCGGGCCTTCCAGGTATTTCGGGGGATGCGAGCGCCATCCCGACCGGTGGAGAAGGGGCGCGTTCCGGAGAAAGGACTCTCCGGTTCCCATTCTCTGCGACGCGCATTTCCTTGGCTTCCCGCCACACGTTTGATGCGCACCCGGATGGCGCCGGCAAAGTGCGTGGGCTCTCCTTGCCGGTCGAGAACGGCGAACGTTCCGTGGCCGTCTCCCCGGCAGTGCTTCCCTGGGCGCTCGTCGCCAATCAGCAGGGTCGGACCAGTGCGGAATCCGCGGGAGCCGGGGCTGAGGAGCAGGCCCCGCCCGGGCTGGTGGTGGGGCTGCTGTGCGTGGCTGCGGTTGCCGGTGCGCTGACCGGCAGGTATGCCAGATACCCCGCCGGAAAACGCGAGAGACGGAAATGAGTCGATTCGGTGCGCGTTACGACGCCTCGGGCCCGGTTTCTGCGGGTCGCGCACGGCGCCACGTCCGATGCCGTGGGAAAATGCCGGGAAGACCCTGAATTTCCCGAGCGGAAACCTGCTTTCCGAAGAAAGCTCGATTGAACGTGAAACGTGAAGAGGTTGGTGAATCGCATGCATTCTTGAATGCGCTGTTGGGCGGGGTAACCACACCGCTCCCGCTGGATCAATGGGGTTTCGTACCGTTACCCGCGGGAGCGGCCCGTGCCCCAATGTGGTGTGATTCCCTCGAGTCGTGACGGCCAGGGGTGGAGTCCTCGCCAAGGGGAGCAAAACCTCCTGCATCCATGGCCCGCCAAACGCGTGGCCGCGAAATGACGTGAAATTGGTTCTGGCTCCCGAGCGAGCCACCGAAACGGGGCGCCTTGCGCGCCCTGGGGGTAAAGAGCCGTATCCCCCCGCGGCTGGCGGCGCAATGACGCACCGCACCCCCTGAAGAGGGGTGGGATTCAGTTCTGCCCAAAGAATCCCACCCCTCCCCCTCGCGTGGCCGTTCGGTAAGTACTTGGTTGTTGTCCTCCTTTCAGGGGACAGATTTTCCTGATAGCTTCAATCCGCTGCCGGTTCACGCGAGTGAGTTCAGGGGATTCCGGGATGGGGAGATACGTCGACGCGCGAAATGCGCGCATGGCCGTCATGGGGGTGTCGGCCATGCGCGCTGCATCGACTGTCCTTGGGGCGCCGATGCTTCACGAGGAAACCGGTGACCTTGCGGAAAAGAACCTGAATGGCAGCGAGCCGGGGGCCGAATCTGGTATTCCCGTCCGTTGTCCGGCGCCACTGGTGCCGGACAACGGACAGTGGACAGTGCTGGGCCACCGGCGTACGTGACGCGGGGGTGCGTCCTTGAGGAGGGGCCTTGGCTGGATGAGCCTGGTCCCTCCACAATTTCCTTGTTCCTCCGTCCCCGGTTCTGGCTGAGTTGCAACCAGGCACGGGGAAGAGACCATGAGGGTGGTGGGGTCATCACCAGGCCCTCCGCGGATCATCGTGGCTGCTGGTGAGCCGATCGAATCGTATAGTTCTGGTCGTGTACGGCAGAAGCAAGTGCGTGGGAATGTGGGGAACCCGGACCCAAATCCTCGAGGACCTCCTGCGCGAGAGCTCTGTGTTGGCGTGGGTCTGCGTGACGACCGGGCTAACGACCGAGTTCGATGTTGCCCCGGTTCCCGTGGGCTGAGTCGCTCCGGAAGCGGGTGAGGAAGGAATCAGATGTCAGCACCGCACGAGCCAGAAACCCCCAACAAACCCGGCAGCCCACAGCAACCGGGTGGGCCGCAGTTCATTTCTCCGGGACAGGAGCAAACCCAGCAGGGTCATCAGGGACCTCCCCCGGGAGTCGCGGGAAATCCGAACGCGCAACCACTGGGTTCCCAACAGCCGATGGGGCGACAGGAAGGACCGGGACAGCCACAGCCCCAAGCGATGGGCTACAACATGCAGCAGGGCCCGGGACTGCCCCCAAAAAAGTCGAAGACCGGGTTGTGGATCGGCCTGGGGGCTGTCGCCGTGGTGGTGATCGTGGCGCTGGTGCTGGTCCTCTCGGGTGTCTTCTCCGGTACGAATACTGCGAACGGCGGAGAGGGCGAGCAGGCGAAGGAGTCCAAACAATCCGCGAAGGACATCGCAACGAACTACCTCACCGCGATCTCCGAAGGCCGCGCCGACGACGCCAAGAAGATGCTCGGGCCCACGTCTTCTGACACATCTTTGATGACGAACGAGGCACTCAAAGACTCATTGACCCGTGCGCCGATCACCGACATATCTGTCACCGAACCCACCGGCGGCAGCAGTTCCACGGTCAACGTGACTTACAAGGTGGGGGGCGAACCGGTGAACGAGGAGTACACCGTCAACGTTCGAGGGGGAACGATCAGCACCTCGACCCCCCACCTGTCCCTCTACGGCCTCAAAGGGGTCGATATCACGGTCAACGGGGTGACCGTCAAGGAGGGTGACAAGAGCTACGACGTCTTCCCCGGCAGTTATGTCGTCGCCAGCGCCAACAAATACCTCGAGATCGACGGGGAAAGTACTGTTGTCGTCACCAAGAGAAGCAGCGACAACATACCGCGTTTCAAGCTCAAGGTGAGTCAGGCCGGCATCGATCTGTTCCGGGAAAAGGTCATCCCGGAGGCGAAGGCGTGCCTGGAGTCCAAGAACCTCGATCCGGGCTGCAACATGGCCCTCAACGGCACGCTGAGAGACGGGAAAACCTTGGAGGATGGCACCATAACGCGCACTCAGAGTTCCGAGAACGCCAACAAGCTGGAAAACGTCGTTCCCGAGCCCGGTGCCTCCGTACCGACGATCATCTCGGCCAGCAACCTCGGCAGTTTCAAGGTCACTGGCATCTGCACTGATTCGACCAGGTCGGGTGAGTGCGAGCTCCTTGGCGGTTTCGCCGCCGTCAAGGGGATGAAGTTCCCGAAGGCATCCCTCAACGTTGCCGAGGAAGATCCCAAGGTGGTCTGGGAGGACGTTTAGAACAACTTCCCTCGCGGTGTGGCCCGGCGATCCGTGGATCGCCGGGCCACGATCTTCCCACGACGTTTCAGTCGATCTTCCAGAAGCTCTTCCCGGACATGGCGGCCTGCAGCGCGTCGTGCGGGTTCTCCGCGCGGGCCTCGGCAACCTGCGCGCGCAGCAGGTCGTCGTAGGCGGGGCGTTCCACCTGCCGGAAGATCCCGACCGGGGCGCGGTGCATCACGCCGTGATCGGTGAGCTGCGCCAGGGCGAAGGCCTGCGACGGGTCCCGTCGCCCCGCGTCGTGGACGACGATCCTCTCCGGGGTGGCGGCGGCGGTTTCGGCGACCCGCAGCCCCCCGTCGGGTTCCCGGACCACGCAGAACTGCTCCTCGGTGCCGAAAACCACGGGTTCGCCGTCGCGGAGCCGGATCAGCGCGTTCGCCGACTCCGGGCCCTTCAGGGCGTCGAAGGCCTCGTCGTTGAAGATCGGGCAGTTCTGGTAGATCTCGATCAGGGCGGCGCCGCGATGCCGGGCCGCCGCGTTCATGACCTCGGTGAGCTGCGCGCGATCGGAGTCGACGGCGCGCGCCACGAACGACGCCTCCGCGCCGAGCGCCAAGGCCACCGGGTTGAACGGCACGTCCAGGGAGCCGTAGGGCGTGGACTTGGTCAGTTTGCCCTGCTCCGAGGTGGGGGAGTACTGCCCCTTCGTCAGCCCGTAGATGCGGTTGTTGAACAGCAGGATGTTGATGTTCACGTTGCGCCGCAGCGCGTGGATGAGATGGTTGCCGCCGATCGACAGCGCATCACCGTCACCCGTGATCACCCACACGTTGAGGTCCTCGCGGGCCGCCGCTACCCCGGTGGCGATGGCGGTGGCGCGGCCGTGGATGGAGTGCATCCCGTAGCAGTCCACGTAGTAGGGAAACCGCGACGAGCACCCGATGCCGGAGACCACGACGGTGTTCTCCCGGGCGATGCCGAGGTCGGCCATCATGGCCTGGAAGGTGGACAGGATCACGTAGTCGCCGCAGCCGGGACACCAACGCACATCCTGGTCGCTGGTGTAGTCCTTCCGGGTCTGCGGTGCCTGCGCGAGGGGAATCCCGGCGAGCCCGTGCATCACTCCACCTCCAGCGAGTCGATCTCGGCGGTCAGGTCGGCCTCCAGCTCAGCCACCGAGATGGGCAGCCCCCGCACCCGTGAATAACTCTGGACGTCCACCAGGTACCGGGCGCGCAGCAGGAAGGCCAGCTGCCCCAGGTTCATCTCGGGCACCAGCACCCTGTCGTAACCGCGCAGCACCTCCCCCAGGTTGGCGGGCATCGGGTTGAGGTGACGCAGGTGCGCCGTCGCCACCTCGCGGCCACCCAGCCGCACCCGGCGCGCGGCGGCCGTGATGGGCCCGTAGGTGGAACCCCACCCCAGCACCAGCAACCGGGCCCGTCCCGAGGGGTCATGGACCTCGACGTCGGGGATGTCGCGGACGATGCCGTCGATCTTCGCCTGCCTGGTGCGCACCATCAGGTCGTGATTGTCGGGGACGTAGGAGATCGCGCCCGTGGCGGAGTTCTTCTCCAACCCCCCGATGCGGTGTTCCAGCCCCGGGGTGCCGGGCACCGCGAAGGCGCGCGCCAGGTTCTCGTCGCGCAGATACGGATGGAAGACGGGTTTCCCCTTCGGATCGGTCGCGTTCGGTTCGGTGGCGTAGCCGGGGACGATCGGGTCGATGTCGTCGAGGTCCGGGATCCGCCACGGCTCCGCCCCGTTGCCCAGGTAGCCGTCGGTGAGCACGATCACCGGGGTGCGGTACTTCACCGCGATCCGGCAGGCCTCGACGGCGGTGGCGAAACAGTCCGCGGGGGAGCGGGCCGCCAGCACCGCGACAGGCGATTCGCCGTTGCGGCCCATGACCGCCTGGAACAGGTCGGCCTGTTCGGTCTTGGTCGGCATGCCCGTCGACGGTCCGGCGCGCTGCACGTCGACGATCACCAGGGGCAGTTCGGTCATCACACCCAGGCCGACGGCCTCCATCTTCAGGGCCATGCCGGGACCCGACGTGGTGGTCACCCCGAGCAGGCCCGCGTAGGAGGCGCCCAGCGCGGAACAGATGCCCGCGATCTCGTCCTCCGCCTGCACCGTGACCACGCCGGCGTCCTTGCGGCGGCTCAGTTCGTGGAGGATGTCGGAGGCGGGGGTGATCGGGTAGGACCCCAGGAACAGCTGCATCCCGGCGCGGTCGGCGCCCGCCATCAAACCGTAGGCGGTGGCGAGGTTCCCGGTGATCTGGCGGTAGCGGCCGGGTTTCATGGGGGCAGAGGCCACGTGGTAGCGGTGCTCGAAGACCTCGGTGGTCTCCCCGTAGGCGTGCCCAGCCCGGAAGGCCGCCAGGTTCGCGTCGCGGATCTCGGGTTTCGACGCGAACTTGGTCTTCAGGAAGTCGACGGTGTCGGAGGTGTCGCGGGAGTACAACCAGCACAACAGCCCCAGGGCGAACATGTTCTTCGTGCGGCCCGCGTCCTTGCGGCCCAGCCCGAAGGGCTTCGCCGCCGCCGTCGCCATGCTCGTCAGGTCCAGGGAATGAACCTTCCAGTCGGCCAGGGAACCGTCGGTCAGCGGATTCGCGTCCCATCCGACCTTCGCCAGGTTGCGTTTCGTGAAATCGCCCTCGTCGACGATGATCACCCCGCCCTTGGGCAGATCGCCGAGGTTGGCCTTCAACGCAGCCGGGTTCATGGCCACGAGCACGTCGGGCCGGTCGCCGGGGGTGACGATGTCGTAGTCGGCGAAGTGCACCTGGAAGGAGGAAACCCCGGGGAGGGTGCCCTGCGGGGCGCGGATCTCCGCGGGATAATTGGGCAGGGTGGCGATGTCGTTGCCGAGCGAGGCCGATTCGGCGGTGAAACGATCCCCCGTCAACTGCATTCCGTCGCCGGAATCCCCGGCGAAGCGGATCACCACCCGATCCAGCGACCGCGTCTCAGCCACGAACAACCCTCTCAGTCTCAAAAGCCCCGGGCAAGTGTATAGCGGCTCATCGAAATGGGTCCTCACGGCAGGGAGAAGGAAGGAGGTGAAGAAGCTCCTGACGCCATCGCCCCGTAGTATGCCTTCCATGGCCCAGATCGACCGTTCATCCCGCGAAACGCCGATGCGCGTCCTTGACAAGCCCTCGGGAATGGGTCCGGCGGCCAGTGAGCTGAGCAGTGGTGTCGATCGTCTCGTCCGCTGGATGTGGCAGCGGGGGGAGAGTTGATGCAGGTGGTGCAGGCCGCGGCGCTACGAGGTTTGAGGGCCTTCAAGGACGCCTTCAACGCGCGTGCGGTACTTGCGGGATGCCTTGGTTCGGTGCTGCTGGTGCTGGGGTCACTGACCCCCGCCTACCTGCCGCGGACCTCCCCGCTGACCCGGGCGATGGCGTCGTACGGGCTGGCCGGTGTCGAGTGGACGTGGATCGGTACCGCCATCACCATGGCAGGACTGGCCCTGATGCTCGAGTTCTGGCTGAGAGTGCGCCCGGCGCGGCGGGAGTCGCGGGGGCAACCGCAGCTGCGCCACTGGGCAATGCTCGCGATCGTCGCGGCCCCCATGCTGATCGCCCCGCCGATCTTCAGTCACGACGCCTACTCCTACGCGGCCCAGGGCTGGTTGCTTCACAACGACCTCAACCCCTACCTGGTGGGTCCCGGGATCCTGCCCGGGCAGTTCGCCGACCAGGTGGCCTGGGTGTGGCGCGACACCGCGGCACCCTATGGGCCCCTGGCGCTCAGGATGAACCATTGGCTGATCGTGCTGGTCGGGTTCGATCCCTACTGGTCCGCGGTGATCATGCGGCTTCCCGCGCTGATCGGTGTGGGAATGATCGGCTGGTGTGTGCCTCGGATCGCGGGACGTTTCGGCATCAACCCGGCCGCCGCCAGCTGGTTCGTCCTGGTCAACCCCATCGTCATCATCGACTTCGTGGGCGGCGCTCACAACGACGCCCTCATGATGGGCCTGGCGATGATGGGGATCTGGGTCACCACCAAGTGGCGCACCTGGTGGTGGGGGGCGGTCGCGGTCGGGGTGGGGGCCGCCATCAAACAGCCCGCGGTTTTCGTCGCGGTGGCCCTGCCCTTCATCACCCACCCCTGGACCTCCTGGAAGCTCCGTCCCCTGGCCGTCGCCGCGGCCCGGGCCTTGGCGTCGTTGGCCGTCTCGGTGGCGGTGTTCGCGCTGCTGAGCGTCGTGACCGGGCTCGGGTTCGGCTGGGTGAACGCGGTCGACGTCCCGGGCAAGGTCACCAGCGCTTCACCGTTCAACCTGCTGGGCGAGGCCGTCGAGTACCTCCTGAACCAGGCGGGCATCGACCAGGGCGGCAAGGCGGCCGTGGGTGCGATGCGTTCCCTCGGGCTCCTGGTCTGCGCCATCGGGATCGTGTGGTTGGCTCTCCGGCACCTCGGACGCCGCCCCCTCAACTTCACCGGCTGGGGGCTGTTGCTGTCGGCGTTCACCCTCCCGGCCCTCCACTCCTGGTACCTGCTGTGGGGAGGGGTGTTGTTCCCAATGACCCGCCCCAGTACCCGCCGGCTCCGGATCGCGATCATCATTTCCGCGGTTCTGCTGGCCTACGAGGCCATGGTCTTCGCGGTCCGCAACGGCACCTGGCTGGTCGCGTTGCTGCTGATCTGGGCTGGTTGGGAATCCGTGAAGGCCCACGAACTCACCCAGAGATGGGACGCCAAGGCCTCTCAGGAGAGCCTGGTCGGGTCGTAGTCCACGGCGACGGGGCAGTGGTCGCTGACCCGGGAGTCGTAGTCGGCCTCGCGCAGCGATTCCGCCCTGACCGCCGCCCGCGCCAGCTTCGGAGTCGCCAGGTGGTAGTCGATGCGCCAGCCCGTGTCGTTCGCGAACGCCTGGCCCCGCCACGACCACCACGAGTAGGGGCCGTCCTGGTCCGGGTGCATGGAACGCACCACGTCGACCAGCCTGCGGGGACCGAGCTGGGCGGTGAACCAGTCGCGTTCCTCGGGCAGGAAACCGTCGGTGCGCTGGTTGGAACGCCAGTTCTTGAGGTCATACCGGGTGTTGGCGATGTTGAAATCCCCGACGATCACGTACTCGCGCCCGGCCTGTGCCGCCGACCTGCGGGCCCGGGTCAGGTGACGTGCCAGACCCGAGAGGAACCTCATCTTCCGTTCGTACTTCGGGGTGTCGGCCTCCTCGGGTTTCCGGGCGTGGTGCTCCGGGACGGCGCCCTTGGGCAGGTAGAGGGAGGCGACGCGGATGGGCACCCCGGCCAGGTCCACCTCCACGTAGCGGCCCTCACCGGCGAAGGCCGCCAGGTCGCGGTTGCCCACCCGTTCCACCTCCGACTCGGTGGGTGTGCCGTCAGGCGCGACGATCACCGCGGTGCCGTCGAGGGTGGCGATCCGCTCCGGCGCGTCACGGGTCAGGACCGCCACGCCGTTGCGACCCGCCAGCTCGCCGATGGACCAGGCGACGTGATGTCCGGCGAAGGCGCCGGCGGGCAGGTCCCTGAGGCGGCAGCGCACCTCCTGCAGACACAGGACGTCGGCCTCCTCGCGTCGCCACAACTCGTGCAGGCCCCGGCGCAGGGCGGCGCGGATGCCGTTGACGTTGTGGGAGATCAGACGCAGGTTGCTCATGGCGTCGCATGGTAATGCCGGCGGGGATGGATGGCCGGGATGCTACCTTCTTTGACGACCCGAAAAGTTGGAGGAAACACATGGCCGGAGGCCTGGCCGCGCTGCTGGACGACGTGGCGATGATCGCGAAACTGACCAGCGCAACCAGCACCAAGGCAATGGCGGTCGTGATCGACGACGCCGCCGTCACCCCCCGCTACGTCACAGGCCTGAGCCCGGCCCGGGAGCTGCCGATCATCTGGCGGATCGCAAAAGGATCGCTGCGGAACAAGGCGATCATCCTGGTGGTGGCGCTGGCCCTGAGCCAGTTCATTCCCTGGGTCCTGACCCCGATCCTGATGCTCGGCGGCACCTATCTGTGTTTCGAGGGCGCCGAGAAGGTCTGGGAGGCCGTCTCCGGGCACCACGGCGAGGAAGAACCGGCCGCGGATCGCGGCGAGAAGGACGAGAACACCCTGGTCGGCGGCGCCATCACCACCGACTTCATCCTGTCCGCGGAGATCATGGTGATCTCCCTGAACTCCCTCGCCGAGGAGGGTTTCTGGCGCCGCGCGATCACGTTGGCGCTGGTCGGGATCCTGATCACGGCGCTGGTCTACGGTGTGGTGGCGTTGATCGTGAAGATGGACGACGTGGGCCTGAAACTGAAGGAGGGCAAGGGGGCGGGTTGTGCGCTCGGTGGCCTCCTGGTGGCCGCCATGCCGAAGCTGCTGGCCGCGCTGTCCGTGATCGGGATCGCCGCCATGCTGTGGGTGGGCGGGCACATTCTCCTCGACGGCGCCGCCAAGCTCGGCTGGGGTGCGCCCCTGGGGCTGGTCCACGGCCTGGCCCACGCCACCGCGTCGGTGCCGGTGGCCGGCGAGACCCTGGAATGGGTGGTGGAGACCGCCTGCTCCGCGGTGCTCGGCCTCGCGGTCGGGGCGGTGATCGTCGCGGTTGTCCACCTGATCCCGAAGCGGGCCGCCGAACCCGCCCGGTAGGCTCAGGCCATGGGCGAAGATTTTGACGAACGGGCCGCCACCTGGGACGACGACCTGGAGCGGATGGCCAGGGTCCGCAGGGTCGCTGCCGTGGTGCGTTCGGTGGTGCCCCTCGACGGGCATCCGGTGACCGTCGAGCTGGGCTCCGGGACGGGCATGCTGGCCCGCTGCCTGCGCGACGTGCTCGGGCCCACCACCCTGCTGGACGCTTCCCCGGCGATGGTCGAGGTCGCGTCGAAGGCCTTGGCATCCGAGGGGCTGGGGGACTGGAGTGCCGCTGTGGCCGACCTGTCCGAGGTGATCCCGGGCGGACCCTACGAGCTGGCGCTGGCGCAGATGTTCCTCCACCACGTCGACGACGTGCCGGCTCTGCTGAGGGCGCTGCGCCGGGCGATGACCCCGGGCGGTGTGGTGGTGATCGCCGACCTCGACCACGACGCCGCGAAGCGCTACCACGCCACGGCCGTCGATTTCCACGGCCATCACGGTTTCTGCCGCGACGAGCTGCGTGGCTGGCTGGAGCAGGCGGGATACCACGACATCTGCTTCCACGACGCCGGGGTGGTCGGCAAGGAGGTCGACGGCGAGCGCCAGGACTTTCCGATGTTCCTGGCGGTCGCGAAGGTCTGATGGGTCGCGGTATCGCCGCGGTGGCCCAGCGGCCACGGGGATGGGCGGTCCCGGTGTCATCGACGCCATCCCCGTCGCTGGCGGCCGAGCTGGCGACCCCGCTGGTTCAGCGGTAGTTCACGAACTGGACGGCGAAGTCGTAGTCGGCCTCCTTGATGAGGCG
>ERZ772967.1568-NODE-1568-length-15591-cov-12.716336_pt1 | contig 15591 bp, 12 predicted proteins | sample MGYA00511677_ERZ772967 | MGnify/ENA primary metagenome ERZ772967 (study PRJEB29015, sample SAMEA2737931) | human oral metagenome | biome: human oral; feature: human-associated habitat; material: dental | place: China | collected 2146 ...
CGGCGGGCAGCTGACCGAGGTGACGATCGCGATCTGCTGGGGCGCCGTGCGTCGCCTCGACCTTGAGCCGGCGACCTGCGGCGATCCGGCTTGCGAGGCGGAACACGGGTTGACCGGGCTCTCCATGCCGGATGACATCGTCATTCGTGTCGCTGCCGGGGTCGAGGGCGACGCCGCGCTGGCCCGGGCGGACCGTTTCGCCCGAGCGCTGTCTGAGGCGACCGCCCGAACTGCGGCGCGCGCATGAACCAGCCGCACCTGTGTCAGGTTCTGGGCGCTGCTGCGGTCGGTGCGGGACTGGCCCTGCGTGACGTCGCCTCGCCCGATGCGCCCTCTGACACGCAGGCCCGCCGCGCCGCCCTTTCGTGGGGCCTGCTGGCCGATGACTCCGCCGGCGGCGTGCCGACCGTCCTCGTGCTCGTCGATGGGCTGGGCCTGGAACTTCTTCGCGAACGCCTGGGGCATGCGCCCACGCTGAGATCCTGGTTGTCCGGGTCTCGGGCCGGTCCCGGTCCTGCTGCTCTGACGTGCGCGCCCTCAACGACGGCCGCTGCACTGACGACGCTGGGCACCGGCGCTCTTCCCGGCGTCACCGGCATGGTCGGATACTCCGTACTCAACCCGTTGCTGCGCCGGGACATGCCCGAGGGCACGGCTCCGCATCCGGAGCAGAATCTGTGCCTCATCACATGGGAGGGACACGCTCCCAATCCGCGGAGCTGGCAGGACGTCCCCACCATCTTCGAACGGCTTGAGCGCGATCAGGGTCATTCCCATTCCGAGAGCGAGCGTGGCGCGCCATTGGCCGTGACGATCGGCCCCTCGCGCTTCGTCGGTTCGGGCCTGACCTCCGCCGGCCTGCGCGGTGCTCCCCATCGGGGTGCGGATCGTCTCGAAGCCCGCCCCGGGCTCGCTGTTGAGGCGCTTCGGCAGGGCGTCCGCCTGGTCTACCTCTACATCGGGGAGCTTGACCACACCGGACACGCCCACGGCTGGCGATCCATGCAGTGGCTCGAGCAGCTCGAGCGTCTTGACGCCGCCATGGCTGAGCTTGCGCGCCGCGTGCCGGCCGGCACGCGCATCATTCTGACCGCCGACCACGGCATGGTCGATACCAGTGCCGATCGGCGCATCGACCTTTCCGAGCGCCCCGCTCTGGCCCGCGATGTCGTTGCTGTGGCGGGCGAGCCGCGCTTCACCCATCTGTACGTTCCCCGATCGGACCCGGATATAGCCGCTGCGGTTGTTCAGCGATGGCGGGGCGAACTCGGTGAGCGGGCCCTGTGGGTCGGTACGCGGGCCGAGGCGGCGCAGTGCGTGGGGCCGGTCGGGCCGCGGGCGGCTGCCGTTCTGGGCGATGTTCTGGTGGCGATGAATCACAACTGGGTGGTGGTCGACCCGCGCGTTCACAGCTCGTTCGCGATCGCCATGCCCGGTGTGCACGGTTCTCTCACGGGAGCGGAGATGACGATTCCCCTGCTGACGACCATGACCTGAACCGCCGGGAGAACGGGGCGTGCGCTGCAGTCTGTTTCTTGCCCGTTCTCAACTTGACTTGGTGCTACTCGGGCTTGGCCCCGAAGACGATCTCGTCCCAGGACGGGACGGATCGGCGTGAACGCCTCTTGGATCGGGGGGCGGGAGTAGCCGGCCTCTCGGGGGGGCCCTCCTGCTTCATCCGTTCCTCCACCTGGGCCGTCGGCATGGTCGGAGCGCTGTGAACGGAAGCCGCTGCCTGAGGCGATGTTGGTGTCGATGTTGGTGTAGCTGGTGCAGACGGCGCGGGGGATGCAGCGCTGGGGGCCGAGATGCGGCGCCTCGCGTTCGCCGGATGGCGCCCCGCTTGACCCATCGCGACCTTGCGGTGATCGGACATCGAGACGATCTGGGCCTGCCCGCGTGGGGAGGTCAGCGGCGCTGCCGGCTCCTCATCCTCGTCCAATGGGGGTTCGACCTCGAGCCTGCGTCCGCGGCTGGAGGCCAGGTCCGCCAAGAGCGCGTCGGTCGACGAGCCCTCAAGGCCCTCGAGGTCGTTGAGATCCTCATACTCTCCCGTCTGTGCCGCTTGCTCCGCCTCTTCACCTGCCTCGGGGGAGGAGGCGGAATGCAGCGCCGGTTCAAATGCCGATTCAAATGCCGGTTCAGCAGCTGTCGGCGTCATCGTGCTTGCGGTGGTAGGAGCCGAGGACGCCGAGGCGCCGGAGATGGGGGAGTCCTGATCGAAGACGGCCGGAGTGCGGGGCGCCGCAGCGGCTTCCGTGAGCCACCGTGCCTCTTCGTCCAGTGCACTGACTGCGCGGGCGGTCATGTCCAGTTCCCAGCGGGCGAACTTGGCTTGCGCACTCTGGACGAAGGCAAGGGTCACTTGCCAGGGGTCACGGCCCTCTCGCAACGCGTCCCACTGCAGGCTCGTCGGCTCGACCCCGCGGGTGGCCAGACGATCCACAACGAGTTCGCCCAGAACAGGAGAGTCCTTCTCCCAGCCGATGCGGCAGGCTTGGGCCTGACGAACCGCCCATGCCCGCTCCGCAAGAACTGGGCCTTCGAATCGGCGCACGTGCTCGACATCCATGCCGGTGATGGTGGCGACCTCTTCTGCGCTGGCGCCTGCCCGCATGTAGGCCTGCAGTTCGCGGGGGCGGACGGCCGAACCGGGGCTCGGCGGTACGATCGCCTGCGACAGTGCGGCTGGGCGCGCACGGCGCACGGCCGCGCGCAGGGCGTCATCGACAATGATGCTGTAGCGTTCACCCGTGCCGTCGGTCATCACGACGGTGTCACCGTTGGCGCCCAGCAGCTCGAGCTCGATCATCGGGAATATGCCTCCTCGTGTCCGTCGTACAGGCTCAGCGTGCCATCCCCGCCGCGCGGGCTGCGGGAGGTCGACCGGTGTGGCACGCCGGCATGTGGCTCTGTTCGCCCTGAGCCCTACCGCATCGCCGTCAGGCCTGGTTCACGCGGCCGGTGCGTGGTGCTATGGTGCGCGTGCCCTGCTCGGAGGGGTCGCCCGCCACTGGTTTTCGGTGTCATGGCCGGTCCCGGCGGAGCCACGAACCGCCCGAGAGCCCGATCGAGTGCCGTCGACGAGAGAGAGTGACAGGCCATGGCGACCGATTACGACGCCCCGCGCAAGAACGACGACGAGCCTGAGTCCGACTCCATCGAAGAGCTTACCGCTCGGCAGAAGGATCAGTCCTCGGAGGCTATCGAGGAGGACGAGAACGAGGTCGCCGAGGGCTTCGAGCTTCCGGGCGCGGACCTGTCCCGCGAGGAGTTGAGCGTTCACGTCGTTCCTCAGTTGGAGGACGAGTTCACGTGCTCCGAGTGCTTCCTGGTTCACCATCGCGGCTCGTTGGCGTATATCGACGATGCCACCGGTCAGCCGGTGTGCACCGATTGCGCGGGCTGACCGCAGACCCGCGCCTCTGCATCCCCGTGGAGTGCGGAGCACCATAACCCCGATAAGGAGATCCTCATGGGACTGTTCTCCCGTCGCCAGGAAGGCGACGTGAGCGAACCGAGCATCAATTCCGATGACGCTGCGCCTGGATCCGACAGTGGCATCGGGCCTTGGGATGCTGCATGTGCGCCGGAGCGGCCCGGATCCGCGGGGCGGATCGACTTGGGGTCGCTGCGCATTCCCGCCGTGGATGGGATGCAGATACGCTTGGAGAGCCCTGGAGGATCGAGTCAGGAGGTTTCGGCCGCCGTTCTGGTCCTGGCCGGCTCCACGCTCGAGCTCCGTGCCTTCGCGGCGCCGCGCACCGCAGGCATTTGGAATGAGCTGCGCGAGGACATCACCGCGGAACTTGACCGGGCCAGGGCCCGTTTCGACGTGGAGGACGGCCCGCACGGCCCTGAGATTCTCGCTCATGTTCCTGTGCGCACCCCCGATGGTCGGGACGGGACGGTAGCGGCCCGCTTCATCGGTGTCGATGGCCCGCGTTGGTTCCTGCGCGGCGTGCTCCAAGGCCCTGCCGCCACTGATGAGGCGGCTTCACGGGTTCTGCGCGGGGTTTTCGCCGACAGCGTGGTTGTGCGCGATGGCGCCGCCAGGCCGCCGCGGGAGATTCTTCCGCTTCACGCCCCCGGGATCAGCACTGCTCCCGCCGCCGAGGATCTTCCCGGTCTTGAGCCTCTTGAGCCCGGGCCGACCATCGCCGAGGTCCGCTGAATCGTGGGCTCCGCGCTTGTTGGGGGGCCATTCTCGAGGCTGCGCTCCAGCCGTGAGGATATCGACGCTCTCGATGAGGCGATCACGGCCCGTCGTCGGGGGACCATGCCCGTGGGCGAGCTTCGGGCCCGCCGGCGGTCTGAGGTCTCCGGCGTGCTGCGGGCCATCACCTTCAGACCGTCCACCGACAAGCCCGTCCTGGTCGGCCAGCTCTTCGACGGCACTGGGTCGGTGGATCTGGTGTGGATCGGACGCCGATCGATCGCCGGGATACGTCCTGGCGTGCATCTGAGGGTTGAGGGCATGGTTGTCGCCGGTCGGCCCCGTCCCACGATCTACAACCCGACGTATGAGATCCTCGCACCGGGAGAATGATTCTGTGAGAACTGGCGCCGACCAGTCCGCCTCGGGCCTCGGGGCCCTGGGCGCCGAGCGCTTTGATGCCGTATCCGCGGTCGGGGGCTGGCGCGGGGTGCTGGAGTCCGCGGTCCCCATCCTCGTTTTCGTCGTCATTCTGGCGGTGGCGCCGACCGCGTTGACCACAGCACTTGTCGCCTCCCTGACCGTGAGCGGCGTGGCCCTTCTCGCGCGACTCGCCCAGCGCGGTCGGCGGCGGAATCTGAAACAGGTGGCGGGTGGTGCCCTGGTAACGGTGCTGAGCGCCGCATGGGCCTGGCGCAGCGGGCAGGCGTCCAATTTCTACGCCACCGGACTGGTGATCAACGCCGTGTGCTTGCTCGCCTTCCTGGGCTCTTTGCTGCTGCGCCGGCCGCTGATCGGCGTGCTCATGGAACTGTGGCATCCAACGAGTGGGGGAGACGCTGAGAGCCCTAGCCCTGCGAGTGGCAGTTCCTGGCGCACCGACCCGGCCCGGGCGGGAATCCGACGGCGTTACGCCATCGCCACCGGTGTGCTCGCGGCTGTCTTCGTTCTTCGTCTACTAGTGGAAGTCCCTCTCTACCTGGCGGGTGAGGCTGCGCTGGGGGCACTCGGCGTGTCCCGAGTCGTGCTCGGCCTACCGCTGTACGGCTTGGGCATCTGGTTCGCCTGGCTCATCGTGCGGCCCAGTTCCCAGCGCGCGAATCGCTGATCGCCGAGCGGTCGGGCACGCTCTCGACCTGCAGACCTGCAGAGCGGGGCTCAGCTTGACAGAGGTGAGGAGTCGCTTCTGGGCGTGAGCTCGGGCCCGGGGGCGGTGGAGGTGAACAGTTCGGGAAGCTCGTACAACGAGGTCTCTCCCTCTCGGGCAGTGAGGAACAGTAACTCGTCGCCGCGCTCGAAGCGCTCGTCTCCATCTGGGTTGATCGGGCGGTAGTCGCGCAGGATGGCTGCCAGGACCGTATGCGGCGGCAGCTCCACGTCGCTGACGAGTTCGCCGATGACCGGGGAGTCGTCGGGCAGGGTCAGCTCGTGCATGAAGGCGCCGGACTGGTGGAAGGTGAATACCGATACCAGCGAGCCGACGCTGACGGCCTCCTCGACGAGCGCCGTCATGATCCGAGGCGTCGATACGGCCACGTCCACGCCCCAGGTTTCGTCGAACAGCCACTCGTTCTTCGGGTTGTTGACGCGTGCCACGGTTCGGGGCACGCCGTACTCGGTTTTGGACAGCAACGAGGTCACGAGGTTGGACTTATCGTCACCGGTCGCGGCGACGACGACATCGCACTCGCCGGCTCCGGCCTCAGCCAGGGCATCGACATCGCAGGCGTCGGCGAGTTGCCAGTCGGCCTCGGGCACTGAGGCGATGCGCATGGCGTCTGGCGAGCGGTCCATGAGCGTGACCTCATGACCGTGGCTGATGAGTTCACGGGCGATGGAGCGGCCCACAGAGCCGGCGCCGGTGATGACGATCTTCACTGCTCAGGCCTCCTTCGCAGGCGGGCGGGACAGCGCCCGTTGCACAGTCACGAGCCTGTCAGTCGCAACTGCGAGATGGAGCCGGTCATGCTCTTGAAGCACTGTCGCAGATCGGGGCACGAGCGCCGTCGACCCGCGTGAGATCCACGCGACTCGGACGTTCAGGCGATCTTCGATCATGCCGATGGTCATACCGACCCAGGCACTGGAGACGTCGGGCTGGACCAGACCCACGGCTCCGGAGACGTCGACGATCTCCCGCGCTGTTCCGCCGGGCAGGATCCGTCGCATCATCTGCTCGGCCGTCTGCCTCACTGTTGCCACCGTGGGAATGCCCAGCCGCTCGTAGACATCGGCGCGCCGAGCGTCGTAGATGCGAGCGACGACATGTTCGATGCCGTACAGCTCCCGGGCCACCCGGGCGGCCACGATGTTGGAGTTATCACCATTGGAGACCGCGGCGAAAGCGTAGGCCTCATCGATGCCCGCCTGCTCCAGAGCGTCTCGGTCGAAACCCACTCCTTTGACCTTACGGCCGTTGAACTCGGTGGGAAGACGGCGGAACGCATCGGACAATTGGTCGATGATGGCCACGGAATGACCCATGCGGTCGAGCTGAGTGGCCATGGAGGCTCCCACGCGGCCGCAGCCCATAATGACGAAGTGCACGGTAAAACCGTACTCCTGACCTTGGACACTGCGGAACGCGGACGTACGATTCGATGTCGTGCGTGATTTCGCCGACCGTGTCAAGCGGCTTCTCGTCGGGCGTCCGGTGCCCAGCCGAGCGCTTGGGGAGACTCTTCTGCCCAAAAGAATCGCTCTGCCGGTCTTCGCCTCCGACGCCCTTTCGTCAGTGGGGTATGCACCTGACGAGGTGCTCATCACCCTGGCCGTAGCAGGAAGCGCGGCCACGGTGATCTCCCCGTGGGTGGCGCTGGCGGTCATCGGCGTGCTCGTGGTGGTGGTCGCCTCCTACCGGCAGACTGTTCACGCCTACCCCTCCGGTGGGGGCGACTACGAGGTCGTCTCGACCAACCTAGGGCCGCATGCCGGCCTGCTCGTGGCTTCTGCACTGCTGAGCGACTACGTCCTGACTGTGGCCGTATCCGTGTCCTCGGGAACCTCCTATCTGGCTGCGGCCGTGCCCTGGGCGGAAGGCCACAAGGTCGAGATCGCCGTCGGCATCGCCACTGTCCTGGCACTGCTCAACCTTCGCGGGAGTCGGGAGTCGGGCGGTGCCTTCGCCATCCCGACCTATCTGTACATGGCCGCCATCGGTGTTCTGGCAGTGGTCGGCCTGGTACAGGAGGTCACCGGCACGCTCGGACGAGCGGAGAGCTCTGCGTACGAGGTCGTCGCGCAGAGCGGATGGGAGCAGGGGCTGACCGGCCTGGCCGGCGCCTTCCTCATTCTGCGCGCCTTTTCCTCGGGGTGTGCGGCCCTGACCGGAGTCGAGGCGATCTCCAACGGCGTGCCCAGCTTCCAGCGCCCCAAGTCCCGCAATGCAGCCACTACGTTGCTCATGCTGGGCACTATCGCCGCTTTGATGCTCATGAGCATCATTCATCTGGCCGGGGCGGCCGGCGTCCATATGGTCGAGAACCCGGCCACCGAATTGCTCAGCAACGGCCGGCCGCTCGGCCGGGGATACCACCAGGATCCGGTCATTGGGCAGGTCGCAGCGGCCGTCTTCGCCGACTTCAAGCCGATGTTCTACCTCATCACCGCTGTGACCGGACTTATCCTGTTCCTGGCCGCCAATACTGCCTTCAGCGGCTTTCCGGTGCTGGCCAGTGTGCTCGGCCGTGACGAATTCGTACCTCGTCAGCTCTCCCAGCGCGGTGATCGCCTGGCCTACTCCAACGGCATCATCGTTCTGTGGCTGGGAGCGGTCGCTTTCATCGTCGGTTTCGATGCCAACACCAACCGGCTCATCCAGCTCTATATCGTCGGCGTATTCATCTCCTTCACGCTTTCGCAGGTCGGCATGGTCCGCCACTGGACGCGCGAGTTGACCACCGCCACCGACCCCAAGGCGCGCGGCCGTATGCAGCGCTCCCGCATTATCAACGCCATCGGCGTGGGGGGTACCGGCCTGGTGCTGCTCATCGTTCTGGCGACCAAGTTCACCCGCGGCGCCTGGATCACCTTGACCATCATGGCGATCCTCTGCTTGGTGATGAGCCGAATTCGCCGCCATTACCAGCGTGTGAGCGATGAGCTGGCAATCTCCGATCTCCATGATGCGCGCGTGCTGCCCGCCCATGTCCATGCCATCGTGCTGGCCTCACGTCTTCACAAGCCCACCCTGCGAGCCCTGACCTACGCCCAGTCCACGTACCCGACTTCCATTGAGGCCGTTACCGTGGACAACGGCGATGGCAGCGCGGACAGGCTCCTGGACGCGTGGGAGGAGGCGGAATTGCCCGTGCCCCTGACCATTCTGGACTCGCCTTTCCGCGACATCACCCGGCCCATCGTCAACTATGTGCGCTCTGTGCGTCGTGAGTCTCCACGGGACCTGGTTGTCGTCTTCCTGCCCGAGTACCTCGTGCGCCACTGGTGGGAACAGATCCTTCACAATCAGACTGCGCTGCGGCTCAAGACGGCCCTGCTGTTCACTCCCGGAGTCGTGATGGCATCGGTGCCCTGGCAGCTCGGCCTGCCCGGTGAGATCCACATTCACCACGGCCTGCGCGCTCGCACCGCTCAGGGGATCGCCGATGCCGATGCGGCCGTTCGCCGGGAGGATCGTCACCGTCGCCTGCCTCGCCCAGCTCAGGAGAGACGCAATGAGCCGTTCTGGTTCGCGCAGTCATAGTTCGCGCAGCGGCCCTGAGCGGCTGCAGACGTCAGGTGAAGCCGAGGAGATCATTCTGCGGGTGGGTTCGCCCGCTCATGGTGGGCATTGTGTGGCCCGCCTTGATGACGATCCTGCGGGACGCGTGGTCTTCGTGCGACATGCTCTGCCCGGTGAGGTGGTGCGGGCTGTACTGACTGAGAAGAGCGCCAAGATCTGGCGCGCTGATGCTGTCGAGGTGCTGTCGGCCTCGCCGGATCGCGTTCGCTCGGTGTGGCATGAGGCCGGCCCCGGGGGAGTGGGCGGTGGGGAACTCGGCCATGTTGCCCTGTCGGCCCAACGAACCTGGAAACGTTGGGTGCTGGCCGATTGCCTGCGGCGCATCGGCGGGGAGGAGGTCGCGGCGGCCGTGGCCGCACTGCCCGAGGCGGCCGGCACGGGGGCGGTTCCGGTCGAGGCCATGCCGAGCGAGGCGGCTGCGGAGGCCGGTGACGATCCGCGTGCGCGTCGATTGGCCGGTACCGGTACCCGGACCAGGATCGCCCTGACTATCACGGATGACGGTCTGGCGGGGATGCACGGCTTCCGCTCAGGAACGGTTCTCCCGGTGACTTCCTTGCCGCTGGCCGTGTCGACGATCCGCGCCCTGGGCCTGACCGAGCGTGCTCTGTGGCGTGCCCATTACCGGCCTGGCATGCGTGTTCACGCCGTTGCGCCGAGTAGCGGTGATCCGGTGGTGCGTCTGTCGTCTGGGCGATGGGGGCAGCTTCTGACCCCAACAGGGCGCGTTACTGGGCGCCGACGCGTCGAGGAGGTTGTGGGAGCCTCCGGTTTGGGCTTGGGGGAGTTGCGTTACAGCGTCCACGCCGAGGGCTTCTGGCAGATTCACCGCGATGCTCCGGCTGTTCTGGTAGATCGGATCGTGCGCGCAGCCTTGTCCAGCGCGCCGACGGCAGCTGGCACAAAGGCGGGCGATGCTCCTTTGGATTCAGCTGCTTCGGCGGGCGTGCGCGTGGTCGAGTTGTACGCCGGTGCGGGTCTGTTCACGTTGCCACTGGCGATGCTGACTGGAACGGTGCGTTCGCTGGAGGGCAAGGAGCAGGCGGTGCGCGATGCCCGTCGGAGCCTTCATTCCCAACAAGGAGCTCGCCTTTTCGCTGGTGGGGTCACCCCTGACTCTGTGGCGGAGTTGGGATGCTTCACACCCGATGGTGGGCAGGGCGCCGATGTCGTTGTCCTCGATCCTCCGCGTCAGGGAGCAGGCCGTCAGATCGTAGAGGCCATCGCGGCCCTCGGTCCGGATCGTATTGTCATGGCGTCCTGCGATCCTGCGGCCCTTGCCCGGGACCTGAAGATCTTCATGGGAACTGGTTATCGGTTGGCCGCGCTGAGCGCTTTGGACATGTTCCCGCACACTCATCACTTCGAGACGATCGCCGTGCTCGGTAAGCGCTGAGGAGTACATGAAGTGGGCCCCAGCCTTAAAAGGCTGGGGGCCCACTCTCATACTCCCGGATGGAGCAGTATCACTCGGTCATTCGCTACGACGGCGAGCAGTCAGAAGGACAGCTCCCGCCAGAAGGATGCCGGCAGACGTGCCCATGAACATCAGGCTATCGGGCCCGGTCTTGGCGAGCGGGGTGTCATCGCCTGACGGCGGCTCAGTCGTAGCGCTGTCCATCGGCATGGGATCCGACGGTGCCGGCGTGGGGTCCTCGCTGGGGGAGGGCGCCGGGGTCGGGTCCTCGCTGGGGGACGGTGCCGGCGTGGGCTCCTCGCTGGGAGTGGGAGTCGGCGTCGGAGTGGGTGCAGGAATCTCGGTGTACGTGTTCGTCACCGTGACGAGTGTGGCGTCGGCAGGGCCCTCCGTGATGGTGAAGGTTCCGTTGTCCACCTGGGTGTCAACGGTGTACCCCTCGCGCTCAGCGCCGCCGTCAGTCAGCTTCTCCTTCTCGGTGATGACGCACTTGGTGCCCACGGGCACCAGCGGACCGGCAATGGGAGTGCCATCGCCCTTCACATCGAGACTGCCTTCCGGATAGTTCTCGCAGGTGTAGTCAACTCGGAAGAGATCCTTGGAGAAGGCCTCCTTGTTGCTTCCCTCGACCTTCTTGGCGATGGTGAAGGATCCGGTTTTCTGCGTGACTTTGTTGTACAGGCTCACAGCATCCACAGACGTGCCGATGGTGAAAGTCGCCGTATCCGGAGTCTCGTTGCCCTTCACGGAGAAGGTCTTGTCTCCCCAATCAAGGGTTGATGGAAGAGCGGCTGCAGAGGTGTCCTCCGTCAGGGTGATAGTGGTTCCCTTCGGGAATTCGCGAAGGGTGTCGGCGGCCTGCTGCTCGCCGACCCCGACCTCAACCGTGTAGGGATTCGATGCCGGCTTATTGGCCCAGTTCGGGTAGTCGGCCTCGGTTGTGCCGTTCGGCAACTCATAGGACACGTTCACGCGAACCTTTGTGTCAGACGTGACCTCATTCTGGCTAGCGCCGGTGACATACTTCTTCACGCCGAAAGAACCGAAACCCTGAGTGAGCTGGACGTCATAGGAGATCGGATCCTTGTAAGCCATCTGTGCCGATACAGAAGTATTCTTTCCGCCGTCCAGCGTCGCGTTATTGGTGTAGATGCGACCCGGAACGATTTTACCGCCCTCCGCGAGGGACTGGTAGACGATCTCGTAGTTCGTGTCTGCGGCGAAGTTGCCGTCAGTGCGGGTGAGGGTGATGGAGGCGGTGGTTCCGTCGGCCCCGATGGTCGGCGTCAAGGTGAAGGCGCCGTGGTCGGTATTCATTGCCGTACCATCGGCCTTGGCGACGTCGAAGTATCCGTCAGCTCCGCCTCCGTACTGCTCGGGGTTGACCCGCACGTACCAGGTGCCGAGATTGGGGTTGAGCGTCTGTCCGCCGCCCGAGACGTCGTTGAAGGTCACCGTGTTGACGGTGCCGCTGTCCACCTGCAGGTGGTTTGCGATCGTTCTGCCGCTGAACTGGATGTGCCAGGTCAAGGCCTTGGACTCGCGCTGAAGCGTATTGGCGTACTTCCCGAGGTCCTTCTCGACCCATGCGATGGGATAGATCCGCTCATTGTTGGGGTGGAACACCTGTGTATCAGTGCCGTTGGCATTGAACGTAGTGCTGTTCTCCTGAGTCACCTTCTGGGCCACGATCATCTGGTTACCAGATCCCTTGAGCTCAGTCGCAGCGCTGATAGCGGCATTGAAGGTGCAGGTGAGGGTTTCGGTCGTGGTGACGCAATCGCCTACCTTGGTGCCGTCGCCCAGGACCAGGTCGTCGTGCCGGCCGATCTCGCGGTACCGGTACTCCGCGGGAAGTGTAATAGTGAAGGACTCGTCGGGCTGCGGGTTCGCCGAGGAGGCGTCCCAGGCGAATTTCATGCGAACCGGGTCCTCGAGACGTGCAGGCTTCCCGGGGAATTCCGTGCCGTCCTTATCGGCGAGAACGAGAGGCTCGAAAGAGACCTTGACTCCAGTGTTCTGGGCCGCTTGCGCATTGGTCGTTATGAGCGCAGCGAAACTACTCAGTGTTATCAGAAGCACGCCTGCGAGCAGAGCCGCTACATGCTTGCGATGCACCGGGAGGTGCTGGAACTGCATCCGTCATCTCCATCTAGGGGTGGGGTGAAAACATGATGCTGCCTGAATACCAGGGCAGTCATCTTGTGCGATCGTAGGATGCCGTTTTGACGCCTCGCGGCGTCGTTTCCGTTCTGTAATCAGATTGTTTCTTCACCGAGACGCAAGGCAATGGTGCGCAAGGCCGCCGCTGTTGAAGCGTGTGACATCGGTAATACGGCCTCGGAGTTCGATTTGACTGCCGCCAGGAAATCCTGCTCTTTTAGCGGGATCGCCAGATCTCCCGGGCTGAATTATCGACGTGGCGGTCTCGGCGGCACATGCGCCCCGGCGGGTGCCGGCGTAGCTGACTGCGTGAGCCGCTCGAGCTTCAGGTCCAGGATCTGACCGTGACGACGGAGCCGGAGCTGGCGCCCGCGGACCGCCACCGCGCAATGCATGCGTGCTCCCTTGCGTAAAGGGAAGACCCACATCGTTGTGTTGACGCGAGATAACACGCCACCGGATACGGTATCCGCCGAACCCGTCGCGCGCCCCTCCAAGCAGGAGCGCAGGACGACGGAAGTCGCAGAACAGGAGTGACGCTTTGGCCAGTATCGACACCTTCTCCTCGCGCGCCACTCTCGATGTGGACGGACGCCCCTATGAGATCTACCGTCTCGACGCCGTCCCCGGGCTGGAGCGCCTGCCGTACAGCCTCAAGGTACTGGCCGAGAATCTGCTGCGCACCGAGGACGGGGCCAACGTCACCGCTGACCATGTGCGGGCCCTGGCGTCTTGGGATCCCACGGCCGAACCGAGCACGGAGATCCAGTTCACCCCTGCTCGCGTCATCATGCAGGACTTCACCGGCGTGCCCTGCATCGTCGACCTGGCCACTATGCGCGAGGCCGTGGCGGATCTGGGGGGCGACCCTGATGTCATCAATCCCCTGGCGCCCGCTGAGATGGTCATCGACCACTCTGTGCAGATCGACTCCTTCGGCCTGCCCGGTTCTCTGGAGCGCAATAAGGAACTGGAGTACCGCCGTAACACCGAGCGCTATCAGTTCCTGCGCTGGGGACAGGGCGCCTTCTCCAATTTCCGGGTGGTTCCTCCGGGTACCGGCATCGTTCACCAGGTCAATATCGAGTACCTGGCGCGCACCGTGTTTACCAAGGAGATCGCCGAGCCGGATGGGGCTGCGATTACTCAGGCCTACCCGGACACCTGCGTGGGCACCGACTCACACACGACCACGGTCAACGGCATGGGCGTGCTGGGCTGGGGAGTGGGCGGTATCGAGGCCGAGGCGGCCATGCTCGGTCAGCCGGTGTCCATGCTCATCCCGCGCGTAGTCGGTTTCCGGCTCACCGGCTCGATTCCGGCCGGTGCCACCGCCACCGATGTCGTGCTCACCATTACCGAGATGCTGCGCGTCCACGGAGTGGTGGGGAAGTTCGTCGAGTTCTATGGCGAGGGCGTGGCCGCCGTGCCTCTGGCCAACCGCGCCACAATCGGCAATATGAGTCCGGAGTTCGGCTCCACTGCTGCCATCTTCCCCATTGACGACGTCACTTTGGACTACCTGCGCCTGACGGGCAGGGATGAAGAGCGAATCGCACTGGTCGAGGCATACGCCAAGGTTCAGGGTCTGTGGCACGATCCGGCGCGCGAGCCGGTCTACTCCGAGTACCTCGAGTTGGACCTCGCCACGGTCGTGCCCTCCATCGCCGGACCCAAGCGCCCTCAGGACCGCATTGAGCTGAATCGCGCCAAGGAGAGTTTCGGGAACACCCTGCCCACTTACGCCGCCGAGGCATCGAAGCCCGCATCGGTCACCCTCGCCGACGGCACCGAGACCGCTCTCGACCATGGGCACGTGGCTATCGCCTCGATCACGTCCTGTACCAATACCTCCAATCCGTCCGTCATGGTGGCCGCGGGGCTTCTAGCGCGCAACGCGGTCGACAAAGGGTTGAGAAGCAAGCCGTGGGTCAAGACCTCCACGGCCCCCGGCTCCCAGGTGGTCACCGACTACTACGCCAAGGCCGGGTTGTGGCCGGCTCTTGATGCTCTGGGTTTCAATGTCGTCGGTTACGGCTGCGCCACCTGCATCGGCAATTCCGGACCGCTGCCCGCCGAGGTCTCGGCGGTCGTCAATGAGGCTGATCTTGCAGTCGTCTCGGTGCTGTCGGGCAACCGCAATTTCGAGGGTCGCATCAATCCCGATGTCAAGATGAACTACTTGGCCTCCCCGCCGCTGGTCATCGCCTACGCCTTGGCGGGCACCATGGACTTCGACTTCAGTACCCAGCCGCTCGGGCAGGATGCGCAGGGGCATGATGTGTTCCTCGCCGATATCTGGCCCGATCCCGCTGAGGTGCAGGCGACTATTGACGCCACCGTCGACCGGGAGATGTTCGTCTCCGACTATGCCGATGTCTTCGCCGGGGACGAGCGCTGGCAGGGGCTGCCCACTCCGCAGGGCAAGACCTTCTCCTGGGACGATGCTTCCACCTACGTGCGCAAGCCCACCTTCTTCGATGGCCTGACCATGGAGCTCACCCCGGTGACGGATGTGGTTGGTGCTCGTGTCCTGGCTCTATTGGGCGACTCGGTGACGACCGACCACATCTCTCCGGCCGGTGCGATCAAGGCGGACTCTCCGGCCGGCCGCTACCTCGCCGAGCACGGGGTGGCGCGCCGCGACTTCAACTCCTACGGCTCGCGCCGAGGCAATCATGAAGTCATGATCCGGGGGACCTTCGCCAACATCAGGCTTTGCAACCAGCTGCTCGACGGCGTGGAGGGCGGTTACACCCGCAACTTCCTCACGGGGGAGCAGGAGTCGATCTTCGACGCATCTCAGGCGTACCAGGAGGCTGATATCCCGCTGGTGGTGCTCGGCGGTAAGGAATACGGTTCGGGCTCCTCGCGCGACTGGGCCGCCAAGGGCACGGCGCTGCTGGGGGTCAAGGCTGTCATCACCGAGTCCTTCGAGCGCATTCACCGCTCCAACCTCATCGGTATGGGCGTTGTCCCGCTGCAGTTCCCGGCCGGCGAATCGGCGGCGAGCCTCGGACTTGATGGCAGCGAAGTCTTCTCCATCACGGGGCTGACCGCGCTGAATGACGGTGTCACGCCATCGACGGTGTCGGTGACGGCGGTCAAGGAGGA
>ERZ772967.1571-NODE-1571-length-15566-cov-9.319644_pt1 | contig 15566 bp, 12 predicted proteins | sample MGYA00511677_ERZ772967 | MGnify/ENA primary metagenome ERZ772967 (study PRJEB29015, sample SAMEA2737931) | human oral metagenome | biome: human oral; feature: human-associated habitat; material: dental | place: China | collected 2146 ...
AGCCCGCACGGATAAGCGTGCGGGCTAATCCACCAAAGGAGGAGGTGGAGGAGACGAATGAATTCTATGCTCTGGCTTCGGCTATTGCAAGAGGTTTTTGCGTTGTTCCGTATCCTTTATGTTAAAGATAGTCAATTCATACGGTCAAGAGGCATGAATGCCTCATCCCACGGGCCGGCTGCCCGCCAAGGCAGCAGATTCAGGGAGTCGATTCATCTGAGCCGTGCTATCTGATTCGTGTTATCCGACCGCGCCGCGTGTCGTATCCGCCCTTGCGGCGTGGCCTGTCAGAAAGCAGCACGCCGACACGCAGGACTGCGTATCGGCGTGGTGATCCCCGAAGGGGGGAGGAGACTGCCAGAGGCGACCTTCTGCATGGGCCATGGGCCCCTGCCAGGGGTCGCTTCGGCTTTTGTGTTGTGGCAAGCCTGGCTGAGGGCTGTCCGCAGGCAGGCCGGATGTCGGAGCGCCCGGCAGCCGTCAGCCTGTTTCGGTCAACCTTCTGTGGGTCAGCCTGCCTCTGCGCCCAGCACTCTCTTTTCCAGCACCCGCAGGATCTCGTTGTCCTGTCGGCTGTCGAACTTGCGGGCAAAGAGCTTGTCCGAGCGCTCCAGGCGCTCCCGGTCGGCCAGCGTGAACACCTTGGGGTGCGATCCTCCGGCGCTCCAGTCCTCTTCATGCAGCAGGCGGTTTTCCACCGTGTCGGCATGGGGAGAGTTCATGATGAAGCTGTGCGGCAGCACCTCGACGGGGCGGTAGCCATGCCGCAGGGCCTTCACCCAGCGGGGCAGGTGGCTGGATTCGATGAGGTGCTGACAGAAGCTGCGGGTAAGCGCCATGTAGGGGCGGCCACCCACGTAGCGGGCCTGGCCCAGATGGCGCGACCAGCGGTCAATGCGCAGTTTGGGCACGTTCCAGCCGCTTTTCATGAATGGGGGCTCCAGCCGGATGCGCTGGATGCGGGCATAAGGGTCGTTCCAGACCTTCTCGGGCTCCACGATGTCGAGGAAGTTGCGGCCTTCGTTGGCTGCAAAGAAGGCGCGGATCTCTTCCTGCGACTTCAGCGGAAAGTCCTGGCCGCTGAGGTTGATCAGCACTTCCCAGGGCTCGGGGCGTGCCAGCAGTTCACGGATGCCGTCCAGCCGGGCCTGCATCAGGCTCCAGGACGCCCAGCGCATGTCGCGCGCCGGGGCGATGAAGACATTGGGGTGCCGACGCACCACGGCCTGCAGGGCCGGCTCGCTGCCGGTCAGCCCCTTGCTGTCGGGCATGACCAGGTAGACGTTGTCGGGGTGCTGGATGCAGTAGAGCATCTGGGCCAGCTGCTCGGGCTGCTGGTGGGCAATGATCAGATAGGCAAGACGCACGGTCGGTCACCCGAATGGAAAGGCTCGGGCCGGGGATGCCGGCTCGCAGGATGAGAGGTTTGGGTCTTCCTGAAGCGCCGGCGTGTCGGGAAGGGAGGAACTTCCCGGCAGGCAGGCTCAGGGGGCGTTGTGAAACCCCCAAGCCTTCTGTCCCAATAGGGACAGGCGGTCACTTCTGCAAGCCATTAGACCGCAATTCTGTGACCAATCTAATGCGATATGTAACCAATCAGCGCGGAACGGTTGCGAATAGCCGCGAATCGGTTGGATTGTCAGGAAAGGCGATTGCCCCGGATGCCTCTGGGTGCGAATGAGCCCCTACCGAATGAGCCCTCCCGCCAGTTCCACCCCTCCCGGATCCCTCATCAGCCCATCGGGCCGGGGCCGCCTCCCATGCCGGGCAGGCCGCCGCCGCCCATCATGCCCTTCATGGCGCGCATCATCTTGGCCAGGCCGCCTTTCTGCATCTTCTTCATGACGGACTGCATCTGCGAGAACTGGTTCAGCAGCCGGTTCACGTCGTGCACGTGCACGCCGGCGCCCGCGGCAATGCGCCGTTTGCGGGTGGCCTTGATCAGCTCGGGCTTCTCGCGTTCGGCCGGCGTCATGGCGTGGATGATGCCCTGCATGCGGCGCATGTCGCGCTCGGCCTTGTCCATGTCCTCGGCGCTGGCCTTGCCCTGGATCTCGATCGGCATCTTCTCCATCAGCGAGCTGAGGCCGCCCAGCTTCTTCATCTGGCTCAGCTGAGCCAGGAAGTCGTTCAGGTCGAAGCGCGAGCCTTTCTTGAGCTTCTCGGCCAGTTCCTGCGCCGCGGCGTGGTCCACGTTGGCATGGGCCTGTTCCACCAGCGCCACGATGTCGCCCATGCCCAGGATGCGGTTGGCCATCCGGTCGGGGTGGAAGACATCCAGTCCGGTGAGCTTCTCGCCCACGCCCACGAACTTGATGGGCTTGCCGGTGATGGCCTTGACCGACAGGGCTGCACCACCGCGCGAGTCGCCGTCGAGCTTGGTGAGCACCACGCCCGTGAGCGGCAGCGTGTCATTGAAGGCCTTGGCGGTGTTGACCGCGTCCTGACCCTGCATGGCGTCCACCACGAACAGCGTCTCGATGGGGTGCAGGGTGTCGTGCAGCAGGCGGATCTCGTCCATCATCGCCTGGTCGATGCCCAGCCGGCCGGCCGTGTCGACGATCAGCACGTCGTGATAGTGGTTCCTGGCCCAGTCCACTGCGGCGCGCGCGATGTCGGCCGGCTTCTGGTCCGGCTGCGACGGGAAGAAGTCCACGCCGGCCTGCTGGGCCACGGTCTTGAGCTGGTCGATGGCGGCAGGACGGTACACGTCGCAGGACACCGTCAGCACCTTCTTCTTGCGGTTCTCGCGCAGCCACTTGGAGATCTTGCCCACCGTGGTGGTCTTGCCCGCGCCCTGCAGACCGGCCATCAGGATGATGGCGGGCGGCTGGGACGCCAGATCCAGCTCGGCGGTCTCGCCGCCGATCAGGTCCACCATGGCGTTGTGGACGATGCCTACCAGCGCCTGGCCGGGGGTGAGCGACTGCAGCACCTCCTGGCCCAGCGCCTTTTCCTTCACCTGGGCGATGAAGTCGCGCACCACGGGCAGTGCCACATCGGCCTCAAGCAGCGCGATGCGGATTTCCCGCAACATTTCCTGGGTATTGGCTTCGGTCAGGCGAGCCTCACCGCGCATGGTCTTCACAATGCGCGCAAGGCGTTGGGAAAGGCTGTCGAACATGAGAGACTGGGCCCGAAGGCGGTGGAAAACGTGGCAGGGAGTGCGCCAGGGGCGGGGCGATGTTGCGCGACCGGTGCCCGGGCGGGGTAAACTGCGACAGTGGGCATTGTACTGACTCTCATCCTCCTGGCGGTCGGACTGTATGGTCTGGTGCTGCTGCGTGGCCTGCGCCATGATGCGCAGGGCCCGGCACGTGCCGCAGACGCCGACCCTCCTTCTCGTGCCGCCGGCGCAGGTGCTCCGGCGGCACGGCCTGCTGCTGCGCCGGCGCCCCGTGGTGTGGCCAGCCCCGCCGTCGGCTGGCGCGGTCTCGATGTCGTGCTGGGGGCCGGGTTGCTGGCCCATGCGCTGGTGCTCATCTCACCCTGGTGGCGCGTCGACGAGGTCTTTCATTTCGGCTTTGCCTATTTGCTGTCGGCCACGGTCTGGATCGCGCTGCTGCTCATCTGGCTGGAAAGCCGCCACATGAGTGTGGGGCGCCTGCCTGTGCTGCTGGCGCCGCTGGCCATGGTCGTGGTGGTGCTGCCCGTCTTCTTCCCCGGTGCCGCATTCCCGCTCGATCGGCAGACGCCGTTCTTCGTGCCGCACCTGGTGGTGGGCACGCTGGCCTACGGCGTGGTCTTTCTGGCCGCGCTGCAGGCGCTGCTCATGGCGGCGGCCGAGCATCGGCTGCATCCTCGCCGGCAGGACCGCGCTGGTCTCATCACAACACTGCTGGCGCGCGGCCATCAGGCCTTGCCGCCGCTCATGGTGCTTGAGCGCATCCTCTTCAACGTCATCAGCGTAGCATTCGTGCTGCTGCTGCTCACGACAGTCAGTGGCGGCCTGTTCAGTGAAGAGATCTTCGGGCGTCCGCTCACGCTGAATCACAAGACCGTGTTCTCGCTGGTGGCCACCATCTTCTTCGGGCTGCTGCTGCTGGGACGCCGGCTGTGGGGGTGGCGCGGACGCCTGGCCATCCGGCTCACGCTGGGCGGCTTCATCCTGCTGCTGCTGTCCTACGTGGGCAGCCGCTTCGTGCTGGAAGTGATCCTCAACCGGATCTGATCGCCAGGAAGGAATCAACGTGAAAATCATCTTCTGGATGCTGGTGATTGCCGGCGCGATCATGCTCGTGCGGCGCTATGGTGCCCTGGCGGCGGCCCGTGCCCGGCGCGAAGCCCAGGCTGCGGCTGGCCAGGCGGCTGCAGACGCTGCGCCCGCACGTCCGGCCCATGCGGACATGATGGTGGCCTGCTCGATCTGCGACCTGCACCTGCCGGCTTCCGAGGCCATCTTTGCCCATGGCCGCGTCTATTGCTGTGAAGCGCACCAGGCGCAGGGCAAGGCGGCCCAGAGCGGGCAGCGCCTGAAATGACGCATGCGCGGCGCCGCTCGCAGCGGGTTGCGGCATGAACGCATCGACGAATCGGCTGTCGCCGGACCCGGATGAGCTGCCCCTGCAGCAGGCCGGCACTTTCTGGACCTCGCTGCGCTACCTGGCTGACGGGCGCCTCATCATTGCGCTGCTGCTGCTCATCTACATTCCGGTGCTGGGGCCCGACACCCCGGCAGCGCATCCGTTCCAGCGAACGCTCTTCATCGGCCTGACCGCCTTCTACATGGGCTTCGCGGTGCTGAGCTCCATCGCGGTGCGCCGCATCCGTCGGGGCTTCTCGCTTCAGCTGTTTGCGCAGATCACCGTGGATGTGCTGGTGCTGGGGCTGATCGTCTACGCCAGCAACGGCCGCAGTGGTCTGGGGGCGCTGATGATCACCCCGGTGGCGGGTGTGGCCATCCTGTCGGCCACCTTGCCTGCCCTGGCGGTCGCGGCCGCGGCCTCCATGATGCTGCTGGGCGAGACCATGCTGCGCTTTTTGCAGCGTGGCGACACGGGCACCACGACCATTGGCAACGAGCTGATGATCGCCGCCTTCATCAGTGCCACGCTGTTCTTCACGGCGCTGGTGATCAGCCGTCTGGCGCGACGTCTGGCCATGCAGGAGCGACTGGCCATCCGGCGTGGCGAAGATCTCCGCAACCAGCGTGCCATTCATGCACTGGTGGTGGCCGAGCTGGATCAGGGCGTGGTCGTCTTCGATCCGCGGGGTGTGCCGCGCGACATGAACCCGAAGGCGCGGCGTCTGCTGAACCTGCCCATGGGCGTTCCCTTCACCGAGGCCGATCCCAAGACACTGAAGGCGCTGCGCCAGGTCCTGGATACGCCCGAGCGCGTGGCGGACCTGCAGATCCGTCGCCGTGAAGGCACTGTGCGGCTTCGCGTCAGGGTGCTGACCGGCGGCAACATTCCGCCCGACGAGCTTGATGAGACTTCGTACTATCCGGGGGGCGACAACGGGCAGGGGGGCCGTGCGTTGCTGGACCGCGTGGTGCTGCTGGAGGACCTGAAGCGCATCGAGGATCAGGCCCAGCAGCTCAAGCTGGCGTCGATGGGCCGCCTGTCGGCCTCCATCGCCCACGAGATCCGCAATCCCCTCTCGGCCATCCGCCATGCCGGCGCGTTGCTGGGCGAGCAGGCGGGTACGGCCGCCCAGAAGCGCCTGGCCGACATCATCGAGAAGAACACGATGCGCATCGACCGCATCGTCGAGGACGTGCTGTCGATGGCGCGGCGCGGGGCGCTGAGCGAAGTGCTGGACCTGCGGCATTTCATGGCGCAGTTCATGCCGGAGTTCCTGGGCAACGTGAAGGCCGGTGGTGCCGTGGTGGCAGGGCGCGATGGCGGTGAGCGCATCGCGCTGCGTCATGACAGTCATGCCCCCATCACCTTCGATCCCAATCACCTGCGCCAGATTCTCGTCAACCTGCTGTCCAACGGGCTGCGTCATGCCTCGGATCGTGAGGGGGCGGTACTGCTGCTCTGGACGCAGAGCGCAGCGGGCGTGCTCCAGTTGTGGGTTCTGGATGATGGCCCGGGCATTCCCGAAGATCGGCGCGAGCATCTGTTCGAACCGTTCTTCACGACCGAGACGCGGGGAACGGGGCTGGGCCTGCACCTGACGCAGGAGCTGTGCACGGCCAACGGCGCCACCATCCGTTATGAATCCTCTGCGTTGCTGGGTGAGGATATCCGGCAGCGCTACGGGGCGGGCTTCGTGATCACGCCCCAGCAGCGGCAGGTTGCGGAAGCAGGCCCTGCCGCAGCACCTTCGAGCATGGAGAGCGATGAATGAAAGTCACCGCCGACGACGATAACCGCCTGCCCCCCGGCCGGACCCCCCGGGTGCTGGTGGTGGATGATGAGGAAAGCTTGCGCGAGCTGCTGGAGCTGACGCTGGTGGGCATGGGGCTGGACGTGGATGTGGCCGAGGACCTGTCCACGGCACGCGCACTGCTGGAGCGCTACCGCTATTCGCTGTGCCTGACCGACATGCGCCTGCCCGACGGCAACGGCCTGGATCTGGTGCGGCTCATCAACAGCCAGTGGCGCGACACGCCGGTGGCCGTCATCACCGCCTACGCCAGCGCGGAAAATGCCGTGGCGGCGCTGAAGGCAGGGGCCTTCGATTATCTGAACAAGCCGGTGGGGCTGGATGCGTTGCGGACGCTGGTGCGTTCGGCGCTGAAGCTCTCCGATACCCCTGCCGCGAAGAACCCGGTCACGCCACCAGCGGCGCAGTCCGGGGGCAAGTCTACCCAGCTTTTGGGCACGTCGCCTGCCATCGACGCGGTGCGCGCTTCCATCGCGCGCATGGCGCGCAGCATGGCGCCCGTGCACGTCACCGGTGAGTCCGGTTCCGGCAAGGAGCTGGCCGCGCGGCTCATCCATCAGTTGAGCGGGCGTGCCGAAGGGCCTTTCATCGCCGTGAACTGCGGCGCCATTCCCGAGAACCTGATGGAGTCGGAGTTCTTCGGCTACCGCAAGGGGGCGTTCACGGGGGCAGACTCCGATCGGATCGGCTTCTTCATGGCGGCCAATGGCGGCACGCTGTTCCTGGATGAGGTGGCCGATCTGCCGCTGGCCATGCAGGTGAAGTTGCTGCGTGCCATCCAGGAAAAGCGCATCCGCAAGGTGGGGGCGGTGACGGAAGATGCGGTTGATGTGCGCATCGTCAGCGCCACCCACCAGAACCTGGCGCAGTGCGTGGCACAGGGACGGTTCCGGCAGGACCTTTTCTATCGGCTCAACGTGATCGAGCTGCGCATGCCGGCGCTGCGTGAGCGGCAGGAGGACGTGGGCATTCTGGCGGACGCCATTTTGCAGCGGCTGGCACAGCGCAGCGGTCTGGAGGGCGTTCCGCAGCTCTCCAGCATGGCGCTGCGCTACCTGCAGAGCTATCCGTTCCCCGGCAACGTGCGCGAGCTGGAGAACATCCTGGAGCGGGCGCTGGCGTTCTCTGATGGCCGCGTGATCAACGTCGAGGATCTGGGCCTGCGCCCCATCGTGACCGATGAGAAGGAACGCGAGCTGGATGATTCCCTGCATCAGGGGCTGGCTGTTTCGGGGGGATCGCTTCCGGGTCAGGGGCTGTTGGCCGCTGCGCCCTGGAGTGCAGGGCAGGGGGCAACGGTGTCGGTATCCGATGGTGGTGTCGACGACGGGCAGGGCACGTCGTCGATGCCAGCCGCCGGCGAGCCCCGCGGCTGGAAGCTGATTGATGGGGTGCCCACCTCGCTGCCTGATTACCTGGATCAGGTGGAGCGCGACGCCATCCTGCTGGCGCTGGAGCGTACCGGCCAGAATCGTACGGCGGCGGCACGGTTGCTGGGCATCACCTTCCGTGCGCTGCGTTATCGGTTGCAGCGGCTGGGGATCTGATGGACACCGGAACGCCCTGGCTGTCGAACATGAAGGTGATCGACAGTCCCAACCATGATGCAAGGCCGGAAGGCGTCGCCATCGATACGGTCATCCTCCATTACATCAGCCTGCCGCCCGAGCATTTCACGGGTGATGCGGTGGAAGCCCTGTTCACCAATCGTCTGGATGTCACGGCACACCCGTATTTTGCAGGGCTTGCGGGCGTGCGGGTGTCGTCGCATTTCTTCCTGCGCCGGCATGGCGAGCTGGTGCAGTTCGTTCATCCGGATCTGCGCGCCTGGCATGCCGGCGTGTCGCGCTTGCTGGATCGGGAACGCTGCAACGATTTTTCCATCGGCATCGAACTGGAAGGTAGCAGTCAGCGTCCGTTCACCGAAAGCCAGTACCGCCGTCTGGAGAAGCTTCTGGATGCCCTGTTCCAGGCCTATCCCATTCGCTACATTGCCGGGCACAGTGATGTGGCACCCGGACGCAAGGAAGATCCCGGCCCCTGGTTCCAGTGGTCCCGGTTGAAGTCGCTGCTGGATGCACATGGTGTGGTGCGTCCTTTTCCGGAAGGCTGCTGATGCGCTGATGTGTGTGCTGCTGGCATGGCGTGGGTGGTGTAGAACGCCTGTTTCCCGTTCTTCCATCACGCCGGGTGAAGACCTGGATGCCATGGCGGCTGCACGCATGATTCGCGGCGAAACCCGTGCACGAAACATGGGTGATGCTTGAAATGCAGGCGGTGTGAAATGCTCATGACGCGCCGTCACTGCCATTTGCATCCTGTTCTTTGCGCCCTGTTTTCCAGCGTGCCAGTCCCGAACGCTTCAAGTTTGCGTGATGCTTTCAGGGGGCAGAAGTCCGGCGTCTGTCGAGCGGATATCGATTGTCACTGTGCAGTGCTGCTGCAATACAGGGGGTGCGCAGAAACCGTTTATCTGCTGCCCCCTGAAAAACGCGAAAAAACCTTCGGTATTCTTCTTGGTGCGATTGCAACACGCATATTGCTCACGTTATGATCGGGCCGTCAGAAATTGCCCTCGGTTGGTGGTGCATGGCGTGCAATCGGTGCAGACATTGATCGCCAATCGAATTTCCCTGCTTAGGAGTGACTGATGGCAACAACCACCAAGAAGACGGCGGTAGCCAAGAAGACCGTCGGCCGTGCCGCAACGGCCACGCGCAGCACGAAGGCTGCTGCTGCAACCACAACCCGTCGTGCCACCGCGACGCGTGCATCGGCCCCTGCGGCTGTTGCGGCAACAACGACGGCAACTCGCGGACGTCGCAAGGCTGCTGAGACGGTGGCGGAACCCGTGGTTCGTCGTGGTCGCAAGACAAAGGCGGAAGTGGAAGCTGCGGTACTGACGACGACGCCCGCACGTCGTGGCCGCAAGCCGAAGGCCGAGGTGGAAGCCGCGGCCGCCGCACCGAAGCGTCGTGGCCGTCCGCCCAAGGCCGAAACACAGGCAGCCGCCGCACCGGCACGCCGTGGCCGCGCCGCGGGCAGCGCCCAGGCCGCCTGGCCGTTCCCGACGGGGCGTCGTCCCTGATCTCCCTGCCGGTTGCCCATCGTGGCACCGGCCCCCCCTGCAGCCGCCCGGGCGCTCGCGCGTTCTGGCGGCTGCAGGCATTTTGGGGCGTGATGCGGGTCCCGGATGGGCGAATGCGCCCATGCCACTCGTCAGGGGCACAGGGTGACGGGCGGCGCAGTGGTATGCTGCGGCCTGTCGTTTTCAACTATCGATGTTTTTCGGGGGATCAAGATGCAGCCCATTCTCTGGATGCTGATTCAGACCGTCGCGTCGCTGGTGGCCAGTGTCTGCCTGCTGCGCGCCTATGCCAGATATCACGGCATGCATCCGCACGGCAATCCGCTGGTGGGGTTTGCCCATGCACTGAGCCAGTGGCTGGTTCTGCCACTGTCGCGGGTCGTCCGGCCATCGGGTCGCATCGACTGGCCCAGCCTGGCAGGGGCCGTGCTGATCGGGCTGGCCACGGCGCTGATGTTCTCTGCCCTCTGGGGGCTGGCGCTCAACCCGCTCTACATCCTGCTGGTGGGCGTGCTGTGGGTGGTACGCTGGGGGCTGTATCTGGCCATGATGCTGATCATCGCCTCGGCCGTGCTGTCGCTCATCAATCCGCAGGCGCCGCTGGCCTGGCCGCTGGCTGCGCTGACCTCGCCGCTGCTGCGTCCGTTTCGCCGTGTGGTGCCGCTGATGGGGCAGTTCGACCTGTCGCCGCTGGTGGCCCTGCTGGTCATTCAGGTGCTGCTGGTGCTGCTCGATCCCACGCTGGTGCTGAGCACGATGGGCGGGCTGGCACGCTATTCGGCCGGGTGAACCCGTGACCTGAACGTCACGGGTTCAGGTCAGTTTTGCAGGCGCGCGTGCTGCCTCACCACGGCTGTGCGCCGTAGGCGGCGGCGTAGCGGGCAGCGATGTCGCTGCGCGAGGGGCTGTGGTTCTGCGGCCCCGGCGATTCGATCTTGATGGCGCCCATCACGCTGCCCAGCTGGGCGGATTTTTTCCAGTCCCAGCCGCTGGACAGGCCATATAGCAGGCCGGCGCGGTAGGCGTCACCGCAACCGGTGGGATCGACTGTGGCGTTGATGGCCACCGGGGCGATCTGTTCGACCTTGCCATCGTGGTGCAGGCGCGAGCCGTCACCGCCCAGGGTGACGATCATCGTGCCGGCGGCTTCCAGCACCTCGGCCTCGGTCCAGCCGGTCTTGTTGCAGACCATGCCGAACTCGTAGTCGTTGACGGTGAGGGCGGTGGCCTGGCGGATCATCTTCTTCAGCTCGTCGCCGCCAAGGATGGGCAGCGACTGGCCCGGGTCGCAGATGAACGGGATGCCGGCCTTTTCGAACTGGTCGCAATGCTGCACGAAGGCATCATGGCCGTTGGGCGAGGCAATGCCCCACGACACCTCCTGGCGCGGGAAGGCGTCCACCCGGGCACGGTGCGCCTCGTTCATGGCGCCGGGGTGGAAGGCGGCGATCTGGTTGGCGGCCTTGTCGGTGGTCACGAAGGCCTGCGGCGTGAAGAATTCGGGCAGCACCAGCAGCTGACGGGTGTCGATGCCCATGGCCCCGAGCTGTTCGGCGTATTCGGCGCCGTCCTTGCCGACGGTGGCCAGGATGGCCGGCGTGCCGCCCAGCAGGCGCAGGTTGTAGGCGATGTTGGCCGCGCAGCCGCCGGATTCACGTTTCAGCTTGGGCGTCAGCATCGAGATGTTGATCTGGTGAACCCGCTCGGGCAGGATGTGATCCTTGAAATAGCCGTCGAACACCATGATGGTGTCGAAGGCGACGGAACCGCTGATCAGGACGTGCTGGGTCATGTGGGTACCTGCAGGGAAGGGCTGCGCACCGCAGCCGGTTGGAGAGGGAAAGACGAACGGGCCGGTTCATGAAGACCGGTCTGGCCACAGGCGCGCGTCCGGCCATGGCATACGGGCCAGGAGGGCGGCTGGATCATGAAGGTGTGCGCTTCCATGGTGGCATGGTCGGCTGTGCTGGCGGGCTGCCGGCACGCATTACCCGCCATGGGGGTCATGGATAGAACAGCGACACGGAGTAGCCCGCCAGGTTCAGGTCGCTGGTGTCGAGCATCAGGTCCAGTGGCTGTTCGCTGTTGGGGGCCATGCCGGCTGCCTGGTCATGCCCGGCGGGCAGGTACTGGGCCGGCAGCAGCACCTTGCGCACCAGAATGGCGTTGGACGGGCCGGTGAGCGTCAGCTCCATGGCGGGCCAGCGCGTGGCGGTGCCACTGCGATTGCGCAGGATGGCCGTCATGCGGGTCTGGCCGCTTTTCTGGGTATTGCGCAGCTCGAACGATTCGATCGACAGGGCCGAGAGGTTCATCGGCGGCTGGATGGTCTGGCCGGTGAGCAGGCTGACGGCCTGGACCACCGGACGCAGGAAGGGCATGGTGTAGCTGATTTCGGTGCGATACACCGCCACCAGCTGCACGGCGGCCAGCACACCCAGCACGGCCATCAGGCTGCGGCGGCGCTTGGGGGTGAACCAGCCGGCCGATTCGGCCGATTCGTGCGTGTAACCGTCGTGCAGGCTGCCCAGGCTTTCGCGGGCGTGACTGCTGCTCCGGCGGCGACTGCGCCGGCTGCTGCCGTCCCTGCTCCGCCGGCTGCCCGATGATTCCCGGCTGCTGCCACTACTGCTACTACTGCTGCTGCTGCGGGAGGTGGCGCCTTCCGGTGCGTCGTGGGTGGTACGCGCGGCGTGGTCGTGTGCCTGATCGTCGTCGGCGTTTTCGGCGTGACGCGGCTTGTGCTGGCGCCAGATGCGGTTGGCCTCGTCGACCAGTGCGCTGGTGGCCTGGGTGTCGGGATCCAGATCGCTGTCTGCAGGCGGCTGGCTGTGGCCGCTGCGGTCGCTGCGCAGCGAGGCCGGCAGCTGGACGTTCCTGTCGTGCTCGTGACCGGGCAGGGGTGCCTCGTTGTCCGCCATGAAGAAGACGGTGTTCAGGCTGGTGTCGTCTTCCTGGGCATCGGGACGGGTGGCGACGGCAGGGGCAGCCTCCGGGGCAGGCCCGGAGGCAGGCTCAGGTGCTGGCCCAGATGCTGGCCCAGATGCTGGTTCAGGTGCCGGGCTGCGGCCCTTCATGAACCTGCTCCAGCGGCTCTGGCCGCGCGCGGACCTGTCCTTGTCCTTCCTGCTCCGGTTTCTGCCCTTGCTGCTGCCGGACGTGCCGCTGCCGGAGGGCGTCGTACCTTCGGTGGCCGCGGTGTCTTCGGTGTCTTCGGAGTCCGGGGTATCGCCGGAGCCTGCGGCGTCTTCGGAGCCCTCGGTGTCGCCGGCGTCCGGGGTGTGGCTGGAATCTGCGGTGTCTGCGGAATCTGTGCTGCTGCCGTCAGCAGCGGTTGCGGCTTCAGGTGCGTCGCCGGCGCCGGTTGCGTGGGGGGCCGGCGCGCTGGCAGGGGAGGCTGTGCCGTCGTCAACGGTGTCTTCAGCCTGGCTGGTGCCAGTGTCGGTGCCGCGGGTATCCTCCGTGCCGGTGCCGGTGCCGGTGCCGGTGGACGTGTGCGTACCGGTCGTCGTGCCGGTGGTTTCGCTGCTGCTGGCTGGAGCGCCATGAGGGGCCGGCGTGGGCTGTGCCGCGGCGGCCCTGTCTGTCTTGCCTTCCTTGCCGGTTGCGCGGGCGGCAGTGCCCTTGGTACCGGTGCTCCGGGAAGTGCCGGGGGCTTCCTCCGTGCCGGTGTCCGTGCCGGTGGAGGGCATGGTGAGGGATGGCCAGGGCTGCGCGACGGCACCGTCTTCGTCCACCTGGGCGGACGGCGTGGCGGCCGTTTCGGTGTTCCCCTGCTCGGAGGCGGCGATGAGCGTCTGCGTGACCGGGTCGGTGGTGTCGGAATCGAGCGGACCCGAACCGGGATGGGTGTCGGAGAAGGTCAGGCCGGCCGCCACGTCGTTGTAGCGGCTCTCGGGGGTACGGGGCTCCTCGGGCGCACCGGGTGCGGTGGACGGGCCGGTGGTGGTGTCCGGTGCGTGCTGGATCGTCGTCGGGTCGGCGTCATCGTCCTTGTCGACGTAGCGCAGGTGCTCGACGCCCGAGAACACGAACTGGCAGACGCCACAACGCACGAGGCCCCGGCGCAGCTTGAGCTGGTCGGGCACGACCTTGAAACTGGTCTTGCATTGCGGGCAGGTGGTTGCGAGCGCCATGACGCGATCTTGCTGTGGTGAGATATCGGGAAAAAACGACTATGTTAACGCCCGCGGACAGCTTTGGCTGTGACTGGTGTAACGGTGTGCCAGTCAACGTCACCGCCTTCAGACAGGCCGGCTGCCGGTCAGGCAGGCCCAGCCGTCACGGGTGCGCCAGGCGTGTACCTGCAGAACCGGGTCGTAATGCTGGGCCACTTCGTCGATCTGTCGCTCCAGCACGCCCGAGAGTACCAGCCGTCCACCCGGTGCCACCAGCGACGACAGGATGGGGGCCAGCAGCTTCAGCGGGGTGGACAGGATGTTGGCCACGACGAGCTGGGCCGGCGCCGGCAGGGCAGCGTTGCCGTCGAGCGCCGTGACCTGTACGCGGTTGATGCGGGCGTTTTCGGTGGTGCTGAGCACGGCCTGCGGGTCGATGTCGATGCCGATGACTTCGGTTGCGCCCAGCCGGGCAGCAGCAATGGCCAGAATGCCCGATCCGCAGCCATAGTCGATCACGCGCAGGCCGGCCACGTCGTGTTCGTCCAGCCACTCCAGGCACATGCGGGTGGTGGGATGGCTGCCCGTGCCGAAGGCCAGGCCCGGGTCGATGATCAGCGCCTCGCGATGGCCGGGCTGTGCTTCGGCGGCGTGCCAGCTGGGCAGGATGAGCAGCCGCTGGCCCACGGGAATGGGATCGAACTGGGCCTGGGTGATGCGCACCCAGTCCTGATCGTCCACCCGGCGGATGGCCAGCACGGCGGGCAGAGGCTTCTGCAGCGCTGTGGCGGCCTCGTCCAGTACCGCCAGGATGTGACCCGGGAGGACCGCGATGCTGGCGGGTGCTGCCGTGGACGCTGTTTCCGGAGTGCCCGTCGCCGCTGCCGGGTTGGGGGCGCCGGCCGACTGCGCCTCGCTGCCGTCGAACAGCACGGCCAGCCGGGTGCGCTTCCAGCCGAAGGTCTGGGGCAGGTAGCCGTCACCGGTGCCGGGCAGGCCGGCAGGGACCGGTTCGCCAAAGAGCGGCTGCTCGTCGGGCGAGTCGGCGTCGGCGTCTTCGGCCTGCATCGACAGGGCGCCGGCCTCCAGCAGGGCATCAGCCCAGGCTTCGGCCTCGTCCTTGTCGACTTCGAGGGTGATTTCGGTCCAGGTCTGGGTCATGGGGATGTGTTCGGGAACCCTGCACCAGGACGGTCATGGTGCAGGGCGTTCCGGCAGGGCAGCCGGTGTCAGGAGGCCGCCTTGCGCCCGGCCGGCATCTTTGCCGGCGACATCAGGCGTCTGCCTTGCGCCTGGGCGGCATTTTTTGCAGGCGATTCAGGCGTTTGCCTTGCGTTCAGCCAGCATTTTTTCCAGATAGTGGATGGACGTGCCGCCTTCGTTGAAGCGCCTGTCTTCCATCAGGTCGCGGTGCAGGGCAATGTTGGTGCTGATGCCCTCGACCACCATTTCCGACAGGGCGATGTTCATGCGCTGGATGGCCTGGTGGCGGGTTTCGCCATAGCAGATCACCTTGCCGATCATGGAGTCGTAGAACGGCGGCACGAAGTAGTTGTTGAAGACGTGCGAATCCACCCGCACGCCCGGGCCGCCCGGCGGATGCCAGTTGGAGATGCGGCCGGCCGAGGGAATGAACTTGTACGGGTCTTCGGCGTTGATCCGGCACTCGATGGCGTGGCCCTTGATCTTCACGTCGTCCTGCGTGAGGCGCAGTTTTTCGCCGGCGGCGATGCGGATCTGCTCCTGCACCAGATCGATGCCGGTGATCAGCTCGGTGACTGGATGTTCGACCTGCAGGCGGGTGTTCATTTCGATGAAGAAGAACTCGCCGTTTTCGTAGAGGAACTCGAAGGTGCCGGCGCCGCGATAGCCGATGGCCTTGCAGGCTTCCACGCAGCGCATGCCGATCTTGTGAATGAGGTCGCGGGCGATGCCGGGGGCCGGGGCCTCCTCGATGATCTTCTGGTGGCGGCGCTGCATGGAGCAGTCGCGCTCGCCCAGGTAGATGGCGTTGCCGTGCTCGT
>ERZ772967.1572-NODE-1572-length-15562-cov-4.112143_pt1 | contig 15562 bp, 16 predicted proteins | sample MGYA00511677_ERZ772967 | MGnify/ENA primary metagenome ERZ772967 (study PRJEB29015, sample SAMEA2737931) | human oral metagenome | biome: human oral; feature: human-associated habitat; material: dental | place: China | collected 2146 ...
TACTACATAAACGGAGGAAGGAATTTCCATTACCCACTCAAATCAACATAGAGCCGCAAATGATTATCTTTGCAAATAGAATAACAAGCGTTCTTTGTTAATGTAGGGACATGCGATAGAAAGCACTTTGCTCGTTTCCAAATCGTTACCTATTTAGTTTGCACAACAAGGTAAATTCTTTATTTTCAATTAGATACAATTTAGAAGTCATCTTCGTATGTAGCGAAATTTATATACGGGAGAAAATTTACGCGCATCCGTATGTACGTAAAATCCGAGCGGAACAGCCGGCGATATCCACACCTCCCAAATTTTTACTCGGATAGACGGGAAACAGAGCGAATTGCAAAGAAGAGAAAAAGTGCATCTTTGGGAGGATGTTCCTTTGAAGAAAGGCATTTGCTTTTCTGTTAGGGAGATTGAAAATTATCATGTACATTTGCCGGATAAAAGAAACGAAAAGAAATGATTCAATCTATGACCGGATTCGGCAAGGTTACCGCCGAAATGACCGATAAAAAGGTGACTATCGAAATCAAGTCCTTAAACAGTAAGCAACTCGATTTATTTACACGTATTCCGTCTGCTTATCGGGAAAAGGAAATGCAGATCCGCAACGAGCTATCGCAAAAGTTGGAGCGAGGGAAGATTGACTTTATTTTACATGTTGAATACATTGGAAAAGATACTTCGACGAAGATTAATGCGGCGGTGGTAGAAGGGTATTACGAGCAGATTCGAGACTTGGCCGGGAGGCTGTCGGTGAGTTTGCCGGACGATTGGTTTCCCACCTTGCTGCGTCTTCCGGATGTGATCAAAAACGAGACGGTAGAAGTCGATGAAGCGGAATGGCAAAAGGTTTATCAGGCAATTGCCGACGCGCTTGCTCATCTGATTGAATTCAGACAGCAAGAAGGGAGGATGCTTCAGAAACTTTTTGAACAGAAAATTGCGACGATCGGAGAGCTGCTCAAAGAAGTAGAACCGTATGAGCAGGATCGGATTGATAAGATTAAAGGGCGTCTGCTCGAGAACTTGCAAAAGGTGCCCGAGGTGGAATATGATAAGAACCGCTTTGAGCAGGAGTTAATTTATTACCTTGAGAAGTTGGATATCAACGAAGAAAAAGACCGCTTGAGGAATCATCTGCACTATTTTATCGATACGATGAACAACGGGAGCGGGCAGGGTAAGAAGCTCGGATTTATTGTGCAGGAGATAGGTCGTGAGATTAATACGCTCGGTTCGAAAAGCAACCATGCCGAGATGCAGCAAATCGTGGTGCAGATGAAAGATGTTTTGGAGCAGATCAAAGAACAGATTTTGAATGTATTGTAATGAAGGGTAAACTGATTATTTTTTCGGCTCCGTCGGGGTCAGGTAAATCTACGATTATTCGTTATTTATTGGATAAAGGCTTGCCTCTTCGCTTCTCGATCTCCGCTACGAGCCGTGCTCCGCGAGGCGAAGAGCAGGATGGCAGAGAATATTATTTTTTGACACCGGACACATTCAGGCAGAAAATCGCGGCAGGGGAATTTCTCGAATACGAAGAAGTCTACCGAGATCAATTCTATGGTACACTCCGGTCGGAAATAGAGCGTATTCAAGCGAGCGGTAATACTGTCGTACTCGATGTCGATGTGGTGGGAGGCTGCCGTATCAAAGAGCAATATGGAGCTGAAGCCCTGTCTGTTTTTATCCGCCCTCCGTCGATCGACGCATTGCGTACCCGGCTCGAAAAGAGAGGCACGGATGCTCCCGAAGTCATTGAACGTCGGCTGGAAAAAGCAACGTATGAGCTCTCGTTTGCTCCCCGATTCGACCGAATCATTGTGAATGATGATTTGGAGCAGGCACAGCGGGAAGCGTTGAAAACGGTGACCGATTTTATTCACTCCTGAGGAGGGGGCGGTAGGATATCGTTTTAGCTTTCTTTTTCAATGAAGACGGTCGGCATTTTTTCGGGTTCATTCAATCCCATACATATCGGACATTTGGCTTTGGCTAACTGGATTTGCGAGTATGAGCCGTTAGACGAGCTATGGTTTCTTGTGACGCCACATAATCCCCTGAAAGCGGAGAATACGTTGATGAACGATCATTTTCGACTGTCGTTGGTCGAAGTCTCTATTAAAGATTATGGAAAGTTCAGAGCCAGCGACTTTGAGTTTTCGTTGCCTCGTCCGTCTTATACGATTCACACATTACGTGCTCTACGTAAGGCTTATCCGGAGGTCTTATTTGTACTTATCGTAGGTTCGGACAGCTGGAGTAATCTGAGTAGATGGAAAGAATCCGAAGCGCTGATCCGTGAGTTCCCGATATGGGTTTATCCGCGTCAGGGCTATGAGGTCGCCATTCCTCCCGATCTTCCTGCGGTGCGTTGTCTTAATGCACCCATTATTGAAATATCTTCTACCTTTATTCGTCAGGCTATTAGAGAAGAAAAGGATGTTCGTTTTTTCCTGTCTGAAGCCGTTTGGGAATATATTCCGGAAATACGAAAAAGTCTGGAGCGTAATGAGAAAAAATACTCTTTCGGATAGAGGCGAAACACAAAATATCATTACTTTTGTAGGCCTGTACGGAAGAAACCCCTACAGTTACAGAATAAGATGTTGATTCAATGACAAAGAAGGAAACAAAACAATACGAGACAGATAAGCGTTATTTGCAGATGGCCGCGATTTGGGCGGAAAATTCCTATTGCCAACGTCGAAAAGTAGGCGCTTTACTTGTCAAAGACCAGATGATCATCTCCGACGGATATAATGGTACACCTTCGGGCTTCGAAAATATCTGTGAAGACGAAAATAATGTAACAAAACCGTATGTGCTCCATGCCGAAGCCAATGCGATTACGAAAGTCGCCGCCTCGTCGAATAACAGTCGTGGAGCGACCATCTATATTACATCGTCACCCTGTATCGAATGTGCCAAACTCATCATACAGGCCGGTATCGTACGTGTGGTATATTCCGACGAATACCATACGGATGAAGGTTGTAAGCTGCTTAAACGTGCGGGCATTATCGTCGATTTTATCCACCTGAACCAAGAAGAAAAATGAATCATTCCCGTCGATACATCCTGTGGATATTTGTAGCGATTATCATAAGTTTGGGCATCGGTCTCTGGCTCGGAGCTTATTTATATTCCCGTTCGCCCCGCATGCGTGAAGTGAATGCAGGGAAAAACAAAATCAATACGATTTTGAATATTATCGATACGCAATACGTTGATACGGTCAACATGAATGACCTGGTGAATAAAACGGCAGCCAGTCTTATTAGCGAGTTAGATCCTCACTCCGTGTTGATCCCCGCCGAAAACGTACAAGCCGTTAATGAAGATCTGGAAGGTTCGTTTAGCGGGATAGGCGTATCATTTAATGTGATCAACGACACGATCCTCATCATCACGGTGATGCCCGGAGGACCGGCCGAAAAAGCTGGTCTCCAACCGTTCGACCGCATCATCTCCATCAACGACTCGACGTATGCGGGACAGAAATACAGTCAGGCGGAAATCATGCGTAATTTGCGCGGCCCCAGGGACAGCAAGGTAAAATTAGGGATTCAGCGTGACCGCTCGTCGGAGCTTGCTTTCTTCGAGGTGACACGTGGAGAGGTGCCCAACCATTCCATCGAAGTATCGTATAAGATCGGACGTAAGATCGGTTATATCAAGATCCGGAGCTTTGCACGCACCACATACAACGAATTTATCACGGCGATCGCCAAACTTAAAGAGGAGGGCTGTACCGACTTTATCATTGATCTGCGCGATAATGCCGGAGGAATGTTAGATGCCGCCGTGCGTATGCTGAACGAGTTCATTCCTCGCGGAAGACCGATCGTCTATATGGAAGGCAAGGCCTATCGCCGCCAAGACTTCCATGCTGACGGGTCCGGTTCATGTCAGGAGGTGCCGATCATCGTGTTGACAGACGAGCTGTCCGGTTCGGCCAGTGAAATCTTTGCCGGCGCCATTCAGGATAATGACCGCGGATTGATCATCGGACGTCGTTCGTTCGGAAAAGGGCTTGTGCAGGCACCGATTCCTTTGAGCGACGGATCGGAGCTGCGCCTGACAATTGCCCGCTATTACACTCCTTCCGGCCGATGCATCCAGAAAATGTATCAATTGGGCAAATCAGACGAATACGAACAAGACTTGTATCAACGGTTTATTCACGGAGAGTTCGACTCGGCTGACAGCATCAAAACGGATCAATCGTCCGTTTATAAAACGTTGGGAGGACGAACGGTGTACGGAGGTGGAGGGATTATGCCCGATATCTTTATTCCGCGTGACACGTCTCACATCACATCTTATTATAACAGCGTGATGAATAAAGGGCTGCTTTACCAGTTTACGATCGAATATGCCGCTCGGAACTATAAAAGTCTCTCGGCATTCAAGACATATCAGGATTTATATGCGTATTTGCAACAACTTCCTGTTTTAAATGAATTTACGGATTACGCCGAACATAAGGGAGTTAAAAAGCGCCCAATGTTGATTAACATCTCCAGAAATCTGATTGAAAAGTCTATACAATCGTATATTGTTCGTCATTTCTTCGATTATGCCGGTTTTTATCCTGTTTTTCAAAAAGACGATGTTACGCTACGTCGGGCGGTTCAGGTTCTTGAAGAAGGGCGGTGGCGTCCGGAAATTCCTGCAGAAGAAAAAGGCAAGCCATGACTCTTAGGGAAGAGAAGCAAGCCTTGCGCAAAGAAATTGCCGCGTTGAAGCGCGGATATTCGGTACAGGCGCTTCAAACATATTCACAGAAAGCGTTGCGACATCTCGAGGAAGATGAACTGTTTCGCAAAGCCGGATGTGTCGCATTGTACTATGCGCTTCCCGGCGAGGTGCAAACAGCCGATTTTATTGAGAAATGGTACAAGGTAAAACAGATTCTTCTGCCTGTAGTCGTAGGTGACGATCTTTCATTGCAACGTTATATCGGTAAAGATCATCTTCGGAAGGGGGCGTTCGATATTTTGGAACCTGAAACGACTCCCATCTTACCTGAAACGTCTTATCCGGAATTACTTATCGTTCCCGGAATTGCTTTTGACCGCCAGTTAAACCGCTTAGGAAGGGGAAAAGGATATTATGACAGATTACTTTCTCAGCCTGACACTCCTGCAATCGGAGTTGCTTTCAGCTTTCAATTGCGCGATCGGATACCGACTGAACCACACGATCGGAAAATGACACGCATCATTACCGACAGTGAAATTGTCGGGTAAGCTACGTCTTACCGGACAACGATCTCCCGAATCACTGCCGCGCCGGCACATTCATTCAGTTTTTCAACTAAATGAGCACGGTTTAACATTAATTCGTTTCGCAGCACCGATGAATCTACCGAGACATACAAAATGCCTTGTCGAACATACAAACTGCGCGTAGCTTTCGATACGGAGAGTCCTAATACTTCCCCCCATGCACGAACGACACGCACTTCGAGTATTTTCTGCCGAAGCTCGGGATGCTCGTTGTAAAATTCCTGTAGCAGCTCGCCAAGAGGTTGCGCATGTGTCCGTTTCATACTTCTCCCTCCATGGGCAATACTTGCCCTGCTTCTACTTTAAATACCGTATGGGGCTGTTGGATGGCTTTCAGCATTTGATCTAAGTATTTCCGGTTCGTATCCGTGATAAAGATCTGCCCGAACTGATCACCACCCACTAATTGAATAATCTGCTCTACCCGCTCCGCATCGAGTTTGTCGAAAATGTCATCGAGCAGCAAAATCGGCATTGTGCTGCTTTGGGTGGCAAGAAATGAGAACTGCGCCAGTTTCATCGCGATTAAGTATGTCTTGTTTTGCCCTTGCGAACCGATATGCCGGATCAGTGAATCGTTCAAGGTCATTTCAAGATCATCTTTGTGAATCCCTGTGAGTGTGTATCCTACCGTGCGTTCACGTTCGCGATCCTCGGCCAGTTTTTCTTCCAGATGGACGGAGCGGAGTTGCGAAATGTATTGAAGCCCGACATGCTCGGACGATTGGCAAATGATCTGATAATATTCGTTGAAGAACGGGAGAAAGACATCGACAAGTCGTGCCCGTTTTTGAAAAATCACCTCTCCATGTTGCACCAACTGCATCTCTAACACTTCGTACAGCGACTGGTCACGGCTTTGGTCGCGAAGCAGCCGATTGCGCTGCATCAGCGCTTTGTTATAATGTATCAGAGCATGCATATACGTTTTATCATATTGTGAGATGATCACATCCAACCACCGTCGCCGTTCGTCGCTGCCCCCGCGAATCAACTCCGAATCGAATGGTGAGACCATCACCAGAGGTAACAGGCCGATATGTTCCGACAGTTTCTGATAGGCTTTCTGGTTGCGTTTAAACAACTTTCGCTGCCCGCGGCCGATCGAGCAGAGAATGGCTTCCGTTCGATCTTCATACGCATATTCGCCTTGTAATACGCATAGTGCTTCGTCGCGATGAATCAGTTGACTTTCCGCTGTGTGCACATGACTTTTACAAAACGACAGATAATAGACCGCATCGAGCAGGTTTGTTTTTCCCATGCCGTTCCTGCCGAAAAAACAATTCATTTTCGACGAACAGGCAATCTCTGCCTGCCGGATATTTTTATAGTTTAAAACAGACAGTTTATTAAGTATCATAATGTTAATCCTTATATGCGATAAATGTCATCAAAGATTTCAGGACAAAAATAAAAAATATAGTCTGTGCATGAGGTTTATTCCCATAAAAAAGCTAATTTTGCACCCTGAATTTCAAAAAGAATAAAACAAAAACAATTGTTATCGTTATGGCGAAAAAGACAGCAAACGAGGAAAAAGAGATAGAAGTCGGGGCTATCGTTTCCCGGTCGGAAGAGTTTATTGAAAAAAATAAAAAGAGCATCATTGCAGTCATTGCAGGGATTGCTGCGGTAGTAGGTCTTATTCTGGTTTATCATTATATGTATGCCAAACCGCAAGCCGAAAAAGCCCAACTTGCCATTTTCAGGGGGGAACAGTACCTGGCACAAGACTCTTTCGCTTTGGCATTAAACGGGAACGGTATCGATTATGACGGTTTTGAAGCGATTATCGATCAATACGGACGTACTCCGTCGGGCAATTTGGCCAAAGCGTATGCCGGTATTTGTCACTATCGCTTAGGGAATCCTCAGGAAGCGATCAAACATCTCAAATCGTATAGCGGTAACGATTCACAGATCGCCCCTACCATGATCGGTTTAATTGGCGACTGCTATATTTCAACCGGTCAGACCAAAGAAGGGATTGACTATTTTGAAAAAGCAGCTTCGAAAGCCGATAACGATTTGATTAGCCCGATTTATCTGAAAAAGGCGGGTCTTGCTTACGAATCTTTGCAGCAGTACGAAAAGGCTCTTAAGGTCTATAAGACCATCAAAGAGAAATATCATCAGTCGATGGAAGCAATGACGATCGACAAATACATTACTCGTGCCGAGATTTTGGCTCAAAAGAAATAAAGATGGCAACGGTCTACCAGAATCTTTCCGAATATGATTTCAACAAAGTGCCGGACGCTTCGTCCATGCGTTTTGGAATTGTTGCATCGGAGTGGAATCAGAGCATCACGGAAAAATTACTTGAGGGAGCTTGTAATACCTTGGAGCGTCATGGCGCATCGGAAAAAAATATCTGTGTAGAGCGAGTACCCGGCAGTTTTGAATTGACGTACGGAGCAAGAAAAATGGCAGAGAACAAAGAGGTCGATGCTATTATTGTCATTGGGTGCGTTGTGCGTGGTGATACTCCCCATTTTGATTATGTATGTTCCGCCGTTACCCAAGGGGTCACCGAGCTGAATCTTCAATACGGAATCCCGTTCATCTTCGGCATGTTGACAACGGAAAATATACAACAAGCCGAAGACCGTTCCGGCGGACGGTACGGGAATAAGGGAGATGAAGCAGCCGTGACTGCCATAAAGATGATCGATTTTTCTCGTAGAGTTTGCACGAAAAAAAAATAAAACGTATCTTTGCAGCGCATTTTAACGGGGCAGTTACCAGAGTGGCCAAATGGGGCAGACTGTAAATCTGCTGGCTTACGCCTTCGGTGGTTCGAATCCATCACTGCCCACTTCTTCGAGTCGGGAAAACTAAAATTCCTTGGTACGGATAACATCCCATCGGGGAATGTAAATTGCGGAAGTAGCTCAGTTGATAGAGCATTAGCCTTCCAAGCTGAGGGTCGCGGGTTTGAGTCCCGTCTTCCGCTCTAAACTTAAACAAATGGAAATCAAAGGTTTTACGAGTAGTCGTAGAACCTTTGTTCGTTTTCAGGGGGTAGCAAAAACAAACGAAAACCATGATATGTTTGCAGAAAAACGTACAAAAATGGGTTGTACGCAACGGTATGTGTCAAAAATATTGAGAGGAAAAGAAAATCTCTCATTAGAGACACTCTGTAAAATAGAGAGAGCTCTTGGAATTCAACTGGCAATACTTCATCAAACAGAGAAAGCACAACGAACAAAAATTATATGAGACGTTTGCTGTGGAAGTCGAATGTTTTGGTTTGACAAAGAGAATTCATTGACAATGTTTGTTGATATTCGAGATGAGAAGCATAAGCTATGTGATGGGAGAAGTTTAAATATTCATCCTGATATAGTGGTGGATTTCACGAATATTCCTTTTTCTGACAAGTCCTTTAAATTAGTCGTATTTGATCCTCCGCATCTTCTGAAAGCTGGTGAAAATAGTTGGTTGGCCAAACTCTTTTTCTTTAAAAAAGAGTTTAAACAATCAATACTATCCCTAACGTATTAGCCCCTTTCAGGGGAGAGCGAAAGTGTGAACAAGTTTTTCAATTCAATCAAGATTGAACAGTAAAACCCATTCGTCCTAATTCGATACAAACATATCTCCGATCTTCATAATAACGACTGGTAAGCATCCATTCCGGATATGCTTATTGTCTCTGATATTCTAATCTGAGAAAAGATTGAATTTAATATGGCATAAATGCAATTTTATATAGATTTTATATGGATAATATTTGATATATCGGATATTATATTTATATTTGCGGTGAAATAAATAATATCATGTATGGGAAACGGGAGTATAATGGAGAGCGGTGAGGAGCCGGACAATATAGAAAATATAAATTCATCAAAAAAAATGAAATCATGTGGAGAGAAATGAGTAATCCTGCTATTCTTGTTGAGATAGGAAAACGATTAAAGGAATATCGAATTCGTAATGATATGACACAAAAAGATGTCGCGGAGCATGCTGGGGTTGGCATTGATACAGTCCTTCGAGTAGAAAGGGGAGATAATATTTCAACTCTAAAATTAATTGCAATATTAAGAAGTCTTGACATGCTTGAGAATCTGGATGAATTTATCCCGAAGCCGCCTGTCAGCCCTATTTTATATAAGAAACTAATGGGAAAACAACGATATAGAGTTAGAAAAAGATGATTGTTAATGTGAATTTTTTTGATAAGAATGTCGGGTTGTTGATGTGGGATACTGAAAAAGGAGTTGCTCTTTTTCAATATAACAAAGAATTCCTTCGATCAAATATTGATATCGCACCGGTGATGATGCCACTGAATAAAAGTGGTGAAAATCGTGTATATCAGTTTCTTGGGAATAGGAATGGCTGTTTCTGTGGGTTGCCGGGATTGATTGCAGATTCACTTCCGGATAAATTCGGTACAGAGATTATCAATGCCTGGTTCTCGTCGAAAGGTATGCCGGTCGATTATATCTCTCCTCTTGATCGACTATGTTATATCGGGAAAAGGGGGATGGGGGCATTGGAATTTGAACCGAATCGAACAATTAAGGGGTTAGATTCTTCATCGAAAATCCGTATTGATATGTTGACGAGTTTATCTGATGCTGTTTTTAGGGATAGAGCTAATTTTATGGATTTATTAATACAAGAAGATCGGACTATCCTTGACATTTTGAAAATAGGTACCTCGGCCGGAGGTGCAAAACCGAAAGCAATTATCGCATATAATGACATTACAAAAGAAGTGCGATCCGGACAGGTTAAAGCTCCGGATGGATTTACCTATTGGTTGCTTAAATTTGACGGAACAACCTATTCAGAACATGGGAATATTTCTAATAATCCTCGTGGTATAGGGAATATAGAATACGCGTATTACCGCATGGCATTAGATTCAGGTATTCAAATGATGGAATCCCGCTTATTAACAGAAGGAGACTTTTGTCATTTCATGACAAAACGATTTGACAGAACAGATTCAGGTGAAAAAATACATGTACAATCATTAGCTGGAATTGCCCATTTAGACAGAGACATACCGCATTCGTATGAAGAGGCTTTCAGCATCATGCGAAAAATGAATCTTCCGTATGGGCAACAGGAAGAATTCTTTCGGAGAATGGTGTTTAATGTCGTTGCTCGTAATCATGATGATCATACTAAGAACCATAGTTTCCTTATGGATAAAGAGGGGAAGTGGTCATTAGCTCCTGCCTATGACCTTTGTTATGCTTATTCTCCAGGTGGAAGATGGACACAAGTACATCAAATGTCGATCAATGGCAAACGAGATGAATTTACTTTTAATGATCTGGAAAAGACTGGCCAGGCAATGGGAATTAACCACCCGCAATTAATTATTGAGAGTGTGGTTGATGTGGTTTCTCAATGGAGAACGTATGCGAAAGAAAGTGGTGTAAAATATGATCACATGAAGCAGATAGAGAACAACCTCATTTTACCTTCGCAAAAAAAAATCTAAAGGAGCCAATATCTCTAATAGTGGATATAAAATAAGAAGATAAGATAATAAGCATTTTCAATCCATTGTTCCACAACGGATTCGTCTGAGAGATTACGAAGGTGCTTTAGAATCAGCAAGCCACACATCAAACGAATCGGCTTACTCGGGCGACCGTTGTTTTGACAATACAAAGGCTGGAAAGCCGTATCGAATTGCTCCCAATCTATTTTGTCGGCCAATTTGTAGAGTGGGTGCGATTAGTTTAGCATGTCTGATAGACAGCTGAATAATGAAGGGGTATGATGAGACTTCTTTATCATAAAAATCTGCAAGTTTCTTGCTGTAAAGATAAGAAAACTCGTAGATTTATCAAAGGGTTTTACATGCTAATTTTATGAATATTAGATATTAAAAGGATATTTAAGGGGCGACTATATACGAAGGAGGATGAGTAAGGCGGTTCATGTGAACCGAATTGGAGTTATCCGACGACGGAGGTCAACTCTCGAATAAAAATCTCCTCGGCAGACAGTAGCCATTTTCTGAATGCATCGTGGTCGAATGTTCTCGATGTGTTCATAAAGTCGATCAGCTGGTTCAGGTCGAAGCTCTCGCCCACGACGGCACCGCGGAGCGATGCCGCATCGGCCGCATTGATCTCTTGTTCGATATGTGCAGGGATAAGCATCACGGGTTTATTCAGATAAAACGCCTCACAGACCGACTCGAATCCGGCCGTAGTGATGTATCCGCGACAGCCTGCCATATAATGCAGGAACTTTTCGTCGTCGATGCGATGGAGGGTGAAGTGTTCGTCTACGACGAGGTTGGCCGGTGCATCGCGTTTATCCCAGAAGAAGTGCAACTTCGTTTCGGGATGTGCGTTATGCCATTCACGCACTTCATTCTCGAAGCCTTGATTGAGCATGTAACCAAGGATATAATCGCCTTCGGAAGGTTGTAGCTCAAGCACCTCTCGGCGCAGGAGCGGCGGCACGACGACGATCTTCTCGCGTGGAAAATCTTTCATTGGGTAAAATGAGAGCGCCAGCGTCTTCGAGGCTCCGATCCCGGTGAGCAGCGTGTGCAGGCGCAGCACCATCAGGCTTTGTGCGTCTCCTTTGCCATGCCCGTAATCGGGATGGCGCAGCAGATACTGATGGCCGATATTCACGAATGGTATATCGATGCGGAAGCGTAACTGCGCAAGCGCAGGCAGTAGTTCGTAGAAATTGACGACAACGTCGGGACGTACTTTTTTGATACGCCGGTAAATCGTCTCGATGCTTTCGCCATAGTGTTTCAGTTTGCGCGGACTGCCGTTGTAAAGTACGGTTTTGAATTTGTTGAGACGCTTGCGGTCTTTCTTGAAGATGAATGACGGGGCGTCGTAAGACCGTACCGGGGTACCGATCTTGGTTCGGAAGAAATCGGGTACCTCGCGGGCCTGGCTTTTTCCGACGAGCGTTTCGGCCACCTCATGCCCGTGCCGCTGTAACATAGCAGCCAACGAGATGGCCTGTGTCAGATGTCCTCGCCCTTCACCCTGTACGATAAACATGAACCGTAACTTCTTTTGCATGTGGCTCAGCCGATTGTACGTTTCTTTCACTCCGAGTCTGTTTCGGCAAATTCCATCAGGTAAGCCTTGATGAATTCATCGATCTTGCCATCCATGACCCCGTTCACGTCGGAAGTCTGGTAGTTCGTACGGTGATCTTTCACCCGGCGGTCATCAAATACGTAGCTGCGGATTTGCGATCCCCATTCGATTTTTTTCTTACCGGCTTCCACTTTCACTCTTTCGGCCATACGTCGTTGCATCTCCTTGTCGTAAAGGATGGAGCGGAGCTGTCGCATGGCGTTTTCGCGGTTCTTCGGCTGGTCGCGTGTCTCGGTGTTTTCGATCAGAATCTCCTCCTCTTCGCCGGTGTGCGGGTCTTTGTACCGGTAGCGCAGGCGTACACCCGATTCTACCTTATTCACATTCTGCCCGCCGGCGCCGCCCGAACGGAACGTATCCCACGAGATGCAGGAAGGATCAATCTGCACTTCGATCGTATCGTCGACGAGAGGAGTCACAAAGACGGAAGCAAACGAAGTCATCCGTTTGCCCTGTGCATTGTAGGGCGATACGCGCACGAGCCGGTGCACCCCGTTTTCGCCTTTCAGATAGCCGTAGGCGTAATCGCCCTCGATGGTCATCGTCACGGTCTTGATGCCGGCCTCATCGCCATCCTGCAAGTTGCTGATGGTAACCTTGTAGTCGTTCGACTCGCCCCAGCGCATATACATACGCATCAGCATCGACGCCCAGTCCTGACTCTCGGTACCGCCCGCACCCGAGTTGATCTTGAGCACGCAGCACATCTGGTCGGCTTCTTCGCGAAGCATGTTGCGGAACTCAAGGCTTTCGATCAGCTCCTTCGTCCGGGTGTAAGCCGCATCGACCTCTTCTTCGGACGTGATGCCTTCTTTTACATACTCGAAAGCGAGAGACAGTTCTTCGGCCGCATCGTGTACTTCACGATACAGCTCGATCCATTTCTTAAGGTCTTTGACGATCTTCATCTGCGCTTCGGCGCGTTGGGCATCTTCCCAGAATGCAGGGTCTTGTGTGCGCAGCTCTTCTTCTTCTAACTGAACGATCTTTGCATCGACGTCAAAGATACCTCCTCAACGCTTGCTCGCGTTCCAACATATCTTTCAGTTGGTCTGTCGTTATCATTTTTTGTTTACGGTTCGTTAATGATTTATTATTCGAAGCTGCGGTAACTAAGACTCTCCGCAGCCTTTTCGGGGGACAAAGGTACGCAAATTTATCGTTTCTCCACGTCTTGGCTGTTTTGAAGTGTGTCGGCGGCACGGGCCAATGCCTCGTGGATGTCGCCACAAATATTCTCGCGTCCGATGCGTTCGTCCATCCGGCTTTTCATGATCATGGCACGTACCTGATCGTTGACACCGGAAAGAATGATATGGATGTGCTCTCGTTGCGAGAGACGGCAGAGGCTTTCGAGGTTATGCAGCCCTGTAGAGTCGATAAAGGGCACTTTGCGCATGCGAATGATACGTATGCGAGGCTTCGTGGAGAGCTGTTTCATGCACTCGTCGAACTTGTTGGCTACCCCGAAGAAAAATGGTCCGTCGATTTCGTAGACCTCGACGCCGGAGGGGATTTTGAGCACTTCGTCGTCGTGACGTATTTCACTGTCGGCCGAAAGATCGAGACGGTCGGTCGAGACGGAGACTTGGGTTGTTTCCATCATCCGTCGCATAAAGAGTACCATGGCCAGCAGCAGACCGATCTCGATGGCGATGGTGAGGTCGAAAATCACGGTCAGGAAGAAGGTGACGAGCAGAACCATGACATCGTGTGCGGGATTTTTGAGCAAGGAGCGGAAGGTGCGCCATTCACTCATGTTGTAGGACACGACGACGAGTACGCCGGCCAGACAGGCCATAGGGATATGTCTCGTCAGGGGGCCGAGGAAGAGCAGAATAAGCAAGAGCACGGCGGCATGGATAAGCCCGGCCACAGGCGTGGTTCCGCCGTTGTTGATATTCGTCATCGTGCGGGCGATGGCGCCGGTGACGGGTATCCCACCGAAGACGGGGACGATGATGTTGGCAGCGCCCTGTGCGATCAGTTCGGTGTTGGAGCGATGTCTGTCGCCCGTTACTCCGTCGGCCACGGTAGCCGAGAGGAGAGACTCGATGGCGCCGAGCATCGCAATGGTAAAGGCTGAAGGCAATAGCAAATGTACGGTATCGAGATTGAGCGAGATGCGAGCCGGAGCGGGCAGTGCCGCGTTAATCTCGAAGCGGTCGCCAATGGTCTCGAGTCCCGTAATGCCGCAATATTCACGCAGAAAATAGGCTGCAACGGTCATCACAACGATGGCAACAAGCGACCCCGGTATTTTTTTTGAAACGCGTGGCGTCAGCACGATGAGTGCGATGCTCAGCAGCCCGACGAGAAGCGAAATCCACGATACGCTGCCGAGATGTTGGGCATAAACGACCCATTTGCTTACGAAGTCGCCCGGCATCTTGTCGATCGTCATGCCGAAAAGATCTTTCACCTGTGTCGTAAAGATGGTTAGCGCAATGCCACTCGTAAACCCGACAATGATCGGGTAGGGGATAAACTTGATAACCGTGCCGAGGCGCAGTAGGCCCATCAGCACTAAAAAAATGCCGGCCAGCAGCGTGGCGACTGTCAACCCTTCGATGCCGAAGTTCTGAATAATCCCGTAGACAATCACAATGAACGCACCGGTAGGACCACCGATCTGCACCGAACTGCCACCGAGAAACGACACGACAAACCCGCCGATAATCGCCGTAATGATTCCTTTTTCGGGACTCACGCCCGAAGCGATACCGAAGGCAATGGCCAGCGGCAATGCCACAATGCCGACGATGATGCCGGACATCAGGTCGCCGAAGAATTTCTCTTTTGTATAGGTTTTTATCGAGTCCCACAATTTGGGCTTGAATTCGGGCGCAAGACGTATCTTTCCTTTCATTATGTCAACGTTTATCAGTGCTATACGTGTAAAAAATTGCTTCCGATACCATGTCACATCGGAAGCGCAAAGTTAGGGAAAATATGCTATTTTTGCTTATTCTCTTTCTCAAAAGAATCGGAAAGAGAGCTATAGGGCCTTGTAGATTTATGGGCGTCTGCTAAATATTTAAACTTATGGCAAAAAACTTAGCCAAGCCAATAAAACAAACGGTATTGTTAAATTTATATAGTACTATTATCTTTGCTGAAAAAAAAACTATGGAT
>ERZ772967.1575-NODE-1575-length-15523-cov-4.696018_pt1 | contig 15523 bp, 10 predicted proteins | sample MGYA00511677_ERZ772967 | MGnify/ENA primary metagenome ERZ772967 (study PRJEB29015, sample SAMEA2737931) | human oral metagenome | biome: human oral; feature: human-associated habitat; material: dental | place: China | collected 2146 ...
AGGGAACACCGCTGTCACCATAAGCATCTATACACCTGCTCGTGTGGATATCAGTCCAACGATGACCGCATTGGTGCGATGAATATTCAGCAGCTTGGCACAAGGTGGCTTTCCGGCGATGAGTCCCCACACTACACACGCATAGCAAGAACTACCTTAGAGTAAATCTCTTTGGTAAAACGGGCGTTGTCAACCGCCCGACGATGTAGGCAGACATAGGGAGATATTGGGTTAGCCATATCGCCAGCACCTATACCTTTCTGACTTACAAGCTCTCGCTTCAAACGCCGTCAGGCGTTAAGCGGGAGTAGTTGACATGCAGATACTGCCCCGCACTATGATGAACTATTTTGAAAATACCATGAAAACGATAGTATCTATATTTTTTTCAGATAGGCGTGTTAATATACACACATCGATTGATTATGACACGGCGCAGCGCCGTATCATCAAGCGCCATTCGGGCGCTGAAATTCTTGGGTGTATATATGCATGAAGCCGAACTCGGCCCAGAGGCGGGGGAACCAAGTTTTGGGGTGAACAGACGCAGAGCATACAGGGAAAATGCTTGTGTGATAAAGCGTTTGCGGGTGCATCTCCATCCGAACCCGGCAGCTAACCTCGTAGGCGAAAAGAGAGAGGAGTATCCCTTTGTTTAAGCGAATGCGTATTTTTTTCCTAGTGTCCATCTTTATGCTCGGTGCAGTTTCCGTTGCATCTGCAGCAGCCTTCCGTGTCGGCGATGAGGGAAGTGAAGTTCTCGCGATTCAGAAACAGCTGGCAAACCTTGGCTACGATGTCCCGGTAGACGGCGACTATGGTCCCGCGACTGTGGATGCTGTCAAATCTTTCCAGAATGCGCAGGGGATGGAGTCCAATGGGCTCGTCGGTTCTGCAACGTATTCGGCGCTTCTCGGCAAGACGATGCCGGCGTCCATCTCCCGCGGCAGCAACTATGTTTCCCGTGCCGTTCTCTCAGAATCCATGAATTATCTCGGCGTTCCGTATGTCTTTGGCGGCACGACGCCTTCGGGTTTCGACTGCTCCGGCTATGTCCGCTACGTCTTCGCAAAGGCAGGCATCCAGCTTCCGCGTACGGCTGATGCACAGTATGAAATGGGCACGCCGGTCGCAACGAGCGAGCTTGTGCCGGGAGACCTCGTCTTCTTCTCAACGTATGAGCCGGGCGCTTCGCACGTCGGCATCTATCTCGGCAATGATAAGTTCATCAACGCATCTTCGAGCCGCGGCGTTTCCGTTGCATCACTGCATAATTCTTATTGGAACGCCTGCTACATCGGTGCACGCCGTGTCCTGTAAGAAAATTTCAGTAGGAACGTTTAGGGAGAGGCTTCTGCCTCTCCTTTTTTGAAGAAGAAAAGGACGGATCGATGTCGGATGTTTTCTTGGTGATCCTCATCGCCCTGATGATCGTGTATACTTTCGGAGATGAACTCTTTTCCTGAAGGCAGGGGCGTTTTTATGAAACTTCCCGCCAAAAACCGTGTAACATGTGTTTCTTGCACGCAGGAATCCTTTGTTGTAGAATAGGAAGGAGGCGATGATAACGCTTCCTTCCTTTTTTTGTGCAAAAAGCAAATCGTATGTTTAGGCAGAGAAAATGGAAATGATTTACTGGATTGTGCCGCCTGACTTTCGGGTGGCTGTACCATAGGTGGTGTAAAAATGAAACCATTTTATAATGTGGGGGTCGACGTCGGTTCGACGACCATCAAATTGGTCGTGCTCGATGAAGCGAAGAAGCTCATCTACAAGAACTACGAGCGCCATTTCTCGGAGATCGGGAATGCCCTGCAAAAGAATCTGATGCATCTAAAGGACATCGTCGGTGAGAAGAAATTTTCGTTCGCACTGACGGGCTCGGCGGGTATGGGCATCGCCCAGCGCATCGGACTTCCCTTTGTACAGGAGGTCATTGCGTGTGCAGCAGCGGTGAGAGAGCTGATTCCGCGCACGGATACGGTCGTCGAGCTCGGCGGCGAGGACGCGAAGATCACTTACTTCGGCGATGCGCCGGAGCAGCGCATGAATGGTGTCTGTGCAGGCGGCACGGGCTCCTTTATCGACCATATGGCATCGCTTCTTTCGACGGATGCACCGGGGCTCAATGCGCTTGCGGAAAAGGGCAGGCAGATCTATACGATCGCGTCGCGCTGCGGTGTCTTTGCAAAGACCGACATTCAGGCGCTGATGAACGACGGCGCAGAAAAAGCAGACATCGCGCTTTCCGTTTTCCAGGCAGTGGTCAACCAGACGATCGGCAACCTGGCGCAGGGGCGCCCTATTGCGGGGAATGTCGCCTTTCTCGGCGGTCCATTGCACTTTCTTCCAGCGCTGAAGCAGCGCTTTATCGAAACGCTGAAGCTCGATGCGGCGCACATCGTTGATGTCGATTACGGCAATTATTTCGTCGCCATGGGTGCTGCGCTTTCAGACGAAGCAAGATGCATCGACACAGCGGAGCTTACGGACAGCATCGAGCGCGCGAAGACGGCGGCAGCCGCGGAGACGCGGACGGCAGATTTCACGCTCTTTACGGGCAAAGAAGATTATCAGGCGTTCAAGGCGCGTCACGAAAAAGACAGGGTTCGGCGCGGCGATTTCAAGAGCTACAGCGGTCCGGTTTACGTTGGCATTGATGCTGGCTCCACGACGACGAAGATCTGCGCGATCGGCAAGAATAAAGAGGTTCTCTACACCTCTTACGGCAGCAATATGGGCTCGCCGCTGAAGACTGTCGTGAAAGAGATGCAGGATCTCTACGGCGAACTGCCGGCAGCGGCAAAGATTGCGGGCGTCATGACGACGGGATACGGTGAGAAAATCGTCAAGGCGGCACTGCACGCGGACGGCGGCGAGGTCGAGACCTTTGCACATCTGCGCGCGGCGCAGGAGTTCTGTCCAGAGGTCACCTTTGTCCTTGACATCGGCGGACAGGACATGAAGTGCTTCTTTGTCAGGGACGGCAGCATCGGCAACATCACGCTGAACGAAGCGTGCAGCGCGGGCTGCGGCTCCTTTATTCAGAACTTCGCCGAGGGTCTTCACATGACGCCGGCAGAGTTCGCAGGTCTTGCGACTGAGTCGAAGGCGCCGGTCGACCTCGGCACGCGCTGTACGGTCTTCATGAATTCAAAGGTCAAGCAGGCGCAGAAAGAGGGCGCAGATGTTTCGGACATCTCGGCGGGCATCGCGTTTTCTGTCATCAAGAATGCGCTCTTTAAGGTCATGCAGCTCAAAGACGTGCGCGAGCTCGGCGATCATATTGTCGTGCAGGGCGGCACTTTCTACAACGACGCTGTGCTCCGGTGCATGGAAAAACTGCTCGACCGCGAGGTCATTCGCCCGGATATTGCGGGTCTGATGGGCGCTTACGGTGCGGCGATCCTCGCGCTCGAAGCCGGTACGAAAGAATCGACGCTTCTCGGCGCAGACAAGCTGAAGGACTTTTCTGTCGACACGAGTTCGTATCGCTGTAAGGGCTGCGGCAATAAGTGCCTGATCACGATGCAGAAGTTCTCCGACGGCAGTAAGTACTTCACGGGCAACCGCTGTGAGCGCGGCATCGGCGGCGAAAAAAAGTCAGCGGATGTGCCGAATATCTACGCGTACAAATACGAGCGGCTCTTCCATCACTACGAGTCGCTGAAGAATGCCAAGCGCGGCAGGATCGGCATTCCGCGCGTTCTCAATATGTATGAGGATTATCCCTTCTGGCATACCTTCTTTACAAAACTCGGCTACGAAGTCGTGGTTTCCGGCAAGTCCAGTGCAAAGATGTACTACAAGGGCATGGCGACGGTGCCGAGCGATTCGCTCTGCTATCCCGCAAAACTCGTTCACGGTCACATCATGGATCTCATCGAAAAGGGCGTCGATAAGATCTTCTACCCGTGTGAGCCTTACAATATGAAGGACGAGGTTCATGCGTCGGACAATCACTTCAACTGCCCGGTCGTCGCATCGTATGCGGAAAACATTCGCGGCAATATGGACATCCTGCGCGAAAAGAACATTGAGTTTTTGCAGCCGTTTCTGCCGATTCACGACAAGAAGCGCATGGTGAAGCGCCTTTATGAAGAGCTTGGCGGCAGCGAGGGGCTGACGAAGTCGGCGATCAAAGAGGCGGCGGAGGCGGGCTATGCAGAGATTGCAAAGTACCGCGAAGACGTCCGCGACTACGGGGAGAAGATTCTCGAGCGCATCGAAAAGACCGGCGAACACGCCATCCTCCTCGTCGGCCGTCCGTACCACATTGATCCGGAAATCAACCACGGCGTGCCGGAGATGATTCAGTCGTACGGTCTGCCGATTCTCTCAGAAGATGCGGTCTACCATCTGCCGACAAAGGGCACGCACCTTTCCATTGTCAACCAGTGGAGCTATCACGCGCGTCTTTACCACGCGGCAGAGTTCGTCGCCGCGCATCAGAACCTTACGCTGATTCAGTTCAGCTCGTTTGGCTGTGGGCTTGATGCTGTCACGACGGGACAGGTCAAGGAGATTCTCGAGGGGCATGACCGCATCTACACGATGATCAAGCTCGACGAGGTCAGCAACCTCGGTGCGGCACGCATCCGCCTGCGCTCGCTGATGGCGGCGCTGAAGCGCAGGAAGCCCGCGCCGTATCAGGATATTGTCTTCCCTGACCGGCCGCATTTTACAGAGGACTGCAAGAAGACGCATACGATTCTCGCGCCGCAGATGGCGCCGATTCACTTCGAGCTCTTTCAGACGGTGCTTGAAAAGTACGGCTATAAGGCGGCGATACCGCCGATGCCGGACAAGCATGCGATTGATCTCGGGCTGCGCTATGTCAACAACGATATGTGCTACCCGGCGATCGTCGTCATCGGTCAGCTCATCGCCGCGCTGAAGTCCGGCAAGTACGACCCCGATCACACGAGTATCATGCTCTTCCAGACCTGCGGCGCCTGCCGTGCGACGAATTATCTTTCGATGCTTCGCCAGGCGCTGAAGTATGCGGGGTTCCCGCAGGTCGCGGTCTTTGCCGCCAAGGGTCTTCCGGAAGAGACGGATTCCTTCAAGCTCGACCGCCCGATGCTCGTCGATACGATCAAGGCGGCGGTCTACGGCGACCTTCTCATGAATGTCAAAAACCGCATGATGCCTTACGAGCTTGAAGAAGGGGCGACACAGGCGCTTTTTGACCTTTGGATGGCGCGCGCCAAGGAAGAGCTCGTGCACGGCAGCTACTTTAAGTTCAAGCGCCGCGTGAAGGACATTGTCCGCGCTTTTGACAAGCTGCCGATCGATGAGCACATGTGGAAGCCAAAGGTCGGCATCGTCGGCGAGATCCTCGTCAAGTATCACCCGGTCGCCAACAATGATCTGGAAAAGGTCCTCATGGAGGAGGGCGCCGAGGTCGTCATGCCCGAGTTCTGCGATTTCTTCCTCTATTCGGCGTACGATTCGGTTTCCAAGCACAAGCTCCTTGCGGGCTCATACAAGAATCAGTTTTTCGGTCGGATGTTCATCAAGATCATCGAGTTCTTCCGCGGTCCGATGCGTTCGGCACTAAAAAAGAGCCGTCATTTCCGTCCGCCGCATACGATCGATGAGACAGCAAAGCTCGCTTCCCGTCACGTCAGCCTTGGCAATATGGCGGGTGAAGGCTGGTTCCTCACCGGTGAAATGGTAAAGCTCATTGCAGAGGGCGTCCCCAATGTCGTCTGCCTGCAGCCCTTCGGCTGCCTGCCAAACCACATTACCGGCAAGGGGGTTATGCACGAGCTGAGAAAGAGCTACAAGGAGGCCAACATCACCGCCATCGACTGCGATGCTGGTTCCTCAGAGGTCAATCAGCTCAATCGCATCAAGCTCATGCTTGCGGTGGCAAAAGAAAAGAACCCGAACCTAAGGGAAGAAAAAGCCATGGGCGAAGATTAAATCGCATAAGAGAAGAGCCCGGCAGCCTTTTGTAAAAGACGCTGCCGGGCTCTTCTTTTATGCGTCAAATGTTACGGATATGCGTGCTCCACACAAACGCATCGTATTTTTCCGTAACATTTATAAGTCAACTTATTTTTATGTAAAAGTTGACAATAGACAGAAAAAAGACTACTCTATAAAAGATGTTTATTATACTTATAAATGTAGGAGAGGGGATTTTTCATGAAAAAGAAAATAGAGCTGCGCGAACTTGTCCTCTGCGCGCTCTTCATCGCGCTGATTACGGCGGGGACTTTTATCCGCATCCCGATCGGCAGCGATGTCTATACACTGCAGTTTCTCTTTACCCTGCTGGCGGGGCTTGTGCTCGGCGGTCGGCTTGGTGCACTCGCTGTTGGTGCCTACGTCCTGATGGGGCTGGTTGGCATTCCGGTCTTTGCCTCTGGCGGCGGACCCGGTTACCTCATGCAGCCGACGTTTGGTTACCTTATCGGCTTCATTCTGCAGGCGTATGTCTGCGGCAAGCTCTCACGCCGCCTCACTCGCCCACGCATGCTGACGCTTTTAGGCGTCAACCTCGTCGGCATGGCGATCGTCTATCTTCTCGGGCTTGTCTGGTTCTACGTCGTCTCGAACTATGTGATTATGGCGCCGGTTTCCATTTGGTGGGTCATTCTTTACTGCGGCATACTGCAGGTGGGGCCGGACTTTATTCTCTGTGTCATTTCGGCAGGGCTTGCCGCACGTTTCCTGCGGGCGGGATTTTGGCTCGGTGCGTCAAAGGTAAATTCTTCAGCGGTCAAGGAGGCATGAAGATGGGAAAGGCACTTTTCATCACAGGTACGGGTACGGATATCGGAAAGACGTATGTCACGGGGCTTATCGTGAAAAAGCTCGTGGATGAAGGACTGGATGCAGGTTACTATAAGGCGGCGCTTTCCGGCGCGGAGCCGGATGAAAAGGGCGAACTTCAGCCGGGTGATGCGCTGCATGTCAAGGCGGCGGCGCATCTTACAGAGCGTATACCGGAACTTGCCTCCTATATCTACCGCGAGGCAGTATCTCCGCATCTCGCGGCGAAGCTCAACGATAGGCCGATTGATTTTGACAAAGTCGAGCGGGACTTTAAGGCGGCGAAGGCGCACCATGCATTTCTTACGATGGAGGGAAGCGGCGGTATCATCTGCCCGCTCCGCTGGGATGGCGAGCAGCACGTCGTTCTAGACGATCTCGTCTGTCGTCTGGGGCTTCCGGCGCTCGTCGTTGCAGATGCGGGTCTCGGTACCATCAATGCAGCGGTGCTGACCATCGAGCACCTTCGTGCGCGGGAAATTGCCGTGAAAGGCGTCATACTCAACAACTGGAAGGGCGGCATCATGGAAGAGGACAATCGCCGCATGATTGAGGAGATGACCGGCGTTTCGGTCGTCGCATGCGTTAAAAAAGGCGATGCGGAGCTTGCGATGGATGTGGAGAAACTTGCTGCGCTTTACGAATAAAAGGAAGAGTGAATAGGATGAAGGAAAAGCATGCGAATCTGCCGGCGGATTCTTGGGAGGCGCGCGACCTTGCGCGCATTTGGCACCCCTGCGGACAGATGAAGGATTATGAGGAGCTTCCGCCGATGGTCATTGAGCGCGGCAAAGGTGTCTGGCTCTATGACATACACGGCAGGAAATACCTGGACATTGTGAGTTCCTGGTGGGCGAATCTCCTCGGTCATGTAAATCCGCGCATCAATGCGGCGATTAAGGAGCAGATTGACCGGCTCGAGCACGTTATCTTTGCAAATTTTTCGCATGTGCCTGCTATCGAACTGTCGGAAAAGCTTGCCGAAATCACGCCGAAGCGTCTGACAAAATTTCACTTTAACGATAACGGCTCCTCTGCCGTCGAGTGTGCGCTGAAGATGAGTTTTCAGTATTGCCAGCAGACGGGACGCGTGAAAAAGACGCGTTTCATGTGCCTGACCGAAGGGTATCACGGCGAGACGATCGGCGCGCTCTCCGTCGGCAGCATGGATCTCTTTGCCAAGATGTACCAGCCGATGATGATGGAAAACATTCACATCGAAGCGCCGGATTGCTATCGCTGCCCCTATGGAAAGCAGCGCGAAAACTGTGCCTGTGAGTGCTTTCAAAAGACAGAAGAGGCGTTTGAGGTGCATGCGGATGAGACAGCGGCGATCATCGTCGAGCCGCTGCTTCAGGGAAGTGCGGGTATGCGTGTTTATCCGCCGCTTTACCTGAAAAAACTTCGCGCGCTCTGCGATAAGAAAGACGTCCTGCTCATTTTTGATGAGATTGCCACGGGCTTTGGACGCACGGGAAAGATGTTTGCCGCGGATCACGCGGATGTTTCGCCGGACATCATGACGATTTCGAAGGGGCTGACCGGCGGCTATCTCCCGATGTCCGTCACCTGCGTTTCCGATGCGATCTACGATGCTTTCTACGCCGATTACGGTGCGGGCAAGTCCTTTCCGCACAGTCATACATATGCTGGCAATCCGATCGGCTGTGCGGCTGCACTCGCCGTGCAGAAAATCATGGAAGAAGACCACGTCCTTGAAACAGCGAATAAAAACGCAGTATGGCTGACCGGCGCATTGAAAAATGCCATCGGCAGTCATCCGAATCTCGGCGAGATTCGCCATATCGGACTTATCCATGCGATGGAATTTGTCAAAGATCCGAAGACGAAAGAAGCACTTGACCCGAAAAAGCGCACGGGATATGCGATTTATAAAAAAGCGCTTGAAAAAGGGCTGGTGCTTCGCCCGCTCGGCGATGTCCTTTATTTCAACCCCGCTTTGAACATCACGCGCGATGAGCTGACGACGGCAATTGCTGTGGCTAAGGATGCCATTGAAGCGGTGCTCCCAGGCTGATTCTTTTATAAAAATCCTTCTTGTCAGAAAAAGAGGGATTTTTTTCTATATGCCGAATAGTATAAATCGTATAGACTTTGTTTTCGAAGAACAAAGAAGTCAAAGCATATGGAAAGGGAGTTATGTATGAACAGCAAAGCAGAAGCATTTAAGAACTATCTCGATGGAAATGACCTCGGTGCATTTGAAATCCAAGAGGTTGAAGGCGATGAACAGGGCACGGTGATTTTCCGTTCAAATGTCTCCACGGAAGGACAGCAGCTGCCGACGATCGTCCTGGTTGACGACAGCGTCTTTACGATGATTCGCATCCAAGTTTCTCCTGGGGCACGCACGAAGGAAAACGAGCTTCAGGTCCTCCGCCTCATCAACGACCAGAACCTCACGTACAAACCGTTCAAGCTCTATTTCGACAACGAGGGTTCCCTTATCCTAGATACCTGTATCTTGGTGCCGGGCGAGGATTTCTCTCAGCTCGGCGAGGAGATCTATGGAATGTTTGATATCCTGATCGATTTCCTCAACAAGAACTATCGCGCGCTCATGAAGAAGATCTGGGGCGAAGAACCTGCGCCTAGTGCAGAGGAAAGTACAGAAGCAGCTTCAGAGGATAAGTGAGAAACGTTGACTTTTTGCGGCTGCCTATGCTAAGATAGGAGCGCAATACAATAAATGAAAGGCGAGGAAGAAGAGGAGTACGCTTTTTCTGTGATGCAGAGAGGAGCCGGTCGGTGCAAGGCTCTTTGCGGAGAAGCGGAAGGTCGCTTTGGAGCTGCCCGGTCTGCACGAGGCAGAGGCTGGGACGTCGGCGGCGTTAACGCTGGAGTTCTTTTGCTGTGCGATATGCAGCATAGCTTACCGGGCGGCAAAGGAAGAAGATTGGTGGTACCACGAGTGCATGGCTCTCGTCCTTTTGGATGAGGGCTTTTTTCATTTGTAGGATGTATAATTTTAGGAGGAAATGCAGTGGCTGGGAGCGAGAAGCACATCGAAACGAACATCCCAAAGGTCTATGACCCGCAGTCGTTCGAGAAAAAATGGTATGCGTTTTGGGAGGAGGAAAAGCTCTTTCATGCACAGGCGGATGCGTCGAAGACGCCGTACAGCATGGTTATCCCGCCGCCGAATGTCACCGGGCAGCTTCACATGGGGCATGCGCTTGACAACACGCTTCAAGACATCTTGATCCGCTACCATCGCATGCAGGGGTTCAATACAGTATGGATTCCGGGCTGTGACCATGCGGGCATTGCGACGCAGGCAAAGGTCGAAGCAGCACTTCGCGAGGAGGGAACGAACCGCTATGCGCTCGGCCGCGAAAAATTCCTCGCGCGCGTCTGGGATTGGAAGAAGAAGTTCGGCAGCCGCATCATGAGTCAGCTTCGCTCGCTCGGTTCATCGCTCGATTGGGATCGCGAGCGCTTTACGATGGACGAGGGCTGCAGCCGTGCCGTGCGCGAGGTCTTTGTCTCCCTCTACGAGCAGGGACTTATCTATCAGGGAACGCGCATCACGAACTGGTGTCCTTCCTGCAACACGGCGATTTCCGACATCGAGGTCGAGCACGAGACGGAGGAAGGCCATCTCTGGCATCTTCGCTATGCGGTCGACGGCGAGCCGGGAAAATTCGTCGAGATCGCGACGACACGCCCGGAAACAATGTTCGGCGACACGGGCGTTGCCGTGCATCCGGAAGATGGGCGTTACAAGGATATGGTCGGCAAGATGCTGATCCTTCCGATTGTCAACCGCAGGATTCCTCTCTTTGCCGATGCCTATGTTGACAAGGCGTTCGGTACGGGCGCGGTCAAGGTCACGCCGGCGCATGATCCGAACGATTTTGAGATGGGGCGCCGTCATGGACTCGAAGAGATCAAGGTCATTGAAAACGACGGCACGATGGGGGAAGGCGCCGGAAAGTACAAGGGCATGGATCGCTATGCATGCCGCAAGGCGCTCGTCAAAGAACTGGAGGAACTCGGCGTTCTCATCTCGGTTGAAAAGCATGAGCATGCTGTCGGACATTGCTCGCGCTGCCATTCGACGATTGAACCGCTCGTCTCAAAGCAGTGGTTTGTCAAGATGGAGAGCCTTGCAAAGCCGGCGATTGCAGCGGTGAAAGATGGTCGCATCGAGTTTGTGCCAAACCGCTTTACAAAGATCTATGAGAATTGGCTGGAAAACATCCGTGACTGGTGCATCTCGCGTCAGCTTTGGTGGGGACATCGCATTCCGGCATGGTACTGTGATGACTGCGGCGAGACGAGCGTCTCGCGCACGGATCTTACCGCGTGCCCGCATTGCCACAGCACGCACATTCATCAGGATGAAGATGTTCTTGACACCTGGTTCAGTTCGGGGCTTTGGCCGTTTGAAACGTTTGGCTGGCCGGATCAGACAGCGGATCTGAAGCAGTTCTACCCGACAGCGACGCTCGTTACGGGCTACGACATCATTTTCTTTTGGGTCGCCCGCATGGTCATGATGGGGCTCGCGTTTGGCAAGGATGTTCCCTTCCATCATGTCTTCATTCACGGTCTCGTCCGCGACAGCCAGGGGCGCAAGATGAGCAAGTCGCTTGGCAACGGCATCGACCCTGTCGAAGTCGTCGAAAAGTACGGCGCAGATACACTTCGCTTCATGCTCATCACAGGCAATACGCCGGGTAACGACATGCGTTTTTATTGGGAGCGTGTCGAAAGTGCGCGCAACTTTGCCAATAAGATCTGGAACGCTTCGCGCTATATGCTGATGAATCTCGAGGGCTTCGACCATGCGTTTAAACCTGTGGAGGGAGACCATACGCTCGCGGATCGCTGGATTCTTTCGCGCTATGCACATACGGTGCGCGCCGTGACGAAGTGTCTCGACAGCTTCGAGCTCGGAGAAGCCGGCCGCATGATCTACGAGTTCATCTGGAACGAGTTTTGTGACTGGTATATTGAGCTTACGAAAGCGCGTCTCTACGACAAGGAAAACGAGCGGGCAAAGTCCACGGCGCTCTATATCCTGTCGACCGTCCTCGAGGGCACGCTGCGCCTTTTGCATCCCTTCATGCCGTTTTTGACAGAAGAGATCTGGCAGAAGCTCCCGCACGAGGGAAAGAGCATCATGGTTGCTGCGTGGCCGCAAGCGGAAGAAGCGGCGATGGACAACAAGGCGGAAGCCGAGATGTCCGCGATCATGGAGACGATTAAGGCCGTCCGCAACCTCCGCGCTGAAGTCGGCGCCGCGCCGGGCAGAAAGAGTGAAGTCGTGCTCGCCTTCGCCGATCCATCGCTTCGCGAGGTCTTTGGCAAAAGCGAAGGCTATTTGCACGCACTGGCAGCGGCGGAACCCGTGACTTTCCTTAACGAAAAAGCCGCGGCACCGGAGAACGCGATGGCGGGCGTCACGGAAGGCGTCAAGATCTATCTGCCGCTCAAGGGCTTGATCGACGTCGAAAAGGAGACGGCGCGTCTGACAAAAGAAAAGGAAAAGCTCGAAAAAGAGACAAAGAAGCTGCAGGGCAAGCTGAACAATGAGGGCTTCCTCAAAAAGGCGCCGGAAGCTGTCGTCGCCAAAGAGCGCGAAAAGCTCTTTGGCTATGAGGAGAAACTCGCTGCACTTGCTGCACGCCTTGCGGATATGGCAGCACTTGCCTGAGGAGGCTGCGGATGAATTACGAGGAATCCATTGCCTATCTTGAGAGCCTGACGATCTACGGGATCAACCTGTCGCTGACGCGCATAAAGAAAATGCTTGACCTCCTCGGTCACCCGGAGACCGCCTATCGCACGGTTCATGTGACGGGGACGAACGGCAAGGGTTCGGTCTGCGCCATGCTGGACGGCATTCTGCGCTGCAGCGGCATTTCCACGGGTTTTTTCAGTTCGCCGCACCTTGAAAGTTATACGGAGCGCATTCGTATTGATGGAAAGCCCATCGATGCGCAGGATTTCGCCGACAATATGGACGCGATGAAGCGAATGGCTGATGCGATGGTGCGCGCGGGCATGGAACATCCGACACAGTTTGAGATGCTGACGGCACTCGCATTTTACGCCTTTCGGCAGGCAGGCGTTGCCTATGCTGTCATCGAGGTGGGGCTCGGCGGTACCTATGATTCGACGAACGTCATCACGCCGGAGGTCTCTGTCATCACGAATGTGACGATGGAGCACGTCGACCGGCTCGGTGGTACGCTCGAGCATATCGCTGAGAACAAGGCGGGCATTATCAAAGAGGGCGTTCCTGTCGTCACGGCGGCAGAAGGTTTGCCGCTGGCAGTCATTCGAAAGAGGGCGGAGGCGTTGGCAGCGGCTGTCTTTGTCTTCGGCGAGGATTTTTCTGCACGCACGGTGAAGGCCTATGCACGCCACCAAGTGATTGCCTGTTCCTCTGAGCTCACGGGGACGCGGGACGCGCTCTTTAAACTCTCACTTCTCGGCAGTCATCAGGCGTGCAATGCTGCGCTCGCCATCATGACGGCGCACCTTCTGGCAAATATCGACGACCGCATCACCGTCGATAAGGTCAAGGCAGCGCTGCCGCTTGTCACATGGCCGGGGCGCTTCGAGTGCATGACGGTCAGGGGCGTGGATGTTCTCCTTGACGGCGCGCATAATCCGGCGGGAATTCGCGCCCTTCGCGCGGGACTTGATGAAATCTTTCCAGAGAAAAAGCGCCTGTATCTTCTCGGCATCCTGAAGGATAAGGAAATCGATGTGATGCTGCGCGCTCTCCTTCGAAAGGAGGACGCCGTCGTCGTGACGATGCCTGTTTCAGCGCGTGCAGACAGTGCTGCAGATCTCTTAAGGCATGTCCGGCGCGTAACGAAGCATGCGCGTGCAGAGGGAAATTACAAAGCTGCGTTTTCTGCGGCACTGTCTGAAGTAAGGACGGCAGAAAACGCAGATGAGAGACCTCTCTTTATTGTCTGCGGTTCGCTCTATCTCATCGGTGCTGTCCGCAGTCTCATCCTAGAGGAGGCGGACGGCGGAAAAGCGGCAGCGATGCTCTCTGCGCAAGGGGCAGGAAAGCGCGGGAAAAACAAGGAGAGACCTGTACAGGAGCTAGGAAAGGATGTGCCATGATGAAAGAGGACATCTTGACGCAACGTCACAGAATACAGCGTGCGCGCTGGGCAAAGTATATGCAGGATATGTCCTTTTACGCGCTCATCGCGGAGGTGTTTCTGCTCGTGCTCTCTCCATCCATGGCAGAAGCTGCGATGCTCATCAGCGCGGCGGCACTTTTGATGCGCCGTCATTTCGATAATAAATTCGGCTTTCGGGCACTGCCGCTGGATATCCCCGCGGGGCTCTTCGTCGTCATCGGGGCAGCATCCATTCTCATCGCTCCGGATCGCTTCAAGAGTTTTTACAACTTCTATCACCTCGTCGGCGCATATGTCCTGACCTATGTCCTTGCGGGGCAGATCATTCGAACGCCGAGTGAACTGAAGACGCTCGTGGCGGCGCTCGGTCTTTCCGCCGTCCTCGTGCTCCTCGGCGGCTTTTGGCAATTCGCTTTCGGTATCGACACGGAGGATATGAAGTGGGTGGACGGCGATGCCTTCCCTGAGCTCAAGAAACGCGTCTTTTCGAGCTTGGAGAATCCGAACATCCTAGCGGGCTATCTGGACGCGATGATCTGCCTTGTCTTTGGCTTCTTTGTGAAATGTGGAAGCCGTGCCAAGCGTATCGTGCTCGGCTGCTTTCTGCTCGCGCTGATCGCCTGTCTTGTCATGACGTACGCGCGCGGCGCTATGCTCGTCATCGGCGTCATCCTCGTGCTCTACGGGCTGTTTCAGGACTGGCGCATACTCCTTGCCTGTCTCCTGATCGGAGCAGGCGCGCTCCTTCTTGATCCTATGCTTTCAGAGCGCCTGCTCTCGGTTTTTACGAAAGTCGATACGTCGACAGAGATGCGCGTTGCGCTCTGGGAAAGTACGCTGCAGATGATACAGGATCACCCCTTCCTCGGCATCGGGTGGGGTGCCTTTTACGCTGTCTATCCGGCGTATGATTTTTATCTGCAGGGGGCAGACGTCCTCATCGTTCACGCGCACAACATGTATCTGAACTACATGGCGGAGATCGGGCTTATGGGGGCGGGCGCGTTCTTTTGGTTTTTCTTCGGTGCGCTCTACCTTGCGGTGCGGATGCGCTTTTCTTCGTCAAAAGAGACGTCAAAGACTGAACTCTCGCCTGTAAAAGAGGAATCCTTAGAATACCGAGAGAGCCCTTGTGAAAATGTCCTGTCTTCCTTGCCGCTTTTGGCGGATTTCTGTCAGTGGGAAGACGCACGATTTCTTTCGGGACTGCGCTTGGGACTCATCCTCGCTTTCGCTTCCGTCGCGCTGAATGGTTTGACCGATGACCTCCTCTTCAACCTCCCAACTTCCATGCTGCTGTGGCTCTTTGTCGGTCTGACATGCTCGATGAACTTTCTTAAGATGCCAAAAGCGGCTGCCGCTGGCAGTATCGCTTGTCAGGACATCGGGGGCGATGCGGAGGTCTCCGGTGGGGAAAGCCATAAAGGGAAAGAGCACGAAGAAAAAGAGACGCTTGGTGACGACACGCCAGCAGACGACGGAGACGGAGGCGAGTGATATAAGAGAGAACCTCGTAACGAAAGGAGAGAGTTTTAAGTAACTAATTATATAAATAAAGGTACTCGTCAGTGATACAATATGTTTATGGAGGATAACAGCCA
>ERZ772967.1577-NODE-1577-length-15504-cov-9.169590_pt1 | contig 15504 bp, 12 predicted proteins | sample MGYA00511677_ERZ772967 | MGnify/ENA primary metagenome ERZ772967 (study PRJEB29015, sample SAMEA2737931) | human oral metagenome | biome: human oral; feature: human-associated habitat; material: dental | place: China | collected 2146 ...
GGTGATGTGGGTGGCGATCTTCGGCAACAGCGCCCTGGAACTCATCCGCTCGGGCGACACCGACTTCGCCGAGACCACCATCTCCAAGCCCGAGCAGGGCCTCTACCTCCTGCTCAACGCCGCCGGCGGAAAGCCCGTCATCGCCCTCGCCCTGTTCATCGGCATCCTCTTCTACGTCACGAGCGCCGACTCCGGGGCCCTGGTCATGTCGAGCCTGTCCAGCCGCATCAAGGGCGAACGGGAGGACGCCGCCCCATGGCTGCGGATCTTCTGGGCTACCCTGACCGGCATCCTCACCATCGCCATGCTCGTGGCCGGAGGCATCACCATCCTCCAGCAGGCGACGCTGGTAATGGCGCTGCCCTTCAGCTTCATCCTCGTCGTGATCATGGCCTGCCTGCTCAAAGCCCTCAACCAGGAGGCGAGCTACAACCTGGCCCGCTCGCGCGCCTACCGAAACCGTCAGGTCGGTTTCACCGGTACCGCGGCCAGCCTGCAGCGCGTCTCCTGGCGCGACCGCCTGTCGCACACCTTCGCCCACGTCACCCCCGAGCAGGCTCAGCGAGCGCTGGACCGGCGCATTGTGCCGGCGCTGGAGGCGATGGCCGCCGAGATCGAGAAGGAGAAGCTGGACGCGGAGGTCTACGTCGAGGGGAAGGAGGCCGAGGACCCCGACGACGAGCGCAACTACCTGGGCCGCGTCACCCTGCTGGTGACAGACCCGCACAACGAGGCCCGCGACGGCGAGAGCGAGCCCGAGGTCCTCGAGCGCGCGGGCGGCCGACAGGTCTTCCGCTACGTGGTACGCATGGTCGAGACCCCGGCCCCCTCCTACGGCGGCGGCATGAATGAGGCCGACGACGTCACGGTGCGGCTCGAGGTGCGACTGCGCGGCGGCGGAGTGGGCTACGACATCATGGACTGGTCCGCCGACCAGGTCGCCCACGACGTCCTGGACCACTACGAGCGCTGGCTGGAGTACCTGGGCACGAGCAGCACCGCGCACGTCTGAGGCTGGAACCGGGCGCCGGGCGCCCGCCCGAACGCCGAGATCGGTCGTACTCCGGCTCGAGATCGGTCCACTTCCGCACCGAGATCGGTCGAACTCCGCCGCGAGATCGGTCCGTTTCCGCTCCGAGATCGGTCGTACTCCGGCTCGAAATCGGTCCACTTCCGCATCGAGATCGGTCCGGGCCGACGACGAGCGACAGCCGATGGCCGCGTCAGCGGGGGTGCGCCTTGCGAAACCGGGATTGAGCCCGGGGCTGCAAGGCGCACCCCCGCTTCAGCATCTCGCCGACGGCGGCCAGCTGGCCGAGGACAACGGCGCGCAGCGTCCTGGGCCGCATGCCGAGGGCCTTCCACAGGCCGTGGTCGTGCTCGCGCTCATGGCGGAGGGGCGATCCGATGGGCGGGTCGCGCGGCGGCTGGTGCTGTCCGACGGCGCGGGTGCACGACGGCGAGCGCGAGCAGGACCACAGCGGCCATCCCGGTCACTACGGCGCAGGCGGCCAGCACGACGTGCATCGCGTGGATGTAGGCGCCGCAGGCGGCGGCTCGCAGGGTGGACGCCGCCGGGTCCGACATCCGGGCTGCTGCGGCGAACGCCGTCGTGACCGAGCCGCTGACGGCGGATGCGGCCGGATCGGGCAGGGTGGCCGCCAGTTCCGCGACCCCCTGTCCGTAGCGGTTTCCGGTCAGCGAGCCGAGCAGGGCAATGCCCAGGACTGCGCCGAGCTGACGAATCGCATTAAGAAGAGCCGCCCCCGCGCCGCCGCGCTCACTGGGAACGGCGCTCATGGCCGCCTGGATCCCGTGGGCCTGACCGATCCCCAGACCGAGACCCGCAACGAGCAGGCCCCAGAACATGGGCTGGTAGCCGCTCGTCGCGCTCGTGGTGGAGCACAGCCACAGACCGACGGCGGCGAGCGCCATCGCCGCGGGAAGGATGAGCTCGCGCGCGGCCCGGACTCGCGACAGGCCGGAGGAGATCACCGCCCCGACCACGGCTGTCAAGGCGACGGGCATGAGCATGAGTCCCCCTGCAGCCGCGTCGTGGCCGAGGATGGTCTGCAGGTAGTCCGGGGTGACGAACAGCAGGCCGAACAGCACGAAGTTGATGCCCATCAGAACCAGGGACGAGACCCGGAAGCGGTAATGAGCAAGCAGGCCGAGGTCGGTCAGCCGGTCGCGGGCGCGGAGCTCGACGACGACGAATACGGCAAGCGCGAGAGCGCCCGCTGCGATCGGGCTCCACGTTGCGGGTGCGCTCCAGGTGTGCTCGGCATTGATCAGCCCCCAGGTGATGAGGGCGAGGCCGAGCGCGGCGGCGACGACCTGGACGACAGGCAGGCTGCGTCGGCCGGCTGCCGGGCGGCCGACGGGGACGAGCCTCAGGCACATGGCGAGGACGACGACGGCGACGGCGATGTCGAGCCAGAACATGGCCCGCCACCCCCACCTGTCGATCATCGACCCGCCGATCAGCGGGCCGAGCGGCGCGCCGACGGCCCCGGCGGCCGTCCATGTCGCGGTGGCCAGGGCCTTGCGCGCATCGTCGAACATCTGCGGGATGAGGGCCAGTGACATCGGCGTGAAGACCGAGGCAGCCAGCCCCATGACTACACGGGCGGCTATGAGGACGCCGACCGACGTGGACACGGCCGCCAGGCACGCCCCCGCGCAGAAGCCGACGACCCCGGCCACGAGCAGGCGCCGGTGCCCCAGCCGGTCGCCAAGAGCCCCGCCCGGCAGCAGAACCACCAGGAAGGCGAGGTTGTAGGAGGAGACAACCCACTCGAGCCCGCCCGTGCTCGCCCCGAGCCCCGCGGACAGGGCCGGGAGCGCGACGTTGATCATGGTCGTGTTCATGAACAGCAGGACCATGCCGAGCGACAAGGCCGCCAGGCCGAACCAGTTCGATGCGCGACTCTCTCTCATGTGAGAGAGCATATCGCAATTGGGTGTCGATCGCGCCGGGACGTTGACGTGACCCACTCTCATGAGAGAGATAATATCTCAAGAGAAGGGTGCTGATCGCTGAGCTGCGCCATTCTTGGACCCCGATGAAAGGGATGGGCTCATATGGTGGTCTACACACCAGGCACACTGCCGGAAGTGGTCGGCCAGGAGATTTACTCGCTCATGGAGACCTGCGACAACGACTTCGTTCCGCCCCTGTCAAGCAGATCACAGATAGGACAGGAGGACTGGACCGAGCGCGCCGCTTCGGCGAATGTTGATATGTACTTCGACTCTCTCGTTGCACGAACGCACATCGTGACCGCTCGGCGCGGCAACGACCTGGCCGGGTTCTGCGCATACGAACGTCCGTACACGTGGTTCAACAGGGAGTACCTGTACGTCAGTACCGCCGTGGTTGCACCATCTTGGAGGGGCCGCGGGGTTTCCCGTGAATTCATGACTCCCGTTCTGCGTGCAGCACTAGTGAGTCGGCTTCCGATTCTAGCCAAGACGTGGTCGACAAACGAGGCGAGCATGAGCGTTCTCAGCCACCACGGAACGCCACTGACGCGCGTCCCGGCCGACCGCGGGCTTGGAATCGACACGGTGTACTGGTCAACGTCACCAGCACGTCTGTGCGCCAAGATGGTCGCTTCAGGCGTTCAAAGCCACCTGAGACGGCAAATTTTCAACGCACTGGCACGCATCCAAGATGCACGCCCCAAGCCGCCGCACGTCCCGCACCACTCAGTGACCGACTGCGACGCGGAACCGGACTGAGCTCGGCGAAAGGGGGCGGGCGGGGTCCGTACAATCGCGGGCATGACCAGCACACCGGGCACCTCGGGCGGCCGGCGCACCCGCAAGAAGCTCGCCACCCGACGCGCCATCCGCCGCACGGCCCTGGACCTGTTCACCGCCCACGGCTTCGACGCCGTCACCGTCGAGCAGATCACCGAGGCCGCCGACGTGGCGCCCATGACCTTCTACCGCCACTTCGGGACCAAGCAGGCCCTCGTCCTGGACATCGCCCTCACCGACCAGATCGCCCGCGCCCTCGACCGTGCGCTCACACCCCCGGACCCCGGACAGCCCCCCGACATCGACCGCGCACTCGACGACCTGCTGGCCGACGCCGACCAGTGGCTCGACGACCTCGCCCGCAGGATCCGGCTCATCCGCGACAACCCGGCCCTCCAGGACGCCCTGTGGCAGCGCTCCACCGACTGGACCGCCGTTGTCGAGCGCCACCTACCCGACGACGGCCTGACCGCGCGCGCTCGGGCGCGCGCCATCACCGGCGTCGCCATCGAGGCCGCCCTCGCCTGGCCCGGTCCCGCCAACCGTCCCGACCGGACCTCGGCCGCCTCCCTGCGCGAGCACCTCGCCCGGGCCCTGGCCGTCCTCCGCACGACGCCGTCGGAACCATCCCGGCCCGCCTGAAACCGCTTACTGCGCCTCTTTCCCCCTTACTGCGCTCCTTTTCCTCGTACAGTAAGAGGGAAAGGAGCGCAGTAAAGGCAGCAAGCGACGTCACGGCCACGGGCGCAGCCGCGGTTCTGCACGTCGGGCGAGCCCGCACGCGTAGGCTGATCCCATGCGTCTTCACGTTGCTGATCACCCGCTCATCGACCACAAGCTCTCCGTCCTGCGCGACCGGAGAACGCCGTCGGCCGTCTTCCGCCCGCTGGTCGATGAGCTCGTCACCCTGCTGGCCTACGAGGCCACTCGCGAGGTGCGCACCGAGAAGGTCGAGATCACCACCCCGGTGGCAGTCGCCCACTGCCTGCGCCTGGCCGAGCCGCGGCCCATCGTCGTGCCGATCCTGCGGGCGGGCCTGGGCATGCTCGAGGGCATGACTCGGCTGCTGCCCACGGCGGAGGTCGGCTTCCTGGGCATGAAGCGCGACGACGACACCCTCGAGGTCGAGACCTACGCCAACCGCCTGCCGGACGACCTGTCCGGCCGCCAGTGCTTCGTCATCGACCCCATGCTCGCCACCGGCCACACCCTGGTTGCTGCTATCGACTACCTGCTGGAGCGCGGCGCGCGCGATGTCACCGCGATCTGCCTCATCGCCGCACCCGAGGGCATCAAAACCCTCGAGGCCGCCGTGGGCGAACGCGCCAACGTCACCGTGGTCACCGCGGCCGAGGACGAGCGGCTCAACGAGCACGCCTACATCGTGCCCGGGCTCGGCGACGCCGGCGACCGCCTCTACGGCATCATCGACTGACGTCCACCGAGCGTGATTCGCCGCTCTTCCATGGGAACGACTTCCGCCTTGAAGAGGGCCCAGCAGCAGGACTCCGCATGGCGGTCCTACCGCCGACCGACTTGACCTAACTTGACCCACTCAGCAGGACCTACGCTCACCGGTTGTACTCCCACAATTCCCGCGGCCTGCTCATCCTGTACGGAGGTCTCGGACCCCGGTTGCACATGGGAGAACGGGACCTCGCAAGCGCAAGGGGCGTTATTCCTCATGATCATGGGGATTTCGTCAGATGCCCAAAGATGGTCGACGCGCTCCCATGTGCGCCTAGGGGGGTCTGCGCACATGGGAGCGTCGCGCCCGCGACGGACCATCCCGCATTTCCGCATGATTCCGCGTTTTCTCATTAAATAGCTGACTCGCGAGTGTGCAACTGCGCCGATCCGGCGCTCCCGGCTCCGATCGCATCGCCACCCAGGCACACCCCCTTGTTAGGGGAGCCTAAGCTGCCATAGGCTCCGGCTGTTCGCCGTTACCTTTCCGTGCCCTAAGGACACCCATGCAGCTCTCCCGCAAGCACTTCCTCCTCGCCTCCCTCACCGCCGCCACGGGTACCGCTCTGGCCGCCTGCTCGGGCTCGAACGGCTCGGGCTCGGGCGGCTCGGGCGACGGCGGCACCCGCACGATCACCGACCACGGCGACAAGCAGGTCACCCTGCCGGCCACGGTCACACGCGTGGCGATCGACCAGATCCCGATCGAGTCGACCTACATCGCCTACTTCGACGGTTCGGCGCCCAACCTCGTCGGCATGAGCGCGGCCCGGGTGGCCGCCCTAAAGGACACCATCGCCGCCGAGATCGCTCCCGAGATCCTTGAGGTGGACACCTCCTACTACGACAACGGCGAGCTCAACGTCGAATCGCTGCTGGCGCTCAACGTGGATGTCGTCCTGTACAACGCCAGCAACGACAAGCACGGCCAGCTGTTCGAGCAGGCCGGCATCCCCGCCGTCGGCTTCACCACGGAGGGCGACCCGACCAGCACCTACGCGGACTGGATGCACCTGCTGGAGGACGTGTTCGACGAGCCCGGCAAGATGACCGACAAGATCGCCCTCGGCACCGGGTACGTCGAGGACGCCCAGGCGCGCGCCGCCCAGATCGCGGAGGCCGACAAGCTCTCGACATTCGTGCTCATGGGCGTCAAGGACGGCATGATCACGGTGGCCGCGGGCACCGAGGGCTGGTTCACCGACTCCTGGGCCAAGCGCATGAATTACACCGACTCCGCCAAGGACCTCACCGGTTCCGCCGCGCCGACCGAGCTCGAGACGGTCCTCGGCTGGGACCCGGACTGCATCCTGGTGACGGGCAAGGGCATGAGCGACCTGACCGCCAAGGACATCCTGACGGGAAGCGTCGATGGCGTCGATTTCACCCAGTTGAAGGCCTACGAGAACAAGGCCGTCTACTCCACCGGCCTGGGCATGTGGAACTGGTTCACCCCCAACCCGGATGCGCCGCTGGCCGCCTACTGGGTCGGCTCCAGCCTCTATCCGGACAAGTTCACCGACATCGACCTGCCCGCCCTGACCAAGGACTACTACAAGCAGATGTACGCCTTCGACCTGACCGATGACCAGGTCACGACGATCATCAACCCCGACGCCTGATGCAGGCCCCCTTCCTGCACCGGGCCCGTCTGCGCCCCTGGGTCCTGCCGCTCCTGGTGGTCCTCGTGCTGGCCTGCGCCGCGGTGTCCATCATGGTGGGCCGCTACGGCGTGAGTCCGCAGGAGATGGTCGGGGCGATCGGCGCCCGCATCACGGGCGGGGTCTCCCCGGACCGGAGGGCCGACTCGGTGGTGTTCAACCTGCGGATGCCCCGCATCACCGTCGCGATCCTCATCGGGTCGGGCATGGCGGTCTCGGGCGCCGCCTTCCAGTCGCTCTTCTCCAACCCGCTGGCCACTCCGGACACGCTGGGCGTGGCCTCGGGAACCTGCGTGGGGGCCGTCGTCGCCCTGCTGCTGGGGTGGGGGATGCTCGGCGTTCAGCTCACGGCGCTGGTGGCCGGCCTGATCACGGTGGCCGTCACGACGGCGGTGGCGCGCCGTCGCAACGGGGGCACCGACGTCGTCACCCTGGTACTGGCGGGCGTCATCGTCTCCGCCCTGGCGGACGCCGTCCTGTCGATGCTCAAGCTCACCGCGGACCCCACCAGCAAGCTGCCGGAGATCACCTACTGGCTCATGGGGTCCCTGGCGGGGTCGTCCTGGCAGCAGATCGCCCTGGCGACGCCCTTCATCGTGATCGGCTCCGGCGTCATCGTGGCTCTGCGGTGGCGGCTCAATGTGCTGGCCCTGTCCGAGGACGAGGCGCGGGCGGCGGGGGTGGACGTCCGCCGCCTGCGCATCCTGCTGATCGTGTGCGCCACGGTGGTGACGGCGTCGGTGATCTCCCTGTGCGGCCAGGTCGGGTGGGTCGGGCTCATCGTGCCTCACGCGGCGCGCATGCTGACCGGCTCCGACAACCGGTACCTGATCCCGGTCTGCCTGCTGCTGGGGGCGAGCGCCATGATCGCAATCGACACGGTTGCGCGCACGCTGACCGCCTCGGAGGTTCCCGTCTCCGTCGTCACGGCGATCGTGGGGGCGCCCTTCTTCATCACGCTGCTGCGCCGCACGGGCGGGGTGCAGGCATGAGCCCGAAGCTGGTGGTGGACGACGGCACCTTCCGCTATCCGGGTGCGCCGGCCCCGATCCTGGAGCACATCGGCGTCGAGGTCGGGGATCGCGAGCTGCTGGCGATCCTGGGCCCCAATGGGGCGGGCAAGACGACGCTGCTGCGCACCATGCTCGGCCTGCAGAAGTGGGAGTCCGGGGCGACCCTTCTCGACGGCGTCGATCTGGCCGCGCTATCCCCCCGGGAAGTCGGGCGGCGGATCGCCTACGTGCCGCAGACTCGCAATTCCAATGCGACCGGTTTGACGGGCCTGGATATGGTGATGCTCGGACGCAGCCCGCACCTGCCGCTGCTCGCCCAGCCGGGGCCGCGCGAACGGGAGATGGCCGAGGAGGCCCTGGCGGGCATCGGCGCGGAGGCGCTGGCGCTCATGCCGTGCCGGACGATGTCGGGCGGGCAGTTCCAGATGGTGCTCATCGCCCGGGCGCTGGTGGCGGAGCCGGAGGTGCTGGTCCTGGACGAGCCGGAGACCGGTTTGGACTTCCACAATCAGCTGATCGTCCTGGACCTGCTGCGCACGCTGATCCGCGAGCGGGGCCTGAGCGTCATCATGAACACGCACTACCCGGCGCACGCCCTGGGAATCGCCGATCGCGTGCTGCTCCTGGACTCCCAGCACCGGGCGACATCCGGTCCGACCCGCGAGGTCATGGACGAGGCGACGCTGGCCCGGGTCTTCGGGGTCGAGGTCTGCATCGGCGAGCTCGAGCACCGCGGGGAATCGCTGACGACGGTCGTGCCGGTGCGGGTGGTGTAGGCGGGGAATCACCTTTTCCAGCATCCGTTTTTCTGTGGTGCTGGTTTTGTGGTTCAGTTGTTGGTGGTTTGGGTTTCGGCGATGGGGATGGTGGTGGTGGATGTGGTGGTGACGGGGTTGAGGTCTCCGGTGGCGCCGTCGGTGGCGGTGTAGGACACCGAGTAGCCCACTGAGATGTCCAGGGGTGTGGTTCCGCCTGGGTGGGCTGAGGAGCGGGTGAACTCGATCGTGCAGTCAGACGTCCCCTCTCCTGTTCCCTTGGTCCAGGGGGTGCCGAAAAGCCTTGGCAGTTCGGCTCTGAGTCCGGGGTGGAGAGTCTGAGGCCATCAGAGACCGCCGTGACGGTGGCGGTCGCTGGTCCTGCTGTGGCGGTGGCCGTGACTTTCGCGGGGGTCTGGTCGGTGGCCCATACCCAGACACACCCACAACCACCACCATCGCCCCAACCCCACCACACACCAACCAAGAACAGCACGACCAACGGAAGGCGACATCGGCTCCATCACGGCCTTTCAACACCAGGAAACAGGGAGGCTTATTCGTGGGTTTCTGCGTGTCGTTCTCGGGGGGGGCGGTTGTTTCCGGTGGGGTGGCGTGCTGGCGGGGTCGGTTGTCGGGGGTTGTTGGGCCGGGTGTGTCCAAAAGGGAGGGGATTAGAGTGTCGATAGCCCAGGTATCTTCAAGGAACCGTGTGATGGACTGGTGTTTTCGTTGTGTTTTCAGTGTGTTTTCGGTGTCGCGCTGCATGGTGGCCGGGCTGATCTCCTCCGTTTTGGACACCTGGCGGGGGCGATGCGCCGTGCCGACACCAGAGTAGGGCTGTCTTCGGAGCGGGCCGGGCCTGGGCGAGGCACTCGAGGACGCGTGAGCGTTGTCGTGGACGAGGGTGTGCGTCGCTAACGCGGGTTCGGTGCTGATCACGAGGGCCGGGGCCTTATCGTCAGGGATGAAGCCGGCGTTGAGTGCGGCAGCCCCCGTTGATGGCTGGAATCCTCGCCATCTCCGGTCTTCACTGCGAGGCGCCCCGGGGGGGGCAACCGCGCATCCCGCCCTACGACTCTTAAGGACTGCCTCCCCTCGCAAAACATGCACAACTTGCGCAAACACGAGAGAGCTCATGAATAAGCTTCCCGGTAATCGGCAATTTCGTGCCTCTGAGGGGTGGCGAGGGGCGAGTGCGTACCCGGGCGTTGAGCTGGCCTTTACTGATGCGATGCTAGCGGTAGGCACTGGTTAAGGACGTTGCGCGGATATTTGAAGCCGTTACAGGGTAGGGATCTCCTTAAGCATTATTATATTACGAGGCCGTACACATCTGCGCGACTGACATCAATCGATTTGACGGCATAACAGAACTATCTTGCAAGCCGTTCTCCAAATATTGAGTATATATGGAGTGAGCTGTTCTGCTACGTTCGCTCTTGCGGGCCGACAATGGCTAGATTGAATGAGGGCTTCTGACCTATCTTGGCTGCCGGGTGATGAATCCAGACATGCCGGGAACTGTGAACGCGACGACGCCATGATCGGGAGCGTATATAAGGCCTTTATGAAGAAGGTTCGCACGAGTAGGGCCAAGGCTGTTGGTCTTTTTCTGGAGGCGGGCAGCAATTTCTCCAGTCCCGATTCCTGTGTCTCCTTCGGGACACATAGCACGTAAGTAGCGTTTCTCTGCGGTGGTCGTGCGATCCCAGCGTGCGCGGAAGAAACCGTTGTCAAGCTGGTTGTGGCCGGTAGCGACGCCAGCTCTAGCATCGGCGAGTGTAATCGTTGAACCAGTTGCTGTATTCCATGCTTCTTGGCCGAATTGCTGAATGAAATATGGGTATCGTCCTGATTCTTTGACAACGTAATCAACGGCGTCGTCATCCCAGGACTCCCCAGCCTCTTCTGCTGGTTGGATTAATGCAGTCTTTGCTGCCTTTGCGTCAAGAGTTTCGACTTTGATGTATTGGAATCGTTCAGAATATGACTTTGCTTCCGCTAACGCCTGCGGCAAACTGGGGAGGCCTGCAAACGCAAATAGAACAGGCCAGTTGTCTTGAGCGGCGGCTTGGGCAACAACGGCTAGAGTCTTCGATTCGTCTTTATTTAGGTCTTGTGCTTCATCAATAAGAATCGCTAGGCCTGCTTGCTTCTCAGCTGCAGCTAGCGCTACATCTTTCATGATTTTTTTCAGATCGGTTTCGAGTATTCCAGTGTCGGCTCCGCCGCCAGGAAATTCTTTGAGGTCGATGCCAAAGTCCCATTTTCCTGAAGCGTCATAGGAGGCTTTGAATGAAAGGGCGGTCTTAAGTGCCTTAATTAGCCGTTTTCCGGCGGATGGGTGCGTGATATCGGTGAGTGGAGCATAGAGTCCTTCGCCGAGCATCTCGCGCAAGGGGCGATCGGGATCCGCCTCAACCTGGACGGTGATCCAGCTTCGTGCCTCGGCGTCGTGGCGGAGCTTTGTGAGAAGAACAGTCTTTCCCACGCCGCGAAGGCCATAGAGGATCAGTGGTTGGTCGGTGATGTTGCGCTCTGCACGCTGAAGAGCGATCGACCAGGACCGGATGGCGTCGTCGCGGCCAACGAGTGCACCGGGTCGTCTGCCGGCGCCGGGGACGTACGGGTTGCGGATAGGGTCCACGATAATATGCCCCTCATGGTCCAAGTGTAGCAATCTCTAGCCAAGTATAGCGTTTCACTACACTTCCCTATACCTTGCTATAGTCGTTAGACGTGCTGGACGCCGCTCGGTTGCTCACGCGGGAGGCGGTCGACATGTGTGACATCTTGTGATTGGTGTTGGTCTGTGCCCGTGCGTTGAGGTCGACTTTTTCGAACGAGGTAGACGGTGTCACCGTCGATCTCGTGCGAAAAAGTCGACCTCGCTGAGCGTGAGGGGCGTGAGAGTTAGAGAGGGTGGGGGAGCGGGAGTGCGCGGTGAGGGAGCGGCTACTCACCGCGCACTCACCGCCCCCTACCGCGCGCCTCATTCACTCCGCGGCCGCATCGGCGCCCTCAGCCTCATCCGCGGTCACGTCCCCAACCTCAGCTCCGGCCGCCTCATCGGCCTCGCCGGCCGCCTTGCTGGCCTCATCGGCCTTCTGGCCATCCTCGGCCGCCGCCGCCGCCGACGTCCCCGCCGACGCCGACGCCCTGAGCTCGGCGCGGGCCGCCTCCGGGTCGCTGGCCGCCAGGCGCCTGATGTAGCGCTGGTACCACGCCAGCGCCAGACCGAGGAACACGACCACCCCGCCCACGTTGTACACCAGCGTGAGCCACAGCGCCTGGTCCACCGGCGTCGTCCCCGCGATGAAGACGAAGCTGAACACCGCCAGCAGGAACACCGTGATCGCCAGTCCCGTGGTCCGCGAGCCCATGCGGAACTCGCGCTCCGCACCGTCGTGGCGCAGCCGGAGCACCAGGTAGGCCAGCAGGATGAGCAGCGGCGGGATGAGCGCCGTCGCCGCCGTCATGTTGACGACGATCTCGAGCAGGTCGTTGATATTGCCCGATCCCAGCGCTGGGATGATGAGGATCGGCACCACGATGGCGAACTGCAGCCACGCCGCCCGCCACGGAATGCCGTGCTCGTTGAGCTCGATGACCTTCTCCCCGAACACGCCTCGCGGGATCTCGGAGAAGAAGATCTTGACCGGCGTCGACGTCCACATGAGCAGCGATCCCAGCGTCGCCGCGAGCAGAATCAGCCCGACAATGCGGTAGGTGACCAGCACCGGAATTCCGAAGTATTCGCCGACGGCGCCCATGACCACGAACAGGCCGTTGGACAGTTCCAGGCCGCCTACCGGCACGAAGACGTTCATGAGCAGCGAGGCCACCGCGTAGAGCAGGCCGATCATGAGGCCGGCGACGACGATCGTGCGCACGAAGGCCTTGACGCCGCCGCGCAGGTCGTTGAGGAACACGCCGACGGACTCCGCACCGCCCACGCCCTGGATGATCCAGGCCAGCGTCCCCAGGAAGGCCCACGTGGTCGCGAAGGACGAGGTGTCCGGAGCGAGCGCGCCCATGGTGATCGGGGTGGCCGGCTCCACGCCGCCCGCCAGCGCGATGAGCGACATGACGACGAAAACACCGGTGAGGACGAGTACCGCGGTCGCGCCCACCGACGTGATCGTGCCGATCCACTTGGCGCCCTTCGTCGATACCCAGGTCGCCACGGCGAAGATCACGATCGACAGCCCCGTGATCGCCCACGGCGACATCGTCTGCTCGTCGCCCGTGACCAGGTATGAGGTGAAGACCAGCACGAGCGGCAGCAGGGACGCGAAGAAGAAGAGGTTCACGAACCAGTAGCAGAAGGCGGCCATGAAGGCCCAGCGGCCGCCCATCGAGGTCTTCACCCACTGGTACACGCCGGACTCCGAGTCGCGGTTCATGGCGACGAACTCGGCGATGATCAGCGTGAACGGCACGAAGTACAGGATCGTGGCGAGGAAGAACGCCGGTGCTGAGGCCAGGCCGATCGCCACGTTGTTGTTGATGACGTTCCTGATATTGAAGACGGCGGACACCGTCATGGTGAGAAGCGCGAATTGACCGATTCGCGCTCTGGTCTCGGACGACATGGGGAGAGTGCCTTTCTGACGGGAAATCGGGTGTGGGAGAGCCGGGAAAGCCCCGAAAGCCGGGGGAAGCCGGGTGGACGGGGAGCGGGAGAGGACCGGTCGGACGAAAGTGCCTACTTAGAGGCGCCTACTTATTGGGGAAGGACGCCCCCTCGACGGTGACGCGGATGATCGCCGCCTGGCCGCCGTTGCCGGGCATCAGCCGGAAGGCCTCGTCGAGCCCGACGACGCCGAGACCTCCGGCGGGAACGGTGGTGGCGCTCGCGGCGCCCGCCCCGGCGGCGCTCGCCCCGGCGGCGCTCAGGACCTCCCGGTCGCTGAGGTCGTCGTAAGGGGCTCGCACATCCGCCTCCGCGACGGGGACGACCTCGACCGCGAGATCGGCGTCAACGGCGTGGAGGACGGTGAGGTACCGGCGCGAGGCCACGAATCCGTCGCCGGTCCTCCAGGCTGCGAGCAGCCCCTTGGCGGGACCCCTCCAATAGGTCAGGGAGTCGCCGATCGAATGAGCGATGCCCGGCTCGATGCGGTCGAGATTCTCGATCGCCTGGCGCGTGCGCTGCCACTTCTTGGAGTCTGCGCGCTCGCGGACGAGTGCCTCCGGGTCCTGGAAGATCCTCATGACGTCAGGCTCCTATCGCGTCGGCCGGCAGCGGCGGTGACGGTGGTAGTGGGATCGAGGAGTTCTCGGCGGGGCCGCCGAGATGGACGGGGCCGGCCTTGACGGCTGCTCCGGCGTCGGGGCAGGCGTCGGGGCCGTCGAGGGGGATGAGATCGAAGGAGAAGGCGAAGTCCTCGAATCGGGTCCGGTAGGCATCGAGCACCTCAGAGCCCCAGGAGTTCGAACCGAGCCCGAGCAGGCGGTGGTTGACGTTGACGGTGACGTTCTCGCGCGCGATGAGATCGGTGCGATGGCGCGCGGCGTCGATGTCCTGACAGGTCCACGGCCATACCGAGAAGCAGAAGTCCTCCGGCGGACTCCCCGCCGCGGGCTCGCTCCCGCGGGCGACCGTAGGAGCGGCCTGCGGGAGCGCGGCGTCCGCCCGGCCCGGGCCTCCGCCCGGCGTCCGCGCCACCGCCAGTCCCGTTCCCCGCGAGTCGGTGAGCGCGAACCAGCGGACCCCGCCGCGGTTGGCGCAGTCCTGCGGCACCACGTACGGCGTCTGCATGTCCTCCACGGTCGAGGTCCATCTGCCGACGACGGCGGCCGCCCGGGAATCCGGGTAGTTCTCGCCCGGCCCGAGCCCCAGCCACGTGACCTCGCGACCGGTGCCGGGGGCCTCGAAGGTGATGCCGATTCGGGGAATGATGTCGTGGTAGTCGCCATAGGTGCGACCGCTGGCGCTCAGGCTCACGCCGCAGGCCGTCACCGTGTACGTCAGCGTCGCCTCGACCCCGAGATCGAGGGCCGGCGGGGCGATGAGTTGGACGACCTCGACGACCACGCCGTCGTCCTCCTCGCGCCAGGCGACCGAGCGGGTGGAGGTCTGCATGACCTGCAGGTGCCGGCTCGTCCAGAGCTCGTCGCTCTCCTGCTGATGGTTGTCGATCAGCGGCGTCCAGAAGCCGATCGCGGGGGGTCCGGTCAGGACGCGGCGCCCTCGGCGCATCCACAGGCTCAGAGCACCGGTGACGGTGTCGAAGCGCACCTCCTGGCGATCGCTCGTGATCACGAGCTCGTCGCAGTCGATGCGCGCGCGGCAGGGGCGACCCGCTTCAGAAGCGCGCGGCCGCAGCCGGACGGCCGCATCCGGGCCGGTCCGATCGGCGACGAGGAACTGGTAGACGCCCAGCTCGTGGCCCTGGGGCGCCCAGGCGGTCGCCGCCGTCGAGCGAACGCGGACGGTCAGGTGGGTCGGGCCCTCCGCAGCCGGCTCGACGGGGCAGGGCAGGGCCGTCTCCTGCTGCGGGGCGAGCGCGCCGGGCGGCAGCGTCCGGACCGATTCGGTCACGCCGTCGACGACGCGCTCCAGATCGAGAACGACATCCGAGGCGTCGGTGAAGAAGCGGCCGTTGCGCACATGCAGCAGTCCCTCCGACCAGGAGACGGAGATCGGGCACAGGACCTGTTTGTACTCGGCCAGCCCGGGACTCGGCTCCTGCCAGGGGAAGACCAGTCCATCGATGCAGAAGTTCGCGTTGTTCGGGTAGTCGCCGTGGTCGCCGCCGTAGGTGTGGTACTCGCGGCCGTCCTCGGTGGCGGCGGCCAGGCCGTGGTCGCACCACTCCCAGACGAACTGCCCCT
>ERZ772967.1578-NODE-1578-length-15496-cov-10.670293_pt1 | contig 15496 bp, 9 predicted proteins | sample MGYA00511677_ERZ772967 | MGnify/ENA primary metagenome ERZ772967 (study PRJEB29015, sample SAMEA2737931) | human oral metagenome | biome: human oral; feature: human-associated habitat; material: dental | place: China | collected 2146 ...
GAGGCGAACGGCTGGAGATCGGACTCGCCGATCCCGGGTTCGCCGACGTGAACGGTCGCCTTGACCTCGAGGACGCACACGTGCTCGTCATCGAGGGCACAGGGGTGACCATACGGGAGTTGATGATCCCCATCGCCCTGTACCGGCCACTCGTGATGGTGACTCGAGGGATGGATGATGAAGTGCTGGCGACGCTGGTGGCCAACCGGAAGAGCCTGGCCATGCCTTTGGCAGCCGTGATCACCGACCTGATCCCGGAGGTCGCGGACCTGACCGGGGCGTCACCGGTGTCGGTTGCGGACCTCAGGGCCGGATACCTGCCGGTCGAACACCTCGGGCACGCCACCCGCTGGGTCACCGATGGCGCCCGCACCTGGATCGAACCCCATCCGCCCCTGGTCGGGACGACGTAGGCAAGTGGACCCTTCCGGGGGTTGATTCCGTCTCGCCAGACATCGAACATGAGAGTGTGTCGCCAAACCCTCAACGATCCTCCGAAGCCCCGAACCTGAGCCGCTACGGCTGGCTGGCCGTGGCCACGGCTCTCGCCACCATCCTGCTGAAAGCGGGAGCCTGGGTGGTCACCGGATCCGTCGGGCTGTTGGCCGATGCCGCCGAGTCCCTGGTGAACCTGGTCGCCGCCATCGTGGCGTTGATCGTGCTGAAGGTGGCAGCGAGGCCCGCCGACGCCAACCACAACTTCGGCCACACCAAGGCCGAGTACTTCTCGGCGGCCGTGGAGGGCGTGATGATCTTCGTCGCCGCGATCTCCATCGTCGTTCTCGCGCTCCAGCGGCTTCTCTCTCCGCAGCCCCTCGAATCGGTGGGGATCGGATTGATGATCTCCGTGGCCGCCTCCGTACTCAACGGCGCCGTGGCGCTCGTGCTGATCAGGGCCGGGAAACGCCACCACTCCATCACACTCAGGGCCGACGGCAAACACCTGATGACCGACGTGTGGACCTCTGTCGGCGTGCTGGTGGGGATCGTGCTGGTGGGGATCGTGCTGGTGTGGGTGAGCGGGTGGGGATGGCTCGACCCGGTGATTGCCATCGCGGTGGGTGTCAACATCCTGTTCACCGGCTACGGCCTGGTGAAGGAATCGACCGAGGGACTGATGGACGCGTCCCTGCCGGAGGAGGACAACAAAAGGTTGCGCGCGATACTCACCAGCAGGGCCGGGGCCGGGGTCGCCTTTCACCAGATGCGCACCCGGGTCTCCGGGACCCGGCAGTTCATGGACTTCCACCTGCTCGTCCCGGACGACTGGAGCGTCAAACAGGGCCACGATTTCTTGGAGGACCTCTCCGACGAGATCGTCGCCGAGTTCCCACGGATGAACGTCACCGGGCACATCGAGCCCATCAACGATCCCCGAAGCTACGCCCACGAGGGCATCTGACCGGACCATCCCACAACCGCTCCGGGTCCGACCGAAGGGCGGCCAGGAGGAGGGCGCGGTGGTCGCGGTGCGGTCAGGGAGTGATGCGCAACTGTCCCGCAGGTCGGCGGAGACGGGAGCCCGCCCTCCGGGCGCGTTCGTCGACGATGTCGATGATCCGCGCCGCGGCTTCTTCCAGGGCGAGGCCGGTGGTGTCGACGATGGGCGCCCCCAGCCGCCGCTGAATGGCACCCACCTCGTCCAGCTCGTCGAGGATCTGTCCCAGATCCGCGTAGCCGTCGCGGGTGCCGAAACCCCCCAATCCCTGCACGCGGCGCGACCTGATCTGCAGCAGCCGCTCGGCGTCTATCGTCAATCCGACGATGCGCCAGCGGTCGATCCCGAACAGCTCCTCGGGCGGCCGGATACCGGGAACCAGAGGAACGTTGACCGTCCTGTAACCCAGATATCCCAAGTAGATCGACAGCGGGGTCTTGCCGGAACGCGACGCCCCGATCAGGCAGATGTCGCACTCCCGGAGCGCAGCAGGCATGGCTCCGTCGTCGTTGCGGATCGCGAACTCCATCGCGGAGATCCGCACGAAGTAGTCGGCCTCCACCCCCACGGGGCGCATGGGAACCTCGTCGGCGGTGTGACCGGAGATCCTCTCCAGGGCGACCAGGGCATCGCCCATCAGGTCGGTGTAGGGGATCGCGAGATCCTCACAGGCGTTGATCACCAGGCTCCGCAGCTCGGCGTTCACCAGCGTGAAGAACACGGCTATCGGACGGTCCGCCCGCTCCCTCAGGGTGCCCAGGGCCTTCATCATGGCGTCCAGTTTTCCCAGCCGGGGGTGCCTGACGATCTCGAAGTGCGCACCCGGGAACTGGGCGCGGGCGGCCCGGGCCAACCGCACCGCCGTCTCACCGGTCGAGTCGGCCAGCACATGGATCTCCAGGTCACCGTCGGTCATGGGCAAACCGTAGCGGACCGGCTCGGGGCCGCGACCGCGACGCCCCTCATCCCTGTTTGACGACGATCTCGTTCACGGTCCCCACATAACGGCCCGACGAGACCTCCGGCAGCTTGGTGAGGTAGACCAGCACGTAACGGCTGGTGACCTCCTCGGTGGGTGTGAGGACGGCCTGCTCCGAGGCGTCCTCGGCCGTGGCCACCGTCCTCCACTGGGCCTGACGGTCCATGGGGGCCTTGTCCGTGGCCTCCTTCTCCGGGACCCGCAGCTCGACGGTCCCACCTGCCGCGGCGAAGGTCACCTCGACCTCCCCGAGCTTGACGGGCTTTCCCAGATCGAGCACCAGGCCGACACCCGGTTTCAAACCACCCAGCTTGGGGTTGTTCAGGTACTGCACGGTGGACCAGCCCGTGCCGGGGTCGCCGTCAATGGCGTTGTTCACCTGGTCCGGATGTTCCTCGCCGTTGCCGTTGTCGGCCCGCGGATCGAAGTCGGTGATATTGGTCACGGGGATGACGGCGCCGGTGGCCGGCGCCTCCTGCGACTCGCTGACCGTGGGGGCGGGTGAATTGGACCCGGGGGGCTCGGGTCTCGGACCGATGCTGTTGATCGCGACCACGATCAAAGAGATCACGAGGGTGGCGACCGCCGCTACCAGCACCACCCACAGCAGGGGCCTGCCCTCGTAGGTGTTCTTGGCGGATTTCACCTCCTCCACGGCACTGGTCTCCACCACCCGCTGGCGGGGCTGCCGGGCCACCGCCGGCTGCACCTGCGTCGCGATGGAGTCGGGAACCACGGGTGCTGGCATCGAGTCCAGTGGGGTGGGTCGCAGGTGGGCCGGAATGGGGTTCTGTGGCTGCCTGACCCGGGCCTCCAGGTCCGGGGACGCGTCCGCCGTTCCCAGCACCGAGGCGAGTGCCGAGGCCAACTGGGAAGCCGTCGTGATCCGCTGATCCGGTGCCATTTCCTGTCCTGCCAGGGCAGCTGCACAGATGCGGTCCAGGGCGGGGGAGATGCCGGGGGTCACGGAGCTCATCGGGGCGATCTCGCCGCCAACGAGCGGGGCGGCGGGAAGACCCAAGGCGTCCCCGCCCGGCCAGTGCAGCACCAACATCGCGTACAGCAGACTGGCGAGCCCCCGCACGTCAGCCGCCTCGCGGTCGCTCCACTTCACGGATGCGTTCGGATGGAACCCGGCCTCGACCCCGAAACCGACCAGTTTCACGGCGCCGAGTGTCGTGATCACGACGTTGTTGGGGGTCAGCTGTTCATGAAACAGCCCTTGACCGTGCAGCGAGGTGAGAGCGTCCGCCAGTTCCCGGACCACCCAAGCCGCTTCCAGTGTGCTGAGCGGGCCGTGTCTCAGCAGGTTGGCCAACGAGCTGCCGTGCGCGTACTCACAAACGATGTAGCCACCGATCCCGCGAGGGTCGTTGTCCAGACTGACCGCGTCCAGCACCCGTAGGAAACGGGAATCGGTGGCGATCGCGCCCTTGCGGGCCGCCTGCAGCAGATTGGCGGTGTGGGGGCTGTCCTCTGGGATGACATGCGCCATGACATCGCGGGAGAGCACCAGGTCGTGTGAACGCCACGTCTCGATTCCGTCCCGTACCGTGATCAGCTCCTCGATGCGGAATCGCGTGGAGAGCAGATCGCCGGTGCTCATCAAGCGCTGACCTGAGGTGATCTCGTCGACTCCGTCGAACATGGAAGGCTCGTCCGGACCGATGATCTGCGCCTGCATGCTCGTCTCGACCGGCGAGACGGGAGTTCCGGGAGCCGGGGTGTTCCGCACGGCGGGGGTTATCCGAGTGGCCAGGAGGTCATCGGTGGAATCCGGATCGACGTCTGCGGGATCCGGGACGAGATTGCCCACCAGACTCGGTAGCTCGAGGGCCGCGGCCATGGACTCCTCCGGTATTCGGGCGGCGTTCCAGCCGTTGAAGGTGCCGTCGGCGATGATCGTGTGCAGGCCCGTCGGCATGAGGTCGTCCACCAGGGCGGCCGCGGTGGCGGGTTCCGCACCAATGGTTGGGATGTGTGGCAGGGACGGTTCCTTCTGGGGTTTCTCGTCCCCGGTGGGAGCGGAGGGCTTGCCTCGCCCGAGCCGGGAGCGGATCATGTCGCCGAGGCTCGCGAGTTCCCGGACCTTCAGCACCTTGCCCACCGCCAGGAAACTGGCCCCGATGATGCCGCCTCCCAGACACAGCGCCAGCAGCGGGCCGACAATCCCGCCGGGGAGCGCGTCCAGGATCAGGTTGGACAGGAACCACGCCACCAAGGCGCCGCTGCCCGCGCCGATGCCCAGGCGGGCGACGTGCATCATGAGATCCCGGCCGTTCAGGTAGGGTATTTTCCGCTTGAGCTGGCGCCAGCTGAGCTGGACCCCCACCAGGTAGGCCAAGGAATAGGCTCCTGCGAGCGCCGCTGCTGTCCAGGAGGGATCGTTGATCAGGTACACCAGCAGTAGCGCGCCCCCTGCGTTCACGCCTCCTATCACGAGCTGCAGCCGGAACGGGGTGCGGGTGTCCTCCAGCGCGTAGAAAGTGCGCAGGCAGATGAACTGCACGGTGAACGGCACCGTGCCCAGGGCGAAGGCTCCAAGAGCCCAGGCGATCAGGTTGGCGTCGCGGCTGCCCTGACCGTGGCCGAACAACAGGGTGGCCATGGGCTCGGAGAGCGCCAGGAAAACCATCGAGGCGGGCACCAGGGCCATCAACGACAGCCGCACGGTCTTGCGAGCCTCGGCCGCAACGCCCTCGAGATCCTCCTCGGCGGCCAGTCGGGAGGCGTTGGGCAGCATCGCGGTTGCCAGGGAGACCGTGATAAGGGAGTGCGGCATCATCCAGATCAGGCTGGCGTTCCCGTAGACGTTGGAACCTCCACCGGATCCGGCGGCCGTCGCCGAGGTGGCCAGACGGTTCACCAGCATCAACACGGCCTGGTTGATGAGCACGAAACCCAGGGTCCACTTCGCCAGCTGGAAGGTCTTGCCCAGCCCCGCTCCCCGGAGGTCGAAACGCGGCCTGAACCGGAACCCCACCTTCTTCACGAACGGGATCAGCACCAGTGCCTGGCTGGCGATCCCCAGTGTGGAGCCGATGCCCAGCAGCAGTATCTGCTCCGTGGTGAACGCACCTGAATGGTCCCCGGCGGTGCCCCAGATCACCAGGTAGAAGCCCAGCACGATGATCGAGATGACGTTGTTGGCGATCGGCGCCCACATCATGGGTCCGAACTGGTCCCGGGCGTTGAGGACCTGCCCTAGCATCGTGTAGGCGCCGTAGAAGAAGATCTGGGGCAGGGTGCAGTAGGTCAGCGCCACCATCGAGGCGTATTGGGATTCCAGATCGGGGGTGCGCCAGGAATCCGACGAGTAGAGGAACGTGATCAGGGGAGCCAGGAGGGTCAGGACAACGGTCACCACACTGATGGCCAGCATGAAAGCGGTCATGATCCGGTTCGTGAACGCCTCGCCACCGTCCTCGTCGTGACGGATGGCGCGCACGATCTGCGGCACCAGGACCGTGTTGACCGCGCCACCCACGAACAGGATGTACATGCCGTTGGAGATCGTGCTCGCCAACGACAGGATGTCGGCCTGCCTGGTTCCGTTACCGAGGATGAAGGCAACCAGCATTGTCCGCAGGATCCCGAGGCCCCGGGAAACCAGCGTTCCCGCTGCCATCAGGGCGCTTGCGGAAAGCAATTTGCGGCTGCTGCTCACACCGCTACCGGCACTACTGCTCACGACTCTCCCTGGCTCGTTCCCTCTGCACCGCCCTGATACGCAGGAATGTACCCCCGACCACTACTGCACCCGAGATGACGATGATGATCCAGCCGACTCGCCCAAGCCCGGTTGCTGTGATCTCCACCGGCACCACCGAACCGAATGCCGTTCCCTGCTCCGTTGTGAGCTGGGCCCTGACCGTGACCACACCGTTGGACGTGGTGGACGGGGAGATGCTCACCGTTCGGTGCTCGCCGGGACCGAGGGTCACCAGTTCGGAGGGGGCGACCCGGATCCGGTTGGGGGAGTCGCTGACGAACTGCACCCGCACCTTCACGGTGACGGGCAGCGGATTGCTGATCGTCACGGGGAAGTTGTTGGTCTCGGAGCCCATCACGAACTGGCTGGCGGCACTCAACCGGATCGCGGACGGGGCCAGTTTCTCGCTCGGGGTTGCGCTGACGAAATCCATCGCCTCCTGTTCGGATTGGAAGGCGCTGTTGAAGGCCCGCGCGGCGATGGTCGCGTTAAGGGCCGCGCGGTCGGTTCCCGTCAACTCCTCCAAGAGCTGGGTGGAGTCGAAGATACCCTGCACCTGGGAACGTAGCTTGGGCCACGGGGTGATCTGCTCCTTCGGTACCCCGTAGCGCGCCTGCCCGCTGGGTTCGGGCAGGGGAGCGGTGATTTCGGAGCCTGCCAGGAGCTCCGCACGGCTGATGTCCGCGGCCTCTCGGATCATGTGGATCGTCGGTTTCCCCCCCAGCAGTCCCTCGGCAAGGCGGCGTCCCGAGATCTGTGCCCCCGTGAACGTGTTTCCGGGACTGATCCCGGGCAGATCCATGGGGGAGATGCGCAGGGCGTGGGCCTTGAGGTCGTGGTTCGTGGTGCTTATCTCGCCGCTGGACGTGAAGGTGTTTCCGAAGACCTTCTGGAAGCCGTGGAGGGCCAGCGTCAATGCCAGATCCTGGGAATCGTTCCCGCCCAGGTCGGCGACGAGGGGTGCGTTGGTTATGGCCTCCTCAAGTCCCGAGGCCTTCAACGCGGTCTCGGACCATCCCAGGGCGGCCTCGAAACCGGACAGGTCCCCGGCGGCGTGCAGACGGGCCAGGTCGGGGTTTCCGAACGGCAGCCGCATCACTCGACCCGTGCCGATCAGACTGTTGATGCGGCTCACGAAATTGCTGGCGGTCTCGCTCGGCGCAGCAGCCTGGCCGGCGACGGTGTGTTCCCCGGCCAACACTTGGGCCTCGACGAGCAGGGAAGGGTCCAGCAGCGTGTAGGTCCCGGGTTTCTCGGCTGCCTCCAGCAGCTCGGACAGTTCTCCCACGAGCCGGGATTCGAGGGAGTTGTCCTGGAAATCGGTGTTGTCGAGCAGGGTCGGGCGGGTGGCGAGTTTCACGATGGTCGAGACCTGCAAAGGTTTCTTCGCGGCGACGGCGAACGCCCTGCCACGACCCACGTTCCTGGGACCTTGGGCGGATGAGTTGGATCGGACCAGCGCCCCGAGCAGGTAGACGGCATCCGTCCTCGAGGACAGGGTCAGTTCCCCTGCGGTCGCGCTCACCGTGAACTTCACGGAGACTCCCGGGGGCAGTTCGCCGAGATCCTGGTAGTTTTCCTTGGAATTCGTGACTCGGCTCCCCTGTGGCTGCGCGGCGCCGGAAGTGAGAACCTGCTCAAGTTCGGCGTGCTCCGTGATCGGCCTGGTTGAGCGCCAGAAGTGGACGCTGGCGTTTTCAACGACCTGGTCGGTGTTGTTGCGCACCGTCCCGGTGATGGTGATGAGCTGGTCCGGTTGTGAGCGGTCCAACAATTGAGGGGTGAGGGACTCGATGCTCACGTCGACGGGCTCGTCGGCCCGGGAAGGGGTGGCGACGATGCCGACGGCGATGGCCGCCAGCAGCAGCATCCAGGTCACCAGCCTTCTCGTCACCGGGCCATCGTAATAGGAGGTTCCGTCCAATCGGGAGGTCGTGGTCGAGATGCGCCGGTGAAGCGCAGCAACTAGAGTTCGTTTCAACACGACAGGGGAGCGCAGCTGCGCTGAGAGTGCGGGGAGCCGCAGACCCTCGAACCTGAACCGGTTAGCACCGGCGTAGGGAGTCGGGAATCTCCGGTCGCGACGGCTGTGCCCGCCGCGACCTCCCTGAGGAAACCGGAACAATCCGGCGAACCACAGGAGTTGGCATGACTGGAACCGTCAGGACGACGAAGACGAGGACACAACTGGCGGCGGGAGGACCCGCCGCGTGGCGTTCCGTGGATCTCGTGACCATCGCCGTTCTCGGCGTAGCGCTGGGCGTCGCGTTCTGGGGATGGGACCTGCTGCTGTATCCCGCGGTGTCCGCGGCGCTCAACACGGCCTTCCCGCCCCTGGCGAGCCTGACCCTCGGGGTGTGGGTGCTGCCCGCGGTCGTGGGTGGGTTCGTGGCGCGCCGCCCCGGAGCGGCCCTGCTCTGCGAGATCGTGGCCGCCACCGTCGAGGCGTTGCTGGGAAACCAGTGGGGGCTGAACGTGATGGTCTCAGGAACGCTGCAGGCGCTCGGGGTCGAGATCATCCTCGCGGTCTTCCTATGGCGGGGATTCCGCGTCTGGGTGGCGATGCTGGCCGGCACGCTCTCCGCCGCCCTTGAACTGTGCTGCTGGGAATGGTGGGTCTACCAGGGCGAATACACCCTCGGCATGAAGCTGGTGGCCCTCGGGTGCGCCGTCGTTTCCTGCATTGCGATCTCCGGTCTCGGAGGCTGGGTCCTGGTCAGGGCGATGGCCGCGACCGGGGCGTTGAACGCCTTCCCCGCAGGCCGGGAACACCTGGCCCGGCGTGGCTGAGCGGGGCCAGCTGCGGGCGGTCGCGCTCACATGGCAGCCCCTGGGTGTCGATCACCCGCTCCTGAACAATGTGGATCTCGAGATCGGGGCGGGGGAGAGGGTCCTGCTGGCCGGGGTCAGCGGGGCGGGGAAATCCACCCTGCTGCGGGCCTTCGCCGGGGTGTTGGAGGATCACACCCCGGGGGAGCTCGCGGGTGAGGTGACGGTCGGGGGAGTCCCGGCGGCCGCGGGTCGCGGTGACGTCGGCCTGGTGGGACAGCAGCCCTTCGACTCGATCGTCGCCGAGACCGTGGGGCGTGACGTCGCCTTCGGGCCGGAGAACCTCGGCCTGCCGGTCGCGGAGATCCGCGGACGGGTCGCCGAAGCGCTGGAACTGGTTGATTTTCCCTTTCGAACCGGACACTCGACGGCGGCGCTGTCGGGCGGGCAGGCCCAGCGACTGGCACTGGCGGGGGCGCTGGCCATGAAACCCGACGTGCTTCTCCTCGACGAACCGGGGGCGATGCTCGACGCCCCCTCGGCCGCCCGGCTGAGGGAGGCGGTGAACGACGTGGTCACCCGCACCGGCGCCACCCTGGTCGTCGCCGATCACGACATCTCCGGCTGGGCCGGGATCGTGGAGCGGCTGGTGGTGATCGACTCGGGATGCGTTCTCGCCGACGGTCCCTTCGGGGACGTCCTGGAAACCGAGGGCGCCCGCCTTCTCGAACTGGGGCTCTGGGTCCCGGGGGCGCCCGACCCGGAACCCGTCGCCGTCGACCTCGGAGGGAACACGTCCCGGGAAACGGGGGAGGTCGTGGCCCGGGCCCGGGGAATCACGGTCGACCGGAGGCCGCCGCTCACCCTGAGAAACACCCGGGAGGATGAGCCTCGGCGGGTGCTGCACGACGTCGATGCGGAGCTGCGGCAAGGAGAACTGGTGGTCCTCAACGGCGACAGCGGAGCGGGCAAGTCCACCCTGCTGGCCGCGTTTCTGGGAACGCTGCCCGCGGCCTCGGGGGAGGTGAGGATCAGCGGTGACGATCCGGCGCGCCTCACCTCGCGGCAGCTCGCGTCGAGAGCGGGCTGGGTCCCGCAGTTCGCGGAGGGCCTGGTGGTGGGGGACACCGTGCTGTCCTCCCTGACCGTCACGGCCCTGGCGCTGGGAGGGGATCGGGAGGACGTGGAGACCCGGGCCCGGCGGCTCCTGGCGGTGGTGGGGCTCGACGGCATGGAGGCTCGTCATCCGTTGAGTCTGTCGGGTGGGGAGCAGCGACGCCTGGCCGTTGTCTCCTCGGTGCTCCACGCACCCGGGGTTCTCCTGGCGGACGAACCCACCGTGGGGTTGGACCGGTTGACCTGGGCCGCGGTGACGGGTGTCCTGATCTCGGCCCGGGAAGCCGGAACCGGGGTGATGGTCGCCACCCACGACGCCGCGCTGACACGCCTCGCAAACCGACGGGTTCGCCTGCCCTCGCCACCCACGGACGGGGAGGAAGGCTCCTCGGTCGCCCGGGGAGGACCAGCATCCGGGGGTCTGCTGGAAAGGACCGGGCCGCTGTCCCTGCTGCTCGGGGCGGTTCTCCTCACCGCCTCGGGGGTTGCCGCCGGGGGGCTGCTGCCCCTGACGATCGGGGTGGCCGCCCTGGTGGTCACGGGAATGGTGCTGCTACGGTTCCGGTTCCCGCCCGGGCGGCTGGTGGCCCCCGGTATCGCGATCGCATCCATCGCCTGGTCCAACTGGCTGCTCTCCGATCCCCGCGCCGTCGAACCCGCACTGGTGGCCGCCCTGCGGGTGGCGTTCATCGTGCTGCCCGGTGTGGTGGCCGCCTCGTTCCTGGAACCCACGGCCCTCGGGGATCACCTCGGGGGGCTGCTGCGGATGCCGTCGCGTCCCGTCCTGGCGGTGGTCGCGGCTCTCCGCCGGCTCGACGGGTTCGCGGAACTGTGGCAGGAGATCTCGCGGGCACGGCGGGTCCGCGGTGTCGGTCCGGGCCGTTCCCCGGTCAGCAAGGTGCGCGAGTGGGGGGCGCTGTGTCTCGCGCTGCTGGTGGAGTCGGTCAGGCAGGCCGGAAGGTTGACGATAGCCATGGACTCGCGCAGCTACTCGGCCCCGGGGCCCAGAACCTGGTTGGGGAAGGCCGTATGGAGCCGCGAGGACACCGAACTGGTGGTGATCGCCGCCTCGCTGGCTGCCCTGCCTCACCTGCTCGGAGCAGTCATCTGACCTCGCTCGGGGCGGTCACCCGACGCCGGATCGTTCGCGGCGGGCCCCTTGGCGGCAGGTTTGAAGGGCCTCCTGGATCATGCGCACCGAATCCGGTCCGAGGTCCCGTCCCGAGGCGCGTGCCTCCCGCGTGAGCTGTAACACCTGCCGGTCCACCCCGGCACGGTCGCCGCGCTGGGCGAGCGATCGGATCCGCCGCACGACCAGGGGCTCCACGTCCCCGGCGGCGCGGAGCCCCTGGGAGATGGCCCAGTCGGCCAGCGCATGTTCCTCGCGGGCCGTGCAACGATCCGCCAGTACCGCCGCGGCGTCGACGATCATGCTCACCATGTCGCTGCGCATCTGCTCCGCCCAGCTCCACTGGAACTCGAAACTTCCCAGTGGGGTTCCCCGGACCAATGCCAGCGCCTCGGCCAGCGACGTTTCGCCGGCCCGATTGACTCCACCCGCGAGCAGCGACTGGAACCTCTCCCAGTCGCTCGAGACGGAAGCGGCGAGCCGGATGCGCCCGGAGTAGGCGTCGGGCAGGTGCTCCCCCTCCGGGCCCCTGCCCAGCCAGCCGCGCAACCTGGACATGTTCGAGCGCCTGGTGCTCTCGGCGACCATCAGCGACTCCCGCATCTGGGTGGGGGTCGCCCCGGGGTTGGAGAGCAGCCAGGCGCAGCATTCGAGGCAGCGCCCGGCGGCCCGGGCCGGTCGTGGCCCGTCGCAGGCCACCAGGTCCACCTCCCCCAGGAGAAGCAGCGTCGGTGAGTGAGGTTCGGCGGCCATGGGTGGTTCCTTGACGGGGCCGCTGCCGGGCAGCGGGGTTTCATCGGGGGGAAGGGGATCGTCGCGCCACCAGGGGGCGGGCTCCGACTCCGGTGCGATCGAGGATGCGAACAACTCGACCAGTGCATGACGGGCCGGTCCCGGGATGAGCTGCGGCTCGAAATCAACGTCGGAGTTCAGCGTCGCGGCCCGCGCGTCCCGCAGCTCCAGAAGGTTTCCCGGAGCGGGGGGACGTTGCTGGACTGGGGCCATCACGCTGATCCCGACCCGGCCGAGTTCGAGCGCCCGGGCGACGCGGGTCACCTGCTGGCGGGTCAGGGAATCGCAGAAGATGAACACGGTGGGGGCGAACCCGGTGGCCCGGTCCGGATCCGAACGCACTGCCGTGAGCGGATCCGAACCGAGTGCCACGCGGCGGCCGGCGCAGAGCTGTTCCAGACGTGTCAGGGCATCGTCGGTGGATGGGAGAACCACGAGGCGGGGATCGTCGACGGCCTCCGCCCAGGTTTCCCGGGGATTGGCCGCGACCACGTCGACCTCGGACGACCACTGCGCACACAGCAGGCTGGTCCAGGTGCTGGCGGTCATTCCCAGGACCTCCGGTTGGGGACCGGAGAGCCACAAGCAGCGGCTCTCCTCCAGGGTGATCCAGACCTCTTCCTCTTCTTCCCCGCGCCAGCCCAGCAGGAGGGAGGTGGGGGACAGGTCGGCGGGACCATCGGTCCGGGGCTGTGTGCCGCGGCGTCCCAGAGCCGTCCAGAAACGTTCCAGAGGGGATGGGACGGGAATGGAACGGCGCCCGAGGGGGCGGGTTTGCAGGGCGCTTCGGCGGCGAAGCGACAGACCCGTGATGACCCCCGCCGCCAGGAGACCCCCGATCGGACCGAGGTAACCCGACAGGTCGGGGTGCTCATCCGCGGAAGGGGCCTCGGCCGTCGGTCCGGGGTCTTTGATCGGGGACGGGACGGGTGAGGGCGTGGGAGTTGCTTCCGGTGAGGACGTGGGTGTGGGGGCTGGATCCGGTGAGGGTGTGCGGGCTGGTTCGCCGGTGACGGGCGGCTGGACGGGACGCGTCTGTGCTCCCGGGGCGGCAACGTCCGCCCCGGGCAGGGTGAGCACCCAACCGGCGTCGATCTCGTCGGGGTCGGCGATGCGGTCCCGGTTGGCATCGTGGAGTTCGGGCCAGCGCTCGGGATCCCCGAGGTGCCGTTCCGCCAGGTGCCAGAGGGAATCTCCCGAGGCCACCGTCACCGTCATGGGCAGCCGCAGGGTCGTTCCCGGGGGAGGGGGATGATCCACGTCGATTCCCGGGTTCGCGGCAACCAGCTGGCGCCATCTTTCCCCTGCTCCGAGCTCGCGCGCTGCGATGTCCCACAGCTCGTCACCCGGCTGCACCTCGTACTCCCGCCACGCGACGGGTTCCTGCCGGGTGGTTCGGGACACCGTATCGGTGGGGTCGGTGGGACTGACCTCCGCCGGCGCCGCGATTGCCGTGGGGGTGTCGACCAGGGGCGAGGAAGCATTCGCGGCCAGCAGCGGTGACAGCGCGGCAGCCACCAGCAATGCGACGATGGGACGGAGCCAGTCCGTGCCGGGTATGTGGAACCTGATCCGGCCCCGTGAAACGGCGTGCAGCAGCTCACCGATGGTGGTCAGGGCGAGCATTCCCCAGGCCAACCAGCCAATCAGCGACAGTACCCCCAGGATGACTCGACCGTCGTCGGGACGTAGCAAGGCGTTTCCCCAGTCGACCGTCGCCAGGTCCGCCAGTCGGCCCCAGCAGAGCAGTACCCAGGGCACGCCCAGCAGCAGGGCGGCGAGCAGAACGGCGGCGCCGGTGGCTTTCGCAACTCGTCTCACGCTGGGATTCCTTCCGGACGGTTCCATTCGTCGGTTCACTTGGGAAGTTTCGCCTCCACGAATTTCGTGATGACGCTGACCACGAGCAGAGCGATGGTCACGGCCCCTGCCAGGAGGATGGCGTTTTCCGTGGACTGCGACAACCCGCGCTCGTCGCGGCGGGGCGGGATGAGCAGGTTCAGGTGATGCTGGAGGAGAATCAACAAGGGGGACATGGTTCCTTCTTCCCTATCTGGCTTTCACTTTGGGTGGTCGAGTGGCGTGGTCTCCGTTTTCCACAGATTTTCTTCATGCTGGTTCTCAAAGTCCGACGAGGATGAACAGCGGCGGGATGATGAAACCCAGACCGAGGATCAGGGCGGGCAGGGTCATCCAGATGGTGAGGGCCTCGGTGTCTTCCTGGGCGCGGGAACGTTGCTGCGCCAGATGCCCCTCCCGGAGTTCCCGGACCCTGGCCTGCAGGGTTTCGGCGAGTGCCGCTCCCTGTTCCTCGAGGCGCATGATGTCGGCGAAATCGCTCAGTTCCGGTACGTTCCACTCGTCCGCGATCCGGTGCAGTTCCCGCCACGGGGTGGTCTGCTCCAACCGACACCGCTCCAGGCCGGCCGCCATGCGGCGGAACAGCGGCGCGTCGGAAATGGTGGCCGCCTGGGTGACGGCCTGGGTTGCAGAGGCATTCGCCAGACGCTCAAGGGCGACGAGGCCGAAGAAGGTGTGGACCGCCTCCGATGTACTTCTGCTCACCTGCCGGGACGTCTTCGCCAGTCTCAGGTCCGCCAGGAAGTATCCACCGACCCCGAGAACAGGGCCCAGGAGCAGAGGAACAGGTGTCGTAGGATTTCCGAGGACCACCTGTACGACGAGCCAGATCGCGGGGAGGAACAGTCCCGTCGTGGCCAGCACCAGTTTTTCCGCGAAAAAATCGGCGATGCTTCGTCCCGACAACAGAAGGAGACGCTGCTGGTTGCGGGTGAGCGGCAGCCGGAGAGTACCGTGCAACCAGTCCCCGAGAGCTTCCAGGCCCTTGCGTTCCGGACGCGTCTCCCGCGTCTCGGGAACGGATCCGTCCAGGACCGCGAGGGCGTCCGCGAGACGTACGGGGGAACGCAGAACACCCATGATGATCAGCAGGGCACCGGCACCGATCACCATTCCCGCCACCACGAAGGGACCCAAGGCGTTCATCTCAGTTCCCCCTGAGGAAACGGGCCGCCGGTTTCGGGAGGGTTCTGTTGCGCAGTATCAGCAATGCTCCCACGTAGAGGGCGGTCAGTGTCAGCGCCAGCAACTGTCCGGTTGGCGTTCCGTAGGGGCCGAAATACCCGGGCGACAGCAACCAGACCACGACCAGGATCGCGAGCGTGATGCCGACGACCTGGCGCACCACGGCCCGGGGTTTGGCCCGTTCCGCGGCGATTTCGCGCATGGCTCGCAATCGCATCTGGGTGTTCTCGGCCAACGCGGTGAGCATGGTCCGGGCACCGACCCCGCCTCGTGAGGATGCGATCGCCAGGGCAGCCAGTACCCCGTCGGCGTCGGCGGATTCGAGCTCGTCCGCCATCGCGATCAGTGCGTTCCGGGTGGTCCACCCCAGGTCGAGCCGTGCGACAACCCGGGCCACGGGGGTCATCAGCGCCGGAGGGACCTGGGCGCGGGTGGCGATGATCGCATCCCGGATTGATTTTCCCGTGGCTATCGAGGGTCCGAGGAAACGCAGCCAACGGTCCAGGGCGGCGAGGA
>ERZ772967.1582-NODE-1582-length-15481-cov-4.070336_pt1 | contig 15481 bp, 5 predicted proteins | sample MGYA00511677_ERZ772967 | MGnify/ENA primary metagenome ERZ772967 (study PRJEB29015, sample SAMEA2737931) | human oral metagenome | biome: human oral; feature: human-associated habitat; material: dental | place: China | collected 2146 ...
TTACAATTAATTTCATAGAAAACAGAAAAGAAATTTTTGAATTTTTATCAAACAGTTTAATACTTTCTAATGCTTTAAGATTATATGAAGAATTAAAAGAACACGATTATTCAATAATATACTCAAAAGATAATTTTGAAGATAATTTAAAATATCTGGTTGGTAATTTAATGGAATTGATTCCAGAATTTAACAAGAAACCAGAACTTTATGACATAAATTCCATGAAAGATTTTATTGAAAATTCAGATACAGATTCTTTAAAAGAACTTATAGCCGAGTTTGATAAAAACATAAAAGAAACTTTAAATATTGACAATGAAATCAATGATTTTGAAGATAATAATAATATTACTTTTAAAAATAATAATGAAAATACAGTTGAAAATACTAATAATAAGAAAAAAGAAAAAGATGATTTTGACTATGAATAATTATAAAAAAGAGGTGTAGAAAAATGGAAGTAATGGTAAGAGTTTTAGATGAACGAAGAAAAGCAAATTTCAAGGTTTTCAATGAAAATAAAACTAATGGAAAATATGATCTTTTAGAATTAAATTCAAAAAATATGTTTAATTCTAAAAAAATTGACAGTCCTTTTAGTGTTTTTTCTGATATTGTTGGCGATAAAGAAAAATTAATAGAAGATGTAAAAATTCATTATCAATTATTGAATGGTAATAATGATAAAAATGTTGTTTTAGCTCAAAAAATTAATGATATTTATGATACCCTAAAAGAAAATATTAATATTTTAAAAGAAAAAACATATAAGACTTTTAAACTTCCACATTACCTAATGAATTTAGAAGAATGGTTAGCATTTCTAATGGCTTCCGAAAGGTCACAAAAACCATTTTGGGGTAATGTTTTACAAGAAACTTATAAATTCCATTCCATATTTTCAAAACCAAATGAAGATGTAAGTAGCAGTTATCTAAATTATTTTAAGTGGAAAATCTTGGCAATTCTTAATATGGTCAATTCTACTGTTGATAGCGATACATCAAAGATAACAGCAGCTAGAGGTATTATTTTAAGATGTAAAGAAGTTGTATTACAAACATTAGAATTAAGAAAAAAAGAACTATCTGATGATGAAGTTTCAAGCAATTTAATTGACTTCCTTAACGAAGCAGATAGCAACTGTGGAATAAGTTTTGGTAATAATAATGGGAACCTGACAACATTTATTTATACTCAGAGTAGTCTTATAGACAATACAAAGGCTATAGAGATTAATGAGAAGAAATTAAAATCGGGGGAGTTCTATGATTATCACTTTCTTAAGGCTGCCGTAGATATAGTCTTAATGGAAGAGGAAGCACGAGGAAACTTAAGAATAAGAGAATTTGCATCAACACTACTTTCCCGTTTAGACTTTTTCTTAAACAACCCAGAATGTAGTTTCATGAGAGAATGTGGAGACTCTATATATATAGATACTGAAGACTATCTATGTCAAGTCTTTGGTTTACAAGGAAAGGAAAAAGGGAAACAACTTGTAATAATAGATACAAGTGAGCTTGAATCTGATACGCTTGAATTAACGACAAGTGTTATTAGTAGAATGTTATTTGATTTTCGTAAAAAACAGAATGAAGAATATAGAAGTAAACATCCAATTCATTTAATCTTAGATGAGGCACATCGGTATATCAAAAGAGATGAACAGTATATTTTACGGCATAATATTTTTGAGAGAATAGCAAGAGAGGGGCGCAAATATGCTATCTACTTAATAGTCTCTTCACAAAGACCATCTGAATTATCTAGTACGGTACTAAGCCAATGTGGAAATTATATAATTCATAGGATACAAAATGATATGGACATGAGGTATATTTATTCTGTACTACCATACTATTCCGAAGATTACCCAATAAAAATAAGACAATTAGTACCTGGTGAAGCTTTAGTATTTGGGAACTTCGTGCCAATGCCATTACTTGTAAAAGTAATGGAAGCAAATCCACATCCAAGTAGTGAAAATTGTATCATAAATAAAGAGTGGTTTGGAATTGATAGAAATGGATGTAATACTTCTTAGATGACAACACCCATAGTAATTTCTACTCGATACTCCTTTACTTCGAAATATCAACTGATATTTTTCCCCTCCAACGCTAAGGCTGCCACTGTTTTACAACTGTTTTGCCAAAACATCGTCTGTGTAAGTGCCGCGAAGGAACTCCGAACAGACTACGGCGGTGGCTACCGCCACGTTGAGTGACTCAGACGAATGGCTCTCGGGCGAGAAGTTCGGTATCGATAGCCGAGTATCGATGTATGGCGTCAGGCGTTCGGAGATACCTTTGCCCTCGTTGCCCATTACTATCAGTCCGCTTGGGGTGAGTGTGCGTCGGTAGATGTTGTCGCCGTCGAGGAATGTGCCATAGACGTGGGTATCGAAGAGCTTCATACGTCCCACGAAGTCGGGCAGGTCGGTGTATGCCACATCGACGTTTGCCATAGCGCCCATAGTGGCTTGCACGCTTTTGGGGTTGTAGATATCGGCAGTATCGGGCGAACAGACTATCTGCCGTATGCCAAACCAGTCGGCGATACGCACGATAGTACCGAGATTGCCTGTGTCTTGTATGCCTTCGAGCACGATGGTTAGCCCTTTGGTGGGTATTATATTGTTTATATCGGGGCGAGTCGGTTTCTCGAATACGGCGAGTAGTCGGTGTGGTGTGCTTAGCGACGAAATCTGTCGGAGCAGGTCGGCATCGTCGACGTATAGATACTCGTGTGCATCGATACCCAGAGCTTTTATTTCTGCCTCTTCGCCCACGAGATACCGACACCGAAAGGCAGGGCAGAGGTCTTCGATGATTTTACGCCCCTCGGCTACGAAGAGTTGATGGCGGTCGCGATATTTCTTGTATTTAAGAGACGAAATGAGTTTTATCTGTTGTCGTGTCAACATTTTATTGGTGTTTTATTTTACTATAATCTTGCCGCTATCGACTCGTTTGCGGTTGTCGTACATTACTACTATATAGATTCCTCGAGCTTCTGGAGCATCTATCTCGGTGGAGCCTTCGGCTATTTTGTGTGTCGATACTATGGTGCCTGCTACGGTCTGTATTTCGAGCGTAAGGCTTCGTGTCGATACCACGGCGAAGCGTTGTCGGCTGCCGACGACAGTGGGGTACTGTGTTATATCGTTGTGATATTGCGGAATAATGGAGCAAGTCTTGATACGTACGCCGTTGTCGGAGCGGGTGAGTTCGGCTCGATATTGCTGCCCGAAGTCGAGCTGGCCGTGGCGTATGTATATGAACGAACGTTTTTCGCCCTCGATGACTATATCGTTTTTGTACCAAGCATAGTCTGAAAATCGGTATCCGCCGTTGTATCTCTCATTGAGTACGGCAATGACGTCGTTCCACATCTGTGTCAGTATACGAGCCGAATACAAGACGGGAAGCACGAGGTCGTAATGTAATGTGTTGCAGGTGGCTGCGGTGTCGTATAGCTCTATGTGGCATTGGTAATAATCGGGCTCTATCGGGTCGGGTATGTCGACCGTTATATCGCTTGCACTGCCGAGCCGCCCGCTGCCGTCGGCGAAGCCTTGCCGTAGTGCTTTGCCGTCGAACGCGATTTTGTAGTGTGTCGGTAGCTTGGCGTTGCTTTTTGTTTTTGTGAATCTGATGGAAAAATGTCGGTCGTCGGCACATATCTCATCGGGGAGTATCGGAGGCGAGGCGTCGATGTTTGGTATGATATTGAGCTTGAGGTCGATACGGGCGCAGCGATGTTTCACCCGATATACGCCACTCGTAGCCTCTGTACCGAATACTGTGTCGTAGACGGCAATAGGCAGACGGTCGGCACAGATAGTAATACTATCGGCAAACGACGACGGCAATACCGTAAGGTCGAGCTCCACGATGCTGTCGCAGCCGTTGCGGGCAACGAGCGTATCGCGGTATATTCCCGATGTATGGAGGCTATCGCTGCCGAAGACGTACTTTTCGCACGCATACGAAGTGTCTTTGTAATTGTACGAAATATTGGGGTGTTCGGTAAGAATAAGCGTTATAATCGAGTCGCAACCGTTTGGCACTATCACCGTATGTTCGTAAGTACCGGCTGTATTCAAAGGGGTGCCGTAGAAGAGATAGTGGTGCCCTGTACAGAAAAAAGTGCTGATGGTATCGCGAATTTCGGGCAGGGCTCTGAACGGTTCGCCGTATCGGTCGAGGGTGGTATGCTGTTGGAGAAATGCGTTGAATGGCTGAATGTCGTCGGCAGTACCGAGCACTCTGTCGTTGCCGGCAAAGAATGTAGCGGGGTTGAAATGCCGTCGGGGAATACTCAGATTTTCGTTGACATTGACGGAGTTGTAGGCATATTGGTTCCACACACGTCGTGCGGGAGCCCACGCCGCTCCGTCGGACTTGTAGATTCTCAGGAATCCCTCGCGGCGTTCGATGTAATTGTTGTTGTTGCCTCCTACAGCTATTATCTCAGCCTGATAGTCGTTGTCGACATCTGCTACCAATGGATATTCGAAACCCGTGCCGGCATAAGCAGGGAATACGCTTCGGTCGTCGAAGTCGGCGGTGTACGGGTTGGCGTTCATTATACGGAGGTTCTCTTCGTCGCGGTATACGAGTTCCATGATACCGTCTTGGTTGAAGTCGAAGAGTGTGATACCTGTCCCGCCCGATGGGTCGACCACTTGCGTGGTATATACTATGTCGAGCATATTAGTCGCTCGGTTCAGTCTGTATGCAGTAATCTTGTCGTACGTTACTTGCACTATCTCTACATCGGGGTTCGAATCGATATTTCCTACCAAAGGCACCGAGACGAACGGATAATTTTGAGGCTGCACCCAAGGGATTCCTCCGTGTGCTATAAGCGACTGGCTGCGAGGGTTCCATACTATTATCTGCAGCCGAGAGCCGTTTATATCGGATGTTACGACGTCGAGCTGCCCGTCTTGGTCGATGTCGGCTACTATTGTTTTTCCGTCTCTTAACCACAATGTACTGGGTAATGTGTATGTAAATGCGGCAGCTACCGTTACGGAGTTTAGCGAACTATTCGTGCGTGAATGGATATTTACATTGTAGACATTGAGTCCGGCGCAGAGCTCGAGTCTGTCGTCGCCGAGTACGTTTGCGGCAACGGTAAGCTGCTGGGTTACTGAGGTGAATTGTGGAAAGTTGTTGTAGGTCGAGCTGCCTGTGCAGTGTCCGCCTGGTATTTCGCAGAGGAATACACCTGTGGCGGCATCGAATATACGGCTACCACAGTAGATTTCGGGGTGTCCGTCGCAGTTGAAGTCGGCAATGTTTAGCGAGGTAGCGTAGATATGCTCTTCGTAGTTGTTGTTGTAATTTGGATAGGCGGTAGTTGTCGATATCCATACGGGTGTCGATGAGGCGCTTGCAGCGTCGTAGGCGTATATGTGTCCGTCGTCGAGTCCTATCATATAGATGAGGTATCGGTCTACGGAGTTGACTTCGACTTTAGCCAGAGCCAGCGACGAGACGTTGATATTCCGCCCCCTGACAGTATTGATGAATACGGGGTTGTTGCGGTAGTTTCCTCTGAATACTGCTATGCGGTCGAAGAGGTAATAATTTTCGTTGCCTACGGAGCTATGTACCGATGTTACGGCGAAAATCTCGGCTCGTCGGTCGCCGTCGACATCTCCTACTACGGGCGTTACGTAATTGTTTACTCTTACCGTGCTTCTCCACGCTTCTGTCATATCGAAGTGCGAGGGTTGCGGTGCTCCCACACAGTCGGCTATGGTATCTACATTGTCGGGTAGCTGAGCCGAGACGGCTATCGATACAGTCGCCAGACACATCACTACAATAAGACGATGATATAACACTTTCATAGCACACTATTTTTTAAAGAACTACAAAGTTATGGGATTTTGATTAATTTTGCAAGTGATTTTTAGCTCGTATAAATGACTATTTTCATCGTAATCGTATCATCGCTTTTGCTCTCGGCTTTCTTTGCAGGCATGGAGATAGCTTTCAATTCGTCGAATAGACTTAAAGCAAAGATAGACAGTACAGACCGATCGGTATCGGGAGCCATACTATCTGTTTTTTACAAAAACTCGGGGCAGTTTATCTCTACTATGCTTGTGGGTTGCAATATCGTCTTGGTGGTCTATTCGATAGCCACGGCACGTTTCTTGGAACCATATATAGTCCGATACATTACCGACAATACGTTGCTCATAAGTCTCATTCAGACCGTTGCGGCTACTTTGGTAGTGATTTTCATCGGTGAGTTTATGCCCAAGACTATTTTTAGGTACAATTCCAATTTCTGGCTTAGGTTTTTCTCGCCGCTTACGTTTATATTCTATATAGTGTTATACCCCGTATCGAAGCTCTCTGTGTGGCTTTCGGCGGGTATACTACATCTCTTTGGTGCCGATATAGAAATCAAAGACCACGCCGATGCTTTCGACAGAGTCGACCTCAATTTCTTGCTCGAGACAGTCATCGGAGAGTCGTCGGCTCAGAGTCTTGATAACGAGATAAAAATATTCAAAAATGCTCTCGACTTTTCGTCGATAAAACTTCGTGAGTGTATCGTGCCACGCAACGAAATAGTAGCCCTCGATATCGACAACGCCTCGCTCGACGACCTGCGTAAGACATTCGTCGAATCGGGCTTTTCGAAGATACCAATATACAAAGAGAATATCGATAATATCATAGGTTACATACACTCGTCGGACCTATTCGAGCAGGCTGCCGACTGGCGTACGCTGCTCCGCAAGATACCCGTTGTGCCGGAGACTATGCCCGCCAATCGCCTGATGCACTCGCTGCTGAAGGAGAAAAAGAGTATTGCTGTGGTCATCGACGAATTTGGCGGTACGGCAGGCATCGTTACGCTCGAGGATATCATCGAGGAGATATTCGGCGAGATAGAAGACGAGCACGATACCAACGAATACGTTATAAAGAAAGTGGCAGAAGGCGAGTATCTCCTCTCGGGACGCCTCGAGATAGACACTATCAATCATCGTCTTGGGCTGTCGCTTCCCGAATCAGACGACTATGTTACGCTTGCGGGATTCCTCTTGCAGCACTATCAGAAGATACCGAAACTCAACGAGTCGATACGTATCGAGAAGTGGACATTCAAAGTATTGCAAGCCACCAAGAACCGTATAGAGCTCGTAAAACTCACTACCGACTGATACCCCCTTACGGAGAAACGCTGCCGTGTGGAGTAGAGGAGGCATTTATATCGAGTAAAAAAGGATAAGATATTGTCGGGTCTTATTTTTTTTATATCTTTGCAGACTTTTATACAAAAACGAAAATCGTAAATAAATAAATTAGAGGTAATGGCAACATTAGGAAGAATCAGAAACCACGGCGTGCTCTTGCTTATAGTCATCGGCGTAGCACTGCTTATCTTTATTGTAACAGACTTTGTAAACAATGGTTCTACTTTTTTCAGAGAGCAGAGAGCCAATGTAGGTAGTATCGACGGCGAAAAGGTAAAATACAACGACTTTTTTGTTCTTATAAACCAAGCACAAGACTTCGTGAAAGTCGAACAAAATCGTGAACTCGACGACAATGCATTCGAAAGCATAAGGCAAGACGTATGGAATCAGCTCGTAATGCAGACCGTCGTAGAGAAAGACGCACGGAAAATAGGTATGATAGTATCGAAGCAAGAGCTCAGCGACCTCATAATCGGTGCCAATCCAAGCCCATATATCAGTTCTCGTCCTATGTTTCAGAATCCCGAGACGGGAATGTTTGACCACACGATGGTAGCAAGGCTCATACAGGAGCTCGACAACGTATCTAAGTCCGAAGGACAAAATATCGATATGGAACAAGTAAACCGCCTCAGAAACTACTGGAAATATCTCGAAACAAATATAAAATCGGCTACTCTTATCGACAAATACAATACGTTGCTGTCCAAGGCACTCGTAGTGAATTCGAAAGAGGCTCAGTTTGCATACAACAACTCGAAAACATCGGTCGATGTGATATATGCTATGAAGCCCTATTTCACTATTGCCGACAGCACTATCAATATCGACGACAAAGACATCAAGGCTCTCTACGACAAACGCCGCGAGCAGTTCGTACACGAGCCCTCTGCCGATATTAGCGTAGTGGTATTCCCCATATCGCCATCGGCAGAAGATATCGATGCCGTAAAAGCTCAGATAGATGCTGCCAAAGCAGGTTTCGTTGCCGTATCGGACAGCACTATCGTCGATAGCGTCAACTACAACTCCGACGTACCCTATGTCGACGTATTCCTATCGGCACAGGATGTCGATGCCGACCTCAAAGAATTTGCCTTTGCCTCGTCGAAAAACGAAGTCTACGGACCTATATTTATCGGCAATACGTTCAAGATGGCAAAAATAGTCGATACCAAGATGGCTTCCGACTCCGTGAAACTTAGCCTTATAGCGTTACAAGAAGCTACTCCTGAGGCTACGAAACGCAAAGCCGACTCGATAATGAACCTCGCCAAGACAGTGCCTTTCGCACAGCTTGCCGCACAAAATTCGCTCGATAAGGCTTCGGGACGTCGTGGCGGCGATATAGGTTGGGTACGCGAGCCTATGATAGCGCAAGATATAGCAAAGAAAGCTTTCGTAAGCCCCGTAGGCGAACCGTTTATGATATCGAACAACAACGTAACCTCCATTTTCGTTGTAACCGAACGTACAAGCCCCGTAAAGAAGGTGAAACTCGCTGTCGTACAGAGGCAGGTAGTACCGAGCAATGGAACTCAGTCGAAGATATTCCAAGACGCAAAGACCTTTGCCGGATCGGTAAGCAATAGCAGCACATTCCGCAAGATTGCTGACGAAAAGAGATACCAAGTAGTACCCGCCACAGGATTAGACCGCAACGCTCCTCGCGTACTTGGTATAGCCGATTCGAGGGCGGTGATTCGCTGGGCTTTCGAGAGTAAAAAAGATGCTACCTCCGATGTATTCGAATGCAACGACAACCTGATAGTAGCCGTAGTAGACAATATCAATACCGACAAATATCGTACTCTCGACGAGGTGAAGCCTCAGCTCTTGGCAGAGTTGCGTCGCGACAAGAAGTTCGATATACTCAAAGGTCAGCTCGAGGGTAAGACTATTGCCCAGCTACAAGCCGATGGTATGAGCGTAGATAGTATCAAGGGACTCAACTTTGCCTCACGCTCGGCAGGTTCGCTCGGATACGAACCCGCAATGATAGCAAACGCTCCTTTTGCCGAAGTGGGCAAGACATCTGCCCCGAAAAAGGGCAATATGGGAGCTTTCGTTTTCGAGGTAATATCGAAGACAGAAAATAGCACACCGTTCGACCCAAACCAAACGAAGATGATGCTATACAGACAAAACGGTAATGTATTCTATTACGCTATGGAGGCTCTAAAAAAGAGATACAAAGTAAAAGATCAGAGGTACAACTTCTTTTAATGCTTTAGAAAAATAATAAAGAGATGGGGAGATACTTCACCGCGACGGTCGGAGTATCTCTTTTTGTTTGCTATTTATAGTAGTATATAAATTGTACCATACAAGTGTAGAATTGCTCCTTATCTATTTCCGAATAGTACCTTATCTATTTCCCAATAGTACTTTATCTATTTCCGAATAGTACCTTATCTATTTTCGAATAGTACCTTATCTATTTTCGAATAGTACCTTATCTATTTCCGAATAGTACCTTATCTATTTCCGAAAAGCTTATTATCTTCTTTCATTCCTACATTTTTTCATTTTCCTCTGCTATAGCTTACTCGCAAAATTTGTTCTGTACCGATGGTCGTAATTTGCTCCGCACTGCCGGTCGTAATTAAAAAAGGTCGCCTCACCACTTGGGAGAGACGACCCTTTCGTTAGTTATAGATATATAGCTTCGCTCTAAGAGCTACTATCTCTTCTTTATTACCAAACGTTCTACTATGGTAGCATTATCGGATACGATACGTACTGCATAGGTGCCTTCGGCAAGCGGAGATACATCTATGGTGATACTGTTGCTACCTTGAGCTATGAGGTAATGTCCTACCTTTCTGCCCATCATATCGATGATAGTTACTTCCGCTTCGGACGATAAGCCTTCGACGGCGAGTGTAACTACATTGTCTGCCGGATTCGGGTAGATGTTTACACCATAGTCTGCTGCGTCTAAGTCTGACTGAGCCTTGAGCGTACGGAACTTCAACGTTTCGCCCTTGGTCATCGGATACGAGTTTGTTACGGCATAAGCGTAGAACTCGTACTCAGTGTCTTGTGCGAGATTGTTGATGTTGGCATTTTTCGTATTAGTCCATACTACTTCGCCTACTCTCTTGTATTCCCAGCCTTCTTCGACGATAGGCTCGCTACCTGCCGTTACCGACTTACGCAACGACGCTCCATACATACCGATAGCCGTAGCAGCAAGTGTCTTCACTGTCGGTGGGGTATGCGACGTAGTAGTGAATGTCAGCGTCTGACCTTGATAGCCTTCTTGATTCTTGAGAGCTGTCTTGGCGAAAGCAAAGAACTCATATTGCGTATTATGTTCGAGCGAAGTGAGGTTGCCGTTCATAGATACGATCCAGTTGGGTTCTCCTACCTTACGCCACTTCCATCCTTGCTCTGTTACGGGTTCCGACGGATCTGAGGTTACGCTCTTGTTCATAGTAGCCGAGTTCTGAGAAATATTGGTAGCAGCCAACGTATTTACAGTAGGATGTACGGGTGGAATACCTGTGGTGGTAAACTCTACCGTATCTCCGTAGAAAGTAACGTTGTTTTCCAATGTTGCGTAAGCGATGTACTTGTAGACGGTACCGCGTATGAGACCGCTCACAACTAATGCATCATCGTCAGACTCTACCAGAGTCCAAATAGCACCCTGACCGGCAGGCTTGTAGTAGAAGCCTTCTTTGCTGATAACGATATCGCCGGGGGTTACGTCTTTATTCAACGTAGCCGTATTTTCACCAATATTGCTTGCAGTCAAGGTTTTCACCCTAGGCGGCACTATCACACGTTCGAATATACGGATATTGTCGATATGCAAGTCGTTGTCGCCGTTCTGGTCTATAGTCGACTCGCCGTAGAATGCTATCCTTACAGTACTATCTGCATACATCGATAGGTCTATCGATACCTTTTCGCCACTGCGGCGAATATTGTTGTAGACATATTTACCCGGATCTGTATTGCTATTGTTCCAGATAGTGGCATTCGACTTGAGCCAAGTATTGCCGCCGTCGGTAGATACGATTACCATAAACTGGTCGTCGGCTCTTGTACCTGTGGCAGTATCCGAACTGTCGTAGCCGGTTAGCGACAAATCGAACTTCAGCATACTATTTTTGTTCAACTTTATAAGCGGACTTACAGCCCAATACTTACAGCTCGTACCATATATATTTAGTTTTATATGTGCGGTGTCGAGACTGTTCTTTGTTGTAGGAATCCAACCTGATGCGACTGCCTTCGGTTTTTGTCCGCTGAATGCGGCGGATGCCAATCCGGAGTATCTGCTCCAGCAGCTGTTTACGAACGACATACCTTTGAAGTCTTCGGTGTACGGTAAGGTATATACGTCGCACATAGTAGTGAACCTGTATGTACGAGTCCATTTACTTGTATCGGGCGTGCATATCGAGCGTAGCCTTACTTCGTATGTCGTCTGCGGCATCAGTCGTTGCAGAATACACATAGAGGTCTGCGTTACTATTACCGACTTCCACTCGGTAGAGTCGATGTCTCTGTATTGTACTTCCCAAGTATTTTCGTAACCTCCCGGTATCCAACTTACATCTGCTACCGTAGGAGTATACTCGTTGAGAGTTACCCTGATATCATTGTAGTTTGGCTTCTTACACATCGGTATCGGATGTATGTCGAGGTTGTCGATGCCATACATCGCGGTATCGTTGGTAAGACTATTTACTACCTGACGGAACGCTATATAGTGCTTACCTTCGGCAAGAGCAGTGTCCATAGATACCCTTGTGTACTGCAAATATTTGTCAGGTAATACTATAAGCGATGTGAGGTTATGTATGGGAACGAATGTATTGGCATTGTTCGGGTCAGACATTACACCTACTTCGAGTTGTCCCGAGCAGTTGGTCGATTCTCTCCACAGGTCGAACTCGAGTTCTAAGGTCTTCACATTTTCTCTATACTCTTGCAAAGCAAGAATCTGTGTACTTCTTCCGCTGAAGAGAATTACTCCGTCTTTCGGTGCATCTGTGTAGTTACCTACAAGTGGGAATGTGAGTCCTTTGTATGTGAATGGTGTAGTCTTTGTCCAGCAAGCGGGGATACTACCGATAGCATCGTCGAAGTTATAAAATACGCCGTTGCCTATCACTTTATCGCCACATAGAGTATGCAACGAACCGAGTAGCAATCCCGTATGTCCGCTACCACCGGAGCATATACCTCGTATTCGTATCTTGTATTCGGTATACGATTCGAGGTGGTTTAGGCTGTAGGTAGTGTCGTTGACGGTATCGCTTACCCAAGTGTTGTCGTCGATTTTCTTGTACTCTACTATCCACGATGTCTCGGTACTTCCCTTGCTCCATCTTATCTGAGCCGAGTCTCTGGTAACGGTATCTACTACAAACCGCGACGGACTCTTGCACTCGTATCCTCCTACATAGATATTATCTACCGCCATAGTAGGACTGCCCGTTCCGCTTCCGTCGTTGTACCACATAAACACGAGTTTACGTCTTGTACCTGCATACGACGATGGGAGAGTGTCGGAGAATGTAGTCCACTCGGTCTTACCTTTGAATTTATCGCCGAGTTGGAGAGCTACTACGCTATCTTTTATCCAACGTTGTTGCTTTCTATCCCAAGTAGTAGGCAGAGTAAGCGTATCGGGTACCACATAGACTCTCATAAAGTCATATACTGTACTAGATAAAGTTTCGCCTTTGCCTACCCAGTCGAAATATATTTCGAATTTTGGGCTACTGTCGAAGTCGATAGTGATATAAGAGAGCGTATTTGATTCTCCTGTTCCGTATTCGGCAGAGACTCCGTCTTTTGAGATATACATCGAATTACCTCCATTGCCGATACCCGAGCCCAGACACCACTTGTTTTTACGTACTTTCTTGCCGGGGAATACAAACAATTCCGTCAAGTCTACGTTAGTGAAGTCTTGGTAATAAGGAGTGGATACGACAGAGGGTTTGGTCATAAACTCAAACGGTCGCCACCACGTCCAGTACGATTTGTCGGTAGCGCTGCATACGGAGCGTACGTATACGTAATAGTCCTTATTTCCCCTAAGACCGGTAGCGTTGTACGACGAGTCGGTTACGGTTGCAGCCTGAGTGTAGTTTTTCAGCTGAGTTGCCGTAAGCGGGTCGGGCGATACTATTACCTCCCACGACGTTCCCGAGCCTTTTGGCTTCCACGATATGGTAGCACTGTTGGTAGTGATATTGTTTGCAGAAATACTCTTTGCCTCTGTCGGGCGGCACGTAGGTACCGTACCGAAGGTAAGCGTATAGTCTTCTACCGCACCTTTGCTACCCGAGAAGCAAGGATCAGGAGTATCGGGTGTCGATACTATTCTCATCCGATAGTTGCCTGCACGTACATACGAAGGTACTAAGAACGAAGCCAAAAGCGTCTCGGTCTTGCCACTACCTGTCGTACCATTGTAGACGAACTCATTCGTACCTTCGAAGTCGTAGTCTTGGTTCCAGTCGACGTATACACGCGTATTGTAAGACTTTTCGGTAGAGAGCGTAATCGATACGTAAGCCGAATCGCCCGCAACGATATCGCCGCTCAGAGCTGTGTAGTCGCCATAGTTGCCTGCTTCGGCATCGGTGGTATTATCTACGATATTGTACATACCATAGGTAACATTGACAATACCTTTTCCGTCGACTTTATTAGGCGATGCTGTGCAATATTTGGTAGTGAAAATCGTTACAGCCCACGCACTTGTATCGTTTGTGCAGCTTGTTGTCCTTACCCAGACGGTATAGTCTTGGTTTGGCTCGATATTCTTTATCACTATATTGTCGCTAACGATAGCGGTTGGAGTTATCGAGTCGGGTGGAGTAGTCGATAGAGGTACGTTCTTTGCCAATACATACTGCCACGACGTAGCCGAAGGTCTGTGCTCGAATGTTACTCTTACCGAGTCTTTTGCTACGTTAGCCATAAGCGAAGTAGGAGCCATACAAGAGTCGGCAGGTTCCAATACGACGTTGTCGACCCAATATGCTTTCGAAGTACTCTGCGTTACAGCACCCACAGCACCGTATCTGAATGCGATGTAGCGTTTCTTGCTGCTATCGGCTACGGTGTCGAAGTATGCTACTTTGGGAAGCATCTTCTTGTACACATTGTCGTTGAACGAAGCTACAGGCACGAACGTACTTCCGTCGGTGGGTTTCGTCATATAGCCTACCTGGAATATGCCGCAGTCTTTCGACTCTTTATTGAGGTCGAACCGCAGTTGTAACCGATTCAGAGCCGTATCTATCTTGCTTAGTATCAGGTATTGAGGATGTGTTCCATAAAACTTCATAGCCTTAGACGTTACTCCGTCGGCAGCCGAGGCGGTTACTACTTTTGGATATTTAGTGTAAGATGATGATTTCTTAGACCAACAATCGGGTATGGAGTCTTTGGCTACCGACTCGAAGTCTTCGTTTACGGCGTGGACGTCCTCGCAGCGAGTAGTGAATGCTATCGAGGTGAACGACCAGTCGCTGTATGTGCCCGCACCGCACTGGGTACGAGCCCAGAGCCTATACCTCGTATGAGGCGTAAGACCACCGAGTTTTATGGTATCGCCCGTAGCTATCGATGTCAGGTTCGACGGGTCGGTCTCGTTGATATCGCCGTATGCGTATTCGTAGCCGGTAGCAGCCGCACGCAGTTTGTAGGTGATTACCACCGAGTCGGTCGATATCGAATCTATCTTGAACTGCGACGGAGGCATACACGTAGGTGCTGCCGATACCTCTACCGAGTCTAACCAATAATAATAATTAGACCAGCTTGTACCTTGGAATTTGAATGCTATATAGCGGTTTGTATCGTTGTCGTCGACATCGGTAAAGTATACCTTCTTTCTAAGCCACTTCTTGTAGGAATCAGAGTTATCGTCGTTGAACGAAGCTACCTCAACGAATGTATTTTTGTCGGTCGGATCGGTCATATAGCCTACTCTGAAAATACCTGACGACGAGCTATATCTATTCAACGAGAAGTTTAGTTCGCGTGTATTGAGCGGTACGCTAAATCGAGGAGATATCAAATACACAGGGGATGTTCCTGAAAACTGTATAGATTTCGAATTTCTATTAGAGGATGGATATGCACTTGCGTCTACTACCTTCAGATAGTAATCGCTTGTAGCTATTCCCGACCAACATTCGTGAATACTACCTACCGGTACTTTGTCGAAGTCTTCGCTGAGAGTAGAGTCTTCTGCGACAC
>ERZ772967.1587-NODE-1587-length-15464-cov-4.329353_pt1 | contig 15464 bp, 9 predicted proteins | sample MGYA00511677_ERZ772967 | MGnify/ENA primary metagenome ERZ772967 (study PRJEB29015, sample SAMEA2737931) | human oral metagenome | biome: human oral; feature: human-associated habitat; material: dental | place: China | collected 2146 ...
ACGTCCACAAGAGGATGTGCGTCGGCGAGAAGAGGATCAGCGATATGAGCCCCTTGGCGATCAGGAAGACGGCAAAGAGCAGCACGAGAAGAGCCTTGAGCCCCGTCACGCCGCCGAAGAGGATGAGGACGAGCGCGAAGCCGAAGAGCAGCCACAGCACGCCGGGCAGGCGGTCATAGTCGACGATGGCGTAGGAGCCGTGTTCCTCGCGCACGAGGATGTTCTCGCCCTCCTTCGGATGGATGTCAAAGGCCGGATTGTTGAGCGTGCGGTGGACGATGCGCGCCTCCTCGCCCTCGTTGGGTCCGGATTCGAGGCGGATCGTCACATAATATTTCTCGCTGCCCGGCGCGAACTTCTCCATATCGTTCGCGCTCTCCTCGACGGCGAGAATCTGCGCCTTGTACGTCGGCGGATCGTCCCCCTCGCCGCCCGGCAGGTGAAAAAGCCCGTAGAGGGCGAGGGCAATGAGAAAGCAAAAGGAAAGGAATGCGCCCAAACGGCGCGGCTGCGGCTGGATTTTCATAGTGGTCTCCTAAGGTGGTTTGTTGTGCCGAACTTTCTATAGAGAGACAGGCTGTGCGTTTCCTTCACGCAAACAGCCCGAGGATATACGCCCAAATCCCCTCGATGCTCAGCCCTCTGCCGACGCTCTTTTCGGCGAGCAGCGGGATGCGCGTAAGCTCCTTGCCGCCGTGGGAGACGACGAGATCGCCGACGCGGTCGCCCTCCTTGACGCCGGCGGCGATGACGCGCGGCAGGTCGTAGGTCAGGCGATAGTTTTCCTCGGCCTCGCCGTCGACGAGCGGCAGTCGCAGATCCTCTGTTGGATAGACGGTGAGGCGGCCTTCCTTGCCGCCCTTGACCCAGACCCTCCGCGCGAGATCCGTCTTCGTATAAGCGGGCGCTGCCTTCACGCGGCGAAAGCCCATGTCCAAGAGTTTTGCCGCATCAGAGAAGCGTGCATTCTCATCCGCCGCGCCGAGGACAACGGCGATCAGCTCGACGCCGCCGCGCCGCGCCGAGGCCGCGAGGCAGCCGCCCGCCGCGTTCGTGTAGCCCGTCTTGATGCCCGTCGCGCCCTCGTAAGTCGAGAGCAGGCGGTTCGTGTTCGCCATCCGGGCGCGTTTTTTCTCGGGCGTGACCCAGGTGATCTCACGCTCCTTCGCGCCGACGAAGGAGCGGAACTTCGGATTCTTCATGCCGTAGGCAGCGATGCGAGCGATGTCGTGCGCCGTCGAGACGTGCGCCGGATTGGGCAGGCCGTTCGGATTGACGAAGTGCGTGTCCTTCGCGCCGATGGCCTTCGCCTTCTCATTCATGTGTGCGGCAAAGCTGCCGACAGAGCCGGCGAGGTCTTCGGCAATGGCGACAGAAGCGCCGTTGTCCGAGCGCAGCATCATCTCGGCGACGAGTTCCGCGAGGACGAAGCGATCGCCTGCGCCGACCTCCGTATCTTCCGTCTCTGCCGCCGTGCGGCTCACGGTGAGGATGGACGAGAGATCGCCTTCCTCGATGGCGAGCACGCATGTCATCATCTTCGTCGTGCTCGCGGGAAAGCGCGGCACATCCGCCGCCTTCTCGTAGAGCACGCGCCCCGTCGAGGCCTCGATGAGAATCGCCGAAGCCGCCGTGATCTGTATGTTTTCCTCCGCGCCCGCCCTCGCTGTGAGAAGCAGGAGGAAGAGGACGCAGAGGGAAAGGATTCGCTGGAAATGCAAGAAAAAGCCTCCTGTCGTGATTGCTTTCCCTATTATAGCACACGGCGAGAAAAAAAGGACCGCCTCATGCATCGGATTCGACGCATGAGACGGCTCTTTTGTTTTGAAACCAACCTGCCGCACGAATTTTTCTGGCAGCTTGCAAAGGGTGCGCTTTGTGGTTATCATAGGGAGGAGAAGGCGCATAAAGGCGTTCCATCGGGTGAAGGAGGCAGAACCATTATGAAAAAAGCGATTGTCGTCGTCGATATGCAGAAGGATTTTATCGACGGTGCATTGGGGACGAAGGAGGCGCAGGCGATGCTGCCGCGCATGGAGGCGAAGCTGGCGGCAGCGCGTGCGGCGGGGACGGCGCTCGTCTTTACGATGGACACGCACGGCGAGGACTATCTGGCAACGCAGGAGGGGAAGCGGCTTCCCGTGCCGCATTGCATTCGCGGCACGAAAGGCTGGGAAATTGCTGCATCCCTGCAGCCGTTCGTTCAGGCGGCGGCAGCCGTCGTCGAGAAACCCTCCTTCGGCTCGACAGAACTGCCCGCCGTGCTCACAGGCTATGACGAGATCGAGCTTGTCGGCCTTTGCACCGATATATGCGTCATTTCCAATGCCCTGCTGCTCAAGGCGTTCTATCCCGAAAAGCGCATATCGGTCGACTCCTCCTGCTGTGCGGGCGTGGCGGTTGAGAGCCACGAGGACGCACTGCGTGCGATGAAGATGTGCCAAGTCGACGTGAAGTGAAGGCGGCTTGTCTGCGAGATGTGGCCGGCGGATGTCAGCCTACGATTCTTGAAGCGCTATTTGCCTAGGAGGGCGCTTCATGAACCCCAGCAGGTCGGCACGCCTGTACTGTGGCACATACGATAGGAATACCTGTTTTTCGATTGGAAACAGAAAGGAGGCGACACGCCCCATGAAGCAGCGATTCACCTACGGCGTCGTGCATATCGGCTCTGTTCATACGAGCCTGCTCATCGTGTCATTCGCCGCGCTCGACGACGTCGAGATCATCGAGCGCGTGCGCAAGGAGACGCGGTTCGGCGAGGAGGTGTTCCGTCACGGGCGGCTCTCCTTTGACTCGATCCGCGAGCTTTGCCGCATCCTCGCAGGCTTTCGCCGCCTTCTCGCCGACTACGGCGTGACGCAGGTATTCGCCATCGGCACGTCCGTCCTGCGCGAGGCGGAAAATCGCCTCGGCATCCTCGACCAGATTCGCATCCGCACAGGCTTTACGGTTGAAGTCGCCGACATGACGCAGGAGATCTACTACAAGTTCTTTGCCTTGAGTCACGAGCTTTTGGAGAACGCGGAGAACTTCGGCGAAAAGCCCGTGCTGCTCATGGACATCACGTCGAGCGGACTCGGCCTCACGGGCTGGCAGGCGGGCAGGCTGCTCTTTCAGCAGAACGTCGCGAGCGGCAGCCTGAGCATCCTTGAGCATTTCAGTGAGAAGGAACGCGAGAGCCTGACCTTTCCCTCTGCCGTGCGCGACTACATCCACGCGACCCTCTCGCCGCTCTGGCCGAGCATCGAGCATCATGCGATCCGTCATCTCGTGCTCTCGGGACTCGAAGCGCGCACCGTCGCCGCGCTCCTCGCGCCGGGCGCGAAAGGTGCGTATACGTTCGTAGAGGGCGAGGACTTCCTGCGCTTCCTCGACTCCTTCGCGGGGCTGACGCCGCAGAAGCTCATGACGCGCTGCGCCGTCACCGAGAGCCGCGCCCATCTCCTCATGCCGACACTGCTCCTCTACGGCGAAGTCGTGCGTGCGACGCGCGTCAAGGGCATGTTCCTCATGGGCACGACATTTCTCATGAGCTACAGCGTCTATCGCGGCGCACAGCTGGCGGAACTTTCGTGCCTCGCCGAGCAGGAGGAGCGCACCGTGCAGCTCGCACGCACGACGGCGGAGAAGTACGGCTCGACGAGAGAGCACTGCGCGCGCGTCGAGCGGGCGGCCACGGAGATCTTTTGCGCCTTGGGCGGTGCACATGGGCTTTCCTCGCGCGCACTCTTGCTGCTCAGACTCAGCGCGATCCTGCACGAGACGGGAAAGTTCATCAACCTGCGCCACTACAGCCGCTATTCCTATCAGATCATCATGGGCACTGACTTCTTCGGCGTTTCCGAGGCGGAAAAAGAAATCGTCGCGAGCGTCGCCTACTACTACAACCGCGAGAACCCCGGCAGCAAGGATGAGCACTATGCGCGCCTTTCGCACGAGCAGCAGGTCACGATGCTCAAGCTATGCGCCATCCTGCGCCTTGCGGACGCGCTAGACCAAGGGCACAGCGGCAAGATCGCAAAACTCTCGGTCAAGCTCTCAAAGGAGGAGCTTTGCGTGCGCTTCGAGGCGGAAGAGGACATCTCCCTGATTCGCTGGACATTCGCACGCGCCGCCGCGCTCTTTCGTGAAATCTTCGGCATCGAGCCTGTCCTGTGCAAAGCGTGAGGAGGAATCGTCATGGACATGTTGAAAAGAGCCTATTTCCTGAACCGCGAATGTTCGTGGCTGAGCTTCAACCAGCGCGTCCTCAAGGAATCGACGCGCGAGGAGAATCCCCTGTTGGAGCGCCTGCGCTTCATCGCCATCGCCTGCTCGAACCTCGATGAATTCTTCATGATCCGCGTCGCCGGCCTGAAGCACCTCGTCGCGAGCGGCGTCGCGCACAAGGACATCGCGGGGCTTTCTCCCAGCGAGCAGATGCTCGCCGTCTCGCGCCAGGCGCACCGCCAATACCGCGCGATCTATCGCTGCCTCGCGCTCGTCACCCGAGAACTCGCCGCAGAGGGTATATGCTTCGTGCGCCCCGAAGAGCTGACGGGGGAGCGAGCGCTGTGGCTCGCGGAGCTTTTCGAGCGCGAAATCTATCCCGTCGTCACGCCCATGGCGCTCGACCCCGCGCACCCCTTTCCCTTCCTCGCGAGCCGCAGCCTGAACCTCGCCGTGAAACTTCGCCGTGCGGGCGACGACTCCGAGCGTCTCGCCATCGTTCCCGTGCCCGCGCCCGTGCTCGACCGCCTGTGGAAACTGCCGGGCGAGCCGACCTTCCTCTTCTTGGAGGACATTCTGCGCTTCTTCGCCGCACGCTTCTTCACGGGCTGGGAAATCGTGCAGACGGCGGCCTTCCGCCTCACGCGCGACGCCGACCTCGACATCCGCGACGACGTCGAAGACCTCTTGGCAGAAGTCGAGAAATCGCTCGAAAAAAGGCGCAAGGGCGCAGCCGTGCGCCTTGAAGTCGCCGAGGATTTTCCCGCCGAGCTCCTCGATTTCCTCAAGGAGCAGCTTTCGCTGGAGGAAATGGACGTCTACCGCGCGAAAGGCCCGCTCGGCGCCGCCTTCTTCGCCGCGCTCGCCAATCTCGCGGGCTTCGACCGCCTGCGTTACCCGCGCTTTTCCCCGCGCCCGGCAGAGCTTGCCGCTGAGGGCGACATCTGGCAGGCGATTGAAAAAGACGACATCCTCGTGCACCATCCATTCGACTCCTTCGCCATCGTGGAAGACTTCCTCGCCCGTGCCGCCGCCGACGAGCGCACGCTCGCCATCAAGCAGACGCTCTACCGCGTCGCAGGCGACTCGCCCATCATCGCCGCGCTCGAAGAGGCCGCGAAAAATGGCAAGCAGGTCACCGTGCTCATGGAGGTCAAGGCGCGTTTCGACGAGGAAAACAACATCCTCATGGCGCGCCGCCTCGAAGAAGCGGGCTGCCACGTCATCTACGGCATCTTGGGGCTCAAGACGCACTCAAAGATCACGATGGTCATACGGCGCGAGGAAGACGGCATCCGCCGCTACTGCCACCTCGCGACGGGCAACTACAACGGCGCGACGGCGAAGATCTACACCGACGTCGGCCTCTTCACCGCCGACGTCCTCACGGGCGTCGACGCCTCGGCGTTCTTCAACTTTCTCTCGGGCTTCTCCGATCCGCCCGTCTGGAACCGCCTCGCCGTCGCCCCGCTGACGCTAAGGGAGCGCATCACTGAGAGCATCGAGCGGGAAATCGCGCACGCCAAGCGGGGCGAACGCGCCTGCATCGCGGCGAAGATGAATTCGCTCCTTGACCGATTCATCATCGCCAAGCTCTACGAAGCCTCGGCAGCAGGCGTCGAAATCGACCTCATCGTGCGCGGCATCTGCGTGCTGCGCCCCGGACTCAAGGACGTCAGTGAAAACATCCGCGTGCGCAGCATCGTCGGCCGCTTCCTCGAGCACAGCCGCATCTTCTGCTTCTATAACGGCGGCAAGGAGGACGTCTTCCTCTCGTCCGCCGACTGGATGCCGAGGAATCTCAACAACCGCATCGAACTCATGACGCCCGTGCGCAAAAAGGCGCACAAGAAGCGCCTGCTCGCGCTCCTTGCCACATACCTCGCCGACAACACGCGCGCCTGGCTCATGCATCCCGACGGCAGCTACCGCCGCGTGCGCCGCACCAAGGGCGAAAAACCGTGCGCCGCGCAGGAGGAGCTGATGAAATAATTTCGTTGTGACACTCTGGTTGCTCAGATGGGAAGAAACTGCTATAATGAACCAAAATGTCTAGTTATAGAAAGGACCTCAAGCCTAAGGACCCACAGGGAGAAAATGAATGTCCAACAAGAAGTTCTCGCGCCCATCCTTGGCGCTTTTTACAGCGATTGCTCTGAGCGGCGGAGCATTCTTTGCGCCGTCCTTCGCCTCTGCCGCGGATGTGACGATCGACAGTACGCATCCGCCCCAGAGGAATGTGCCGAACCCCGATGCTCCCAGTACGCCGAACAGTGCGGCGAGCGTCGGGACGGGCAGCGAGGATGCGTCGGGCAACAGCTTGACGGTCGATCGGTATCAAGAGGATACGCTGAGCGTCTTCGTCGGCGTCTCCCGAGGCACGGGAAACGCCGACGGCAATACGGTGCGCATCAAGGGCGCGACGACGGAGATCGCCTCCGTCTATGGCGGCGCGGCATGGGGTACAGGTCATGCGAGAGAGAATCGTGTTCACTTCGATGCGGGGACGATGTCGTTTGCCGAATGGCTGGTCGGCGGCTACGTCAGACGCAGCGGCAAGGCGGAAGAGAACACCGTCGAGGTGAACGGCGGTAAGACGGAGTCTCTTTACGGCGGCCTTTCCAACAGCACGAATGCGGCGGGGCATATTTATAAAAATCACGTCGTCATTCCAGGCGGGACGATTGCGGGCAAGGTCTATGGCGGCGCGTTCGGCGGTGCACATGCTACGGGCGATGTGACGCACAACACGGTCACGATCACGGGCGGCACATTGAAGAAAGCGGTATGTGGCGGCTCACTTGAAAAAGCAGATTCCACAGGCAATGTGGCGCACAACGAGGTCACCAATGTCAGCGGAGGCAGCAAGAATCTCACGAACATGACGCTCGACTTCCGTCGCAGCGGCGCAGCAAGGAAGCTTCAGGCAGGCGATTCATTCACGCTGTTGGAGAACGCGAGCGGCAAGATCACCGTTGGCGAAGGCGTCACGATGAAGGGAACGGATGGCATCGCGCACGACTGCCTCTTTGCGATTGCGCCCGACAAGACGCATCCTGAGAAACTCCGGGCGACCGTGACCAAGACGGGCGTTGGCGAGACGGCGAAATCCCCCGTCGAGACGCGTGCGGGTCTCGCGAACTTCGTCAACCAAGGCGCAGACTATCTTGTGGGGAGCGGTTTTACCGCCGCTGAGCTGAGCGCAGAAAATGCAAGTGCCGACGATGCGGCAGAGTCTCGCGCGTCTGCCAAGGACACGCAGCGCAGGACGGTCTGTGGCTCGAAGCTTCCGCACGCGCAGGCCGCGCCAAGAGCGACTACAGCCTGCACGGCGAGAATGCCGGATATGACGGTTTGAATACCTACTATGGCATCCACCTCGGCGTCGGCAAGACCTTCACGCTGCAGAAGGGAGCCTCCCTCGACGCCTATATGCGCTATTTCTGGTCGCACCAGGACGGCATGTCGGTGAAACTGCGCGGCTCGGGTGACGCCTATGACTTCGCTGACGTCGACTCGCATCGTCTGCGCCTCGGCCTGCGATACAGCAGGAAGGAAAGGAGCACCGGAGAGTGCTACGCCGGGCTGGCATGGGAGCATGAATTGAACGGCGAGGCGAGTGCGAGCGTCGGCGGCGACGCAGCGCCCAGCCCGAGTCTCAAGGGATCGAGCTATATGCTCGAACGTGGCTATCGCTTCCTGCCGCAAAATAGCCGCATTAGCTATGATTTTCACATCAATGGCTGGCAGGGAAAGCGACAAGGACTCAGCGGCGCCGCCGTCGGCCGATGGGTATTCTGACCGTGTGCGTGCAGGTTTTTCCGATGGATAACGTGCGATTGCGGGAGATGCCGGAATTGCGTCCGTCTGCGAGGAGGATGTATGGAGAAGATCAAGACAGGGGTCGCGGCACTCCTCTTGGGTGCGGCAGGATTCTTTGGGCTGCCGTATGACGCAGGTTTCGCCGGTGATGCACCGAGGGCGACTGCGGCGCAAGCATTTGTCTCGCCTGAAACGGCGATGGTCGATCTTACGCAAGCCCTCGGCCGCTATGCACGCGCCCGTAAGGAAGACTTCCTGCTCGTCGGCAACGGCCCCGTGGGGCTTCTGGAAGTGACGGAGGACAATCCCGAGGAAAACGTCGCACGGCTCGTCGGAACGCTCGACGGCATCCTCATGGAGTCGGTCTTCTATGACGGCTATGAGGAAGAGGGAGAAATGCCCGAGCGGCGCGATGCGGAGACGGAAGAATACCTCGCCGCCATGCTGCGAAAGCCGCTGCTCGCAGGACGCTCCGTCTTCACGCTCGACTATGTGAAGGGCAAGAAAATCGCCGAGGTAGAAGCGCTCGGACATGGGGCCGGTTACATCTCCGAAGCCGGCGACCGTCTCTTGGATGTGATTCCTGCGCGCGCGCCGCAGGAAGAAAATACAGCGGATGTCACGCGCCTCAAGCAGGTGAAAAACTTCCTCGCTCTGTTGAACCCCGAGCATTTTTCCACGCGCGAAGCCTACCTCGACGCGCTCGCCGCGACGAACTACGACCTCCTGATCGTCGACCTCTACTATGGCGACCGCCCGCTCATACCCGAGGAAACTGCCCGCCTCAAGTACAAGGCGAACGGCGGCCGACGCCTCGTCCTCTCTTACATGAGCGTCGGCGAAGCGGCGGACTACCGCCCCTATTGGAAAAAGGAATGGGACAGCGAGCGTCCGCACTGGCTCGCCGAGCCGAATCCCGAATGGCCGGGCAGCTACAAGGCGCGCTATTGGTCAAGAGAATGGCACGACATCCTCTACGGCAGGGAGGACGCCTACCTTGACCGCATCATCGCCGCCGGCTTCGACGGCGCCTTCCTCGACGTCATGGACGCATGGCAGTATTTCAAGTGAAGGACAGAGGAGCCCGCCCATATAGATGCGCAAACTCTCGCGCATCTATATGGGCGGGCTTCTTGCTTCTTCTTGTTGGGCGATGTTTTTCGGGAAGTGTATGGCAACTGGTTGGAAAAGTGTCAGAAAAATTATTTTTCGAGCAGGGAAACGCATTCTTTTAGAGAATTCAAATAGTAGAAAGGTCTTGCGGGAAAACTGTATCGGGAGGGATGTATCATGCGGAAAATCTTCTTGTTCATCGTTTGTGCCCTGCTGCTTCTGTCGGCCAGTCTGGCGGGGGCGGAACCGACGACGGCCTCGCCGGCAGAAGCTGTGCCAGCGGCCGGTATGGAGGCGCGGCTGAAGCTTCTCGAAGGGGACTGGCTCAGTCCCAAGGGAACGCTCATCTTGGAGATTCAAGGGCAGAAGATCAACGGCTGTGAGATCACGAAGTACGAAGATCTCGTTGACCGCTCAACCATGGGCACGACGGTATTTTGGATCGTCGAAGAAGAAGGCGAGCGCATGATGCAGCTCGACTGGCGCATCCAAGGCGACGACAGTGACTACATCTTCCTCGATGGCAAGCTCAAGCTGCATCGCGACGGTGTTTTCTAGGGCAGGATGTACGGCAATAAAAAACAGGAGCACAGACCCCGAGGGGTCTGTGCTCCTGTTTTTTTATTGCTTCTTTTAAGCGGGGGGTTAGAAGCGGTAGGTGAGTTGGATGGTGCCCATGTTGCCGAGAGTGAAGCTCTCCGGACCATAGAGTGTATCGCGCTTGCCGAGGCTGTGGACATTGAAGGTATAGGCTGCCTCGATCAGCAGGTTCTTCATGGGGACATAGCTTGCGCCGACGGACATGCTCTTCATGCCGTCGAGATAACGGTCGGGCAGGAATACCGTGCCGTTGCCGCCGAAGAAAGAGCCGTGCTGGAATGCCTTGTAATCGGCAAACGCTCCCCACGAGCCGCGAACATTCATATCTGCCTTGCCGATGTCCAGACGCAGCACCCAGAAATGAGGATCGGAGCCTTTCTCTCGCCCGTTGATGTCGTAGACTGCCTCACGCGTCTTGTAGGTCACATTCGTCGTCCCGTTCATCAGTTTGCCAAAATCGGTGAAGTTCTGCCCGAACTCTCCGGAGAGGACGGTATTCTTGCCGACCTGCCATTTCGCACCGATGCCGAAGACATTTGCCAGCTGTTTGACACTGTATTCATCGTTTCTTGTTCCATGTGCAAAGCGGAGCTGACGTGTATCGTCGTTGAGTGAACGCATATACCAGAGCTGTACGCCGAGACGGTCGCTGAGCATCTTCTTCGCTTGGACGAAGAAGGCTTGATCGATTTCAGGAATTCGATCTTGCTCGATGACGTTACCGCCCGTCTTGACGATATTGCCGACCACGCTGCCGAGGTTCTGATCGGGAGCGGCGGTAGAGCCGATGATCGTGCTCTTTAGTATATCGTGGATCTTCTCCAGATACTTTGTCGCGATAGGAGACAGGCCCAGCTTATATTTATCGCTAAGCGAATCTACGGTATAGTTCTTTTCGGTCAGAGATTCCGCAATCCCTTCCGCACCGTCGCCGTAGCGGTAGTAATGTCTGTACTTATAGCCTGTGCGGGGGAGTCCGTCCCATCCCGTATAGGTGTAGGAATCCCCTTGCTCGGACTCAAGATAACCGATCTGTTTTACCAGATAGACCTCCGACACTTTGTCCTCGTAGAGTGCGGACGACTCGGTGTCCTTGTAGTCGCCGTCGAACATCCGCGTCCGAGAGTTATACGTGCCGTTCCAGGCAAGTGAACCTTCCATCGTCCCGTTGCCGGACTTGATTGACGACCATTTCGACTGTGCCTTGCTCAGAGCGATCTTCTTATAGACATCCGAGAATTTCGCTTTATTGTCCTTGAAGTAGTTCGGATTCGTCAGAGCGTCCGAATTGTTCAGCGGGATGGCAAAGGTCTTGTTGATCGCTTCCTTTTCAGCTTTTTCTTCCGGACTGAGCCAACTGCCGATATAGGAGTCGTAATCAGCGTCTGCAATCATGTACTTATAGCCGGAGCCGTCTTTTTTGTTGACCTTATAGATTACCTTGGTGTCCGAACTGATGTCGGGATCAATGGTTCTCCCTGCCATTTTTGCCCCGTATGCCTTGCTCACGATATCGTAGAAATTCTTGAGGACCTCCGTCTTTTTCTGGGTCTTCTCAGCGTCGGTCGCGCTGCTCGCGTCGATCTCCTTCAGCTGCTGGTAGAGATAGAGGTTCTTCTGATCCTTACCGCCCGCGTTGTATGCGTCTGTGCTTTCCTTTGCCTGGTTTTCATATGTAGCATAGGGATCCTTGAGATGGTCGAGCCCCAATAGCTCGATCGCCGTCGGTGGGCGATAGACCGTGTCGCTGTAGACCGTATGCGTATATGCGGAGTCCGTGATGCCCGTGCTGTGCTTGAACGTGCCGTAGCCGAGACGCACTTGCGTATCCTGCGCCTTGTTCGTCCAAACGGCGCGGATGCCGTCGTACTCTTTGCCGAACCAATACTCGGTCGCGCCGAGCGGCTCATGGATGCGTCCAGCGCTGAAATCCCACTGATCCTTGTGATAGGAGACGGCGGCTTCTTCGATACGCTGCTTGCCGAAGCCGCGGTTTTTGCCGTCGCTTTCTTTCGTGTCGACCTCGTTGCTGCCGGAGGCGGAGGCGACGAGGCGGACATCCGTAGCATCGCCTATGCGTGCCTCAGCGCCGACGCGGATGCGCTGCTCGAAGTTGTGATCCTTGCTGTCCTGCAGATTGCGAAGTCCCGAGCCGACGGTTCCCGTCGTCGTATAGCTCGTGGCGGGACGCTCAATGCCGCCGTGCGTGGTCATCTTGGCGCGGTAGTCGCCGAAGACTTCAATGCCGGGCTGTTTCGCGGAATCGAACGGCGCCTTGATGAATTCCTTCTTGAGCATGAAGTCGTCGGGCAGGATTTCCGAGCCGTCGGGATTCATGAGTTTTTTCTTATGGTCGGGGCCGCCGAATTTCAGGTTGACGCCAAAGCGGAATACGCGCTCCTGCATGGCGCGGGCATCGTCGCGATGGTTGAAGATGTTGTTGACGCCGAAATAAACCATCGCATCGTCGCCGAACTTCTTCTGCACCATGAGATTCCATATACCGTATGTCTTCGTCTTGTAAATATGCTCCGAATCGACGATGTTCGGCATTCCGCTGATCTGAGGGTAATAATTATAGTTGTTGGCGAGAGTGTTGGAGTCGAGCATACCGATATAATAGTCGCCCCAGAGCGTGCCGCCCCAGCCGGTCTTCTTGTCTTCATAGGTGACACCGATATCGATTTTGTGCGTCGGGCGATCGAGCAGCTGCTTCGGCATCAAAGGATCGGACTTATTGATGGCATGAAGCCATGTATAGCCGAGTTTTGCACTCCAACGGTCATCGAACTTATGCTTGACTTCTGCTTCAAGGCCTGTGATCTCGGCTCTGCCGATGTTCTTGAAGCTGTAAATCATATCGGGCGCGCGCATCCATTTCTGAGTATTGGCATCAAGCTGCGGCGCGAAGTCCATATAGCCGCCCGTGAAGTAGATGGACATGTAGTCGCGGATCCGGTTGTGGAACAGGCCGACGCGCGCATACGTATTCTTATTTTCTCCTTCGACACTCACGTCGAAGTTCAGTGCCTTCTCGGGTTTGAGGTTCGGATTGCCCTGCCACCACCAGCCCATGCGAGCTGTGCCGATGGCGACGGGCGAACTGGCGTACATCTCCCAGTTGTACCAAAGCTCGCCCATGCCCGGCTCTGCATAACTCGTGCCGATGTTCGCCTTGAAGCGACGATGTGCATTGCCGTTGATGTTGTGCGTGAGCCCGATGTTGCCCGAGACGTTCGTGCCGAAGAGGTTGCTGTGATCGATGCGCAGTACGGGGAACAGCAGCGTGTTCTTCGAGAGTTGCCACGTATCGCCGATGAAGAAGTTCTGCTTCTGGATCGTGCCGCTCCCCGTCGTGATGCGCTGATCTCTGTCCCAATACTCCTGCATGAAGTATTTGCCGTTGTACTTCAGTGCGCGTTCATTACCGTTGGCATCCTTGTATTCGCGCGTATAGCCGAGGGTGAAATACTTCTCGATAATGTTTCCCGTATGGGATTTGACATTGATGTTATCTGGGTTCTGTGCCTTCAAAGCCTCTTCGAACGCATGGTATCTATTATAGAATGTATCATCGATTGCTTCGGGGGCCTCACTCCCATCACTGTACAGGTAGCGTCCGTTCCATGATTTGCTTCCGGACAGGTAATTCTTGTTGAGACCGTACTTTTTGTAGTCTTCGTAGCTGATTCCGGGCTTTTGCGTGCTGCCTGCCGTCGTCCACTTGCCGTCTTCGTCATAGCCGTAGTATTCATAGTCGCGTCTCCACCTGTCCGTACCGTCGGTGTTTTTTCCTGAGTAGGCATAGTCATGGACATGTGACCAGACATAAGGTGTGTTGGCATTTTCGCCTGACCAGGATAGGCGGTCGGGCTTGTCGACGAGCAGACTCTTGTCGTAGTCCCACGGATTGATCTTCTTCGTCGTCGTGTTCGGCGACTTGGATACGCGTGCACCCTCGCCTTTTTCATTTGTGATGCCAAAACCATAGGAGAGGAGATGCTTGTTATTTAGCATCGTGTTTGCCGAGACTTTCACATCGAGCTGATCGTGATCGACGTTGTCGACGCGGTTCAGCTCGTTCGTTCCCGTGTAAGCAGACTGTCCTAAGTAATTGAGCAGCGACGTATCGTCTTCCTTAATCGTCGTGTAATTCATCTCGGCAGTCCAATCTGTATTGCCGCCGTTGTCGCCGCGCCATGTGATGTTGTAGGAGTCGCGCGCGGTCTTGCGCTTGAAGATGCGCTGTGGTTCAAGCCCCGAATCCGTGTGTTTGAGCTCGCGGTGCAGGTCCTCGTTGTAGCGGCTCAGGCGGAATTCGAATGTATTGTGTGCGTTCGCCTCGTATGTTCCGACCGCGCTGAGATCTGCCGATTCGCCATAGAAGCGCAGGGAATTTCGTCCGAATATGCCGCCGAGATCCATGCCTGTGCTGGTGCGGTCTTCCGATGCCCATACGGGCAGCATGTCCCTCTTGGCACCGGAGATCCCGAGTCGGAATTTTCCCATCTGCCCCGAGTCTGCTCGCAGGAAGAAATTCGAGAATGGCAGTCCCTGATCGCCTTCGCGGCGAAGGCCTTCTGCGTTAAACTGCACGCCCGGTTCATGCTGCGCTTTCTTCGTGATGATGTTGACGACGCCGCCGATGGCGTCCGAGCCGTACTTCGCGCTCGCCGCGCCCTGGATGATCTCGATGCGCTCGACGTTCTCCGTGCCAAGACGCATGACTTCGTCTGCCGCGCCTTGATATTTCGCGAGGTCGCCCAGGACGGGCTGACCGTCGACGAGGATCAATGTATGACGCGCCTCGGCACCGCGGATCGAGATGCCAACGCGCCCCATCGAGTCGACCGTGCGCGAGACGCCCGTTTCAGAGAAGATGATGTCCTCGACGGACTTCGCCTGTTTCTTCTCGATATCTTCCTTCGTGATGATCGTCTTCTGCTGCGACTCGTACTTCGCTTCTTCCTGTGCCGCCTGCGCTTCGACGTCAACGGCTTCCGTCTGGACGCGCTGCGTCTCCTGGGGGGGGACATCTTCCGCGTGAGCCGCACTCAAAGGTGCGGCGAGCCAAAGCGCTACGCTGAGCGAGAGCGCTCGATAGTCGCGGAAGAGAAACTTCTTCCTTGTCATTCTTTTTCCTCCTTGGCGAGTATGAAATGAATTGCGATTTCTATTATAAAAGAAAATAAAAATGAATACAATTACAAAGTTAGAGTTTTTTCAATTAAAAAAATATAATTATTATCCGTCTGCGCCCTTCGGGCTTGGGTTCTTGGACTTTCATCGGAAATTCACTTGCCTTGCGAAAGATTCCCCCATATAATAAAAGGCGTATACACTGTGCGGCGGCTGGATGCTGCACGGGCGCTTTGGCGCCGAAGGGGAGAAGAAAGAATGGACATCAAGGACATGCGCGCCTTTTATGCGATCGTGGAGGAGGGCAACATCAGCCACGCCGCAGGGCGGCTCGCCGTGGCGCAGCCCGCGCTGTCGAGGCAGATGAAGCGGCTGGAGAGCGCGCTCGGCGTGAAGCTCTTCGAGCGCGGCAGCCGCCGCATCCGGCTGACGGAGGCGGGGCGCGTGCTTAAGGAGCGCGTCGAGCAGATCCTAGGTCTCGTCGACGGCACGGTGCGCGAGATCCAGGACGTGGGCGAAGGCACGGCGGGCGAGGTGCGCATCGGCACGATCACAAGCTCGGGCGCGAATCTCGTGCC
>ERZ772967.1590-NODE-1590-length-15457-cov-7.039605_pt1 | contig 15457 bp, 3 predicted proteins | sample MGYA00511677_ERZ772967 | MGnify/ENA primary metagenome ERZ772967 (study PRJEB29015, sample SAMEA2737931) | human oral metagenome | biome: human oral; feature: human-associated habitat; material: dental | place: China | collected 2146 ...
TAGATGTTTTTCTCCTTGTCCACCTATTAATAATTGTTTTGTTTCATAGTTTCTACTCATAACAAATGTTGGATCTTCTTCCATAACTCTTTGTATTGCTGTACTTAATTTTTCATCATCATTTTTATCAGCTGGTAATACACCTGAATAAATATTTGGTTTAGGGAATCTTATTTTATTAAATACAACTGGGAAGTTTTTATCACATAAAGTATCTCCAGTTTGAGTAAATTGCAATTTAGTTGTTGCTCCTATATCTCCTGCACACAATTCATCAAGTTCTATTTGTTTATTTCCTTGCATTGTTAAAATTTGAGCAATTCTTTCTTTTTTATTTTTCTTAGGGTTAAATACTTCTGTTTCCTTCTTAATAGTTCCTGAATTTACTTTAAAGAAACTAATTTTTCCAATAAATGGGTCAACCAAAGTTTTAAAAACTATTGCAGAAAATGGATTTTCAGAAGATATTTTTACAACTTTTTCTTGTTGAGTTGTTGGATCTTCTCCTATTCTTTGACCACTAAATAATTCAGTTGGGCAAGGCATATATAATTCTAAATAATTTAATAAAGTGTGTATTCCAATATTTTGTTGTGCAGAACCAACCATAACTGGAACTATATCTCCATTAACTACTCCTTTATGTAGTCCTTTTACTATTTCTTCTTTTGTAAATTCTTCTCCTGCAAAATATTTATCCATTAAAACTTCATCAGTTTCAGCAATAGCTTCAAATAATAGATTTCTAACTTCACTAACATCTATATCAGCTGGAATAGGAGTATCTACACATTCTTTACCATCAAATACTCTTCCTACCATATCTACAACATTTACAAAACCTTTAAATTCATCTTTTTCTCCAATAGGAATACAGAAAGGAGCAATTTTCTTACCAAATTTTTCCTTTAATTCTGCTAAAAGTTTTGGATAATTTACATAACCTTTATCCATTTTATTTACAAAAATAATTCTAGGCAATTTTCTTTCTTCCAATAGTTTCCAAGCTTTTTCAGTTCCAACTTCCACTCCAGCAGTTGCATCCAAAACAAGTACAGCAGAAGCAGACACTCTTAATGCTGACACTACTTCCCCAATAAAATCAAAATATCCTGGTGTATCAAGGAAATTGATTTTAACATCATTATGTTCAACTGGAATTAGAGATGTATTTATTGAAAAAATTCTACGAACTTCTTCCTTATCAAAGTCCGAAACAGTAGTTCCATTTTCTACATCTCCTTTTCTCTTAATATAGTCCTTGACATAAAGGATAGACTCTACAAGTGTAGTCTTCCCAGAACCTCTATGTCCTAATAGAGAGATATTTCTAATATTTTCTGTGGTAAAAACTTTCATATACATTGCCCCCTTTATTAAAATATTTAATTTTGAAATTATTTCATGTTTACATTTTAACTTTTTTTATATTAAATAGTCAATGTTTATTTTCCTAATATTCTTTTTAATTCAGTAGCAACAAATTCAACATGTGGTCCTATTATAACTTGCACTGATTCTTTTGTAGGTTTTAATACTCCTGGAACTAATTTTTTAATTTCAGCTTCTTTAATATTAGCACTATCTTTAACTTTTAATCTAAGTCTTGTAGTACAATTATCTACTTCAACTATATTATCTGCTCCACCTAATAAACCTACTAATGATTCAGCTAATTCTGAATTTGTAGTTTTAATTTTTATAGCTTCTGCTTTTTCTTCTTCACTTTCTTCTCTTCCTGGTGTTTTTAAATTAAAGGCTTTAATAACAAATAGAAATACAAAGTAATAAATTACAAAGAATATTAAACCTAAAACTACTAACATAAATGGATTATTTGCATTTGGATTTTTTAATGATAGGAAGAAATCTATAAATCCTCCTGAGAAACTAAATCCTGCCATCCAGTTAAATGATGCAGCTAAGAACAATGAAACTCCTGTTAGTAGTGCATGTAATAAATAAAGAACTGGTGCAACAAACATAAATGCAAATTCTATTGGTTCTGTTACTCCTGTTAAGAAACTTGTAAATCCAGCAGCAACCATTATAGAAAATATTTTAGCTCTATTTTCTGGTTTTGAAGTTTGAATAAATGCAACACATGCTCCCAAAAGTCCAAACATCATTATTGGGAAGAAGCCTGCTTGATACATTCCAACATGGTATGTTCCTTGTAAAATTTCTGGTAAATCAGCATAAGCCATATCTGGACTTCCCCAGAATCTTCCTATATCATTTATTCCTGCAACATTGAACCAAAATACAGAGTTTACAGCATGATGTAAACCTACTGGTATCAATAATCTATTAAAGAAACCATATATTCCTGCTCCAACTGGACCAAGTTTTGCAATACTTGTTCCAAAAGTTACCAATGCTCCATAAATAATTGGCCATATATATGTTAAAATAAATGAAACAACTATCATTACAACTGATGTGATAATAGGAACAAATCTTTTTCCACTGAAAAATGCTAAAAATCTAGGTAACTCTATTTTATGGAACTTGTTATATAACTCTCCTGATATAACTCCACAAAGTATACCTATGAATTGGTTGTTAATTTTTCCAAATGCTGCATGAACTTCTTCTTGTGGAATACCCATTATTTGAGATACTGCACCTGTTGATAATAAAGTTGTTACTATCTCAAATGCAACAAGCCCTGCAAGAGCTGCTGCTCCATCTTTATCTTTTGACAATCCATAAGCAACACCAACAGCAAATAATATAGCCATATTATCCATTATTGCTGCTCCTGCTTTTATTAAAAATGCTGCTAACTGGCTATTAGCTCCCCAACCAGTTGGATCTATCCAATAACCTATTCCTAACATTATAGCAGCTGCTGGTAAAACTGCAACTGGTACCATAAGTGCCTTACCTATTTTTTGTAAATAACCAAACATATTACCTCTCCTCCTTTTTTATTACAAAAACTTTTAATAAATTTCTAATAATTCATTATTAACTAATTATATCATATTTTCTTTAAAACTATTAATTTTTTTATACTTTTTTTAAACATTTCTAAATCTTTATTTACAATTAACTTTAAAAGTATATATTTATATTCTAGGAAAATTTTGATACAAAATAATTTTTTTATGTTATAATTAAAACATAAAGATTTTCAAGGGAGGAGGAATAAAATGGGATATGTATTTTGGCTAGTACTTACTATTATATTTACTGTTATTGAATTTATGGGACCTGCACTTGTTTCAGTCTGGTTTGCTTTTGCAGCTTTTATAACAATATTTGTTTCTTTAGCATTTGATAATTTAAAAGTAGAAATAACTTTTTTTGCTGTTATTTCTGTTTTAGCAATTATATTTATTAGACCTTTTGCAAAAAGAATTCTTTCTAAAAGTAAAGATAATTTTGATGCTGAGGCAATAGATACAAGTATTATAGTTAAAAAAATTGTTGATGTTACTAAGGAAGAAAAAATTTATGATGTTAGTTATAAAGGTTCTATTTGGACTGCATTAAGCAATGAAGTTTTTGAGGTAGGAGATATACCTATAATAACTGGTTTTAAAGGAAATAAAATTATTATAAAAAAATAAATTAGGAGGTTTTATTTTATGTTTTACATACCATTTTTTGTCTTATTAATAATTTTGATAGCTATAATTATGCTTAAAGCTGTTAAAATTGTTCCTGAATCACAAGTTTATATTGTTGAAAAATTAGGAAAATACTATCAATCTTTAAGTTCTGGTTTAAGTTTTATTAATCCATTTTTTGATAGAGTATCAAGAATAGTATCTCTTAAAGAACAAGTTGTTGACTTTGATCCACAAGCAGTTATCACAAAAGATAATGCAACTATGCAAATTGATACTGTTGTTTATTTCCAAATAACTGACCCTAAGTTATATACTTATGGAGTTGAAAGACCTTTATCAGCTATTGAAAATTTAACTGCTACAACTCTTAGAAATATTATAGGAGATATGACAGTTGATGAAACTTTAACATCAAGAGATATTATTAATACAAAAATGCGTCAAGAACTTGATGATGCAACTGATCCTTGGGGAATTAAAGTAAACAGAGTTGAATTAAAATCTATACTACCTCCAAATGATATTAGAATTGCAATGGAAAAAGAAATGAAAGCTGAAAGAGAAAAGAGAGCTAAAATTCTTGAAGCACAAGCTACAAGAGAATCTGCTATCCTTGTTGCAGAAGGAGAAAAACAATCTGCAATATTAAGAGCTGAAGCTGAAAAAGAAGTTAAAATAAAAGAAGCCGAAGGTAAAGCCCAAGCTATTCTTGAAATTCAAAAGGCTGAGGCAGAAGCTATTAAAATTCTAAATGAAGCTAAACCTACAAAAGAAATTCTAGCATTAAAATCTTTTACTACATTTGAAAAAGTTGCTGATGGAAAATCTACAAAGATTCTTATCCCTAGTGAAATTCAAAACTTAGCTGGATTTATGCAAGCTATTAAAGAAATTAAATAGTTAAAATGAAAAGATTGTCACTGAACTGCACCCAAAATCTTAGATACAAGATTGGAAGTGCAGTTTTTTTGAGGCAAAATTATTAGTTTATTAGCTTAATCTTTTATTAATAAAAATCTTCTTCTATTAAATGTTAAAATCACTTAGCCCTATTCCTATTCTTTTCATCCAGCTCTCCTTTTAAAAAATGTGCTTCTATTTATGTTATAACATACCTTTTAATATTTATACAAAGCAAAGAAGGTTAGTATAATAGGGTAGAACTTTCCTATTATACCAACCTTCTTCTGGGAAATAATAATCTATATACACTAGTGTTAGTGACTTATTTATTAGAATATAACTCTTAGTCCTAAACCTCCTCTTAGGTTTTCACCTTTTGTATCATATCCTACATTTGCTGTTACTCCTACTCTTGTGTTATCCAATCCTACATTTAAATCAAATTTTACATTACCTTTTCTGTCTTCTTTTTCTCCTCTTATGTTGAACCAGTCAGCACTTGTGTCTACCACTCTTGCTTTATTCTTTCCTTTTGCTACTCTTCCTAATTCATTTTCATAAGCTACTGCTAAGCCTACTGCTAGTGTCTTTCTAGCAAATAAATGTTTATATACAAGTTCTGCTCCAAATTCTGGTCTTACTGATATATAATCATTTGATTTAACTTCTAGTTTTACCTCTCCTCTATTTTCTTTTATCTTAGACATTCTTCCATATTCTGTCTTTATAGATGCATAAGGTTTTAATGAGAAGTCTTCACTCAATCTAAAATTACCACTTATTTCATTTTTAATCCCTGCTCCATAAGAATAATAATTAGATTTTGCACGGAATATTTCTTTTACTACTAAAAATCTTCTATGCATTTTATTGTATCCTGCAAATACTTCTCCAGATATCGTCCAATTTAAAGTATTGTTATAACCAAGTGGTGTTGACTTAAATATTCCAAGTTTTGTTTGTAACATTTGTTCACTTGATCTTCCAATGTCTTTAAACTTAAATGTATTATGAACTATACCTGTATACCAACCAAAAGCTTTTCCTAGTCTTACAGTTTCATCTTCATGTACATAAGCTACACCATAAGCATGATTTTTATAATCTATTACTCCTGCTGTATCTGTTTTGTATTCTCCTCTTGTTCCAAATACTTTTACTTTATTTGAATCTTTAGATACTGTTTGCCATTCACTTCTTAAATAGTCAAATTCTTGAGAAAGAATTTCTCCTGTTGCATTTATTCTTTGTTGAACATTTGCATATTGATGTCCCATCATTTCATCAAATGCTTGTGCTAAAAGAACTTCTTCTTTCTTTCCTATACCATTTAAAAGATTAAATATTCTTTTTTCAGCAGAATCTAATGCATTTTTATCATATCTTTGTTCCAATCCATCTGTGAAATTATATGCATTAGATTTTTTCTCTACAAAAGAAGTATAAGGAATCTTAGCCATTGCTATTCCTTTAATATTGTCATTTTTATCTAATACAGGAGTTGCCATCCAAGTTAGAGAACCAGCAAATGATTTTAGCTTATAAGTTCCATTTTGAAGCTTATCTAAGAATGGTTTTAGTACCTCATCTTTTACAAACCATTGTTTTGAATTAGTTCTTTCTGAATATTCAGTTCCTACAATTAATTGGCTATTTACAGGTGGAGTTGCTCCATCAATATCAATAGGTTTTGTCCTTCCTAAAGTATCCATATAGAATCCTATATTAGACATTCCTAGATTTGATTTTGCTTTTCCAAATAGTTTAGTAACTTCTTCTGCTGTAACTTCACGACCATTTCTTGTAAAGATAGGTTTTCCATCTTTAATAGTAATTTTAACTCCTTCCAATTCCTTATCTGTGTTACCTACTGGTCTTAATTCATTACCCTTAGGGTCAGAAGTTATTTTTCCAGCTTTAACAGCATCTTCTAACTCTTTAATACTATCATAAGTTATTCCTCTATAAGTAACAGCTGTTGAACCTTGTCCTCTTACTCTAATTCTAAAATTACCATAGTTTTTAATTACACTATCACGAATAGTTATACCATTACTATTAGCAGTGTCAATATCTATATTTCCATGGTTTTCAAAAGTAGATCCATTTAATGCTGCCACTCCTACCATTCCATTTACAGTATCCTTTATTTTTCCATCTTTTAAAGCATATGAATCAATAGTTCTTATATTTCCATAGTTTCTGAATGTAGCCCCATTATTTACATAAACTCCTGTCATATTGTTAATTGGATTAGCTTTTGTTGCATCTCTTCCACTTAGGAAAATATTTCCGTGGTTTTCTACTACTGTTCCTTTACCATCACCATACATTCCAATTGATTTATTGCTTTTTACTGTAATCTCACCTTTATTTACGATTTTGGCACCTTTATCTGCTACCATTCCCATTCCATAAGTAATCTTATTTTTATCTTCATAAGGTTTTCCAGTATTTGGGTCAATAAAATCAGTTTCCCCCACTGCGATTTTTCCATTTACTTCATTTGTTGCTGTTGTACCAGCTCCTGAAGCATAAATTCCTACATTTCCTTTACCACTTGTAAAATCTAACTTAGCATTGTTTACAAAAGTACCTCCATTTTTAATATAGAATGTAGTTAAATGGTCAGCACCATTAGAAGCAATATCTCTGTTATTAGTAATGTCGGCTTTTCCATTTGAATACAAGAAAGTACTTCCACTCTTCATTGTAACTGTTCCAGTATTTGTATTAGTATATTTATTAGTCTTATTTGAATCTTTATTGTCTAAAACAAAACCATAAGATTTTTCACCAATCGTAATAGATTTAGCTTTGTCTTCAATTTCTGTTCCATTGACTGCATAAACTCCAACTGGTTTTATATCATCTTTTGCAGTATGATTAGCTACTTTAAGTTCACCCTTAAATAGAACTTTTCCATTCTCCTTATAGATTCCTACTCCTTGGTCTTTTACATGAAGTTTTCCATCATTTATTTCTACATCAGAATCTGATGTAGAATAAATTCCAACTGACTTTTCTCCTACATTAATATTTCCAGAATTATGAACAATCTTAGAAGAACCTTCTTTTGCATAAACTCCTATAGTAGGTTTTGAAATATCTTTTGAAGCAGCAACATTTATATCAGCACTATTTGTAAATGTTTGCTTTCCTTTTAAGTAAATTCCAAGAGAATTTTCACCAGCTATATCAATACTTCCTTCATTATTAATATTCTTTTCTACATCTGTAACAGAATAAATCCCAATAGAACCATTTCCACTTAAATTAATCTTAGCCTTATTACTTAAATTAGATTTTTTAGCAATAATTCCTTTTGCTTTTTCAGCTGTTGAAGCAATTTTTTCTGCATCAACAGTGAGGTCTGTTTCTTCTAAAACTAATCCAGTTCCATTTTCAGCTAAATTAATTTCTTTTAGTCCTTCTAATTTAGAATTTCCTTTTACATAAGCTCCTATGGCATCTTTATTAACAGTCATATTTACTTTATTACCACTTCCATCTAACTTAGCTTCACTATTTTCTACATAAAGAGTTGGACTTCCATCAGCAACAATATCTCCCAAAGAATATGTAAATTTAGAACCATTCTTTAAATATGCTAACATTCCTTTATTTTGGTAATTAAGAGTTCCTCCATTTACAGAAATAATTGAATTATCTCCATAAAATGCAATTCCTCTTTTTCCAACAGTAACATTTCCTGTACTTGTTAATTCCGTATTTTCCATATAAAGACCTATTGATGGAGCCTCTTTTTCTATTCCTTGTTTTTCTATTAAATCTCCAACAGTAATATTTCCACTATTGTTAATTTTATTTTTATCACTTGAACTTCCTTTACTGTAAATTCCCACAGAACCATTACCTAAATTAATATTTGCTTTATTAATCATATTTAAAACTTTATTATTATCTGCTTCTGAATCCTGACCATTTTGTACAAAAATTCCTGTATTTCTAGTAGAACCTATTGAACTTTTTATAGTTCCTTCACTATTTAATTTTTCTGCATTCTTTAAATAAATTCCTGCTGAACCTTTTCCAAGTTCTATTATAGATTTATTTGTTGTAGTTACTTCTAGTTTATTTTGGAAACCATCTGGAGATCCATCATATTTTCTAGTTTTAGCTTGGTAAATTCCATAAATTCCTACTGAATTTTCTCCCATTTTTATAGTACCATTATTTTTTATTCTAGCAGAATCAGCATAGATGGCAGTAGATTTTTTTGAATTTGTGAAATCTATTGTTCCATCATTCCAAGCTTCAAAATTTGGATTTTTCCAAGTCATACTAGGATTTTTAATTCCTTCTGCCATCAGAGCAATATTTTCTTCTGATTTTATTGTTCCATCATCTTCAGCTGTTACTGTTTTTCCTGTGTCCACAGAAGTTTCTCCATTAATTACATGGGTTAGGGTAATTTTTGGCTTGATTTTCTTATCAGAAGTAATATGTGCTTGACCTTCTTCACTTCTTACTTCTTCTGCATTATGTCCATTATTTTTGAAAGTCCAACTTCCAATATTGATAATAGAGCCTTTTTTACCAAAAACTCCTACACCTTTTCCAAGTAAATTAATAGTAGCTTTTCCACCATCAAATTCAGCACCTTCTGAAACAATAGCTCCTACACCTTTATCACCTTTTAGAGTTATTTCAGCATTATCTCCAAGAGTTACTTTATTGCTTCCTGTTCTCTTTTTAGCAATAAAAATTCCAGTTCCAGCTTCTGTTCCATTTCCAATTTCCATTTTACCATTATACTTTAAGTTACTATCGTTATCTGCAAATATTCCAACTCCATTTTTTCCAGTTTTTATATTATTAGAAAATTCATAAGGAGTTGAACTTGTTCCTTGTTTATCGGCATAAACACCTATTGCATATTTTTTATCAACTGTATCTCCAACTGTAATTCCTTTTTTATAAGCAGAAATATTTGTTTCTCCTTTTAAGAACAGTCCTATTAAACCATTTCCTGTATTTCCATCTTGAGTATAGTTTAATTCAGGGGTACTAGCATTTAAAGTAGCAACACTTCCTGATTTTCCTTCTAAGAATACTCCAACCCCATAACCAGAAATCTTTCCTATTTTAGTACCTGTTAAAGAACTTCCAGCACCATTGACATAGTAAGCGACTCTCTTTTGATTTTTAGTTCCTAAATCAATATCTGCATCATCTGTATTTACTGTTCCACCTTCTGAAACATAAGTAGCCACAGAAGAATCTGCTGAATCGCCTAATTTAATTTTTCCTACTTTGGAAACTTTTGCTTTTTTAGCAAATATACCAACAGAGTTTTCAGCATTTACATTAATTTCTTTTTCATTTACTAATTCTACATCATCTACATCTGCATTTCCATTTTCAGCATACATTCCAACTGAATCTTTAGTATTTACATTAATAGTTCCTGAGTTTTTTACCCCTGCTTTTTTACCTGCTTCTGCCTTTGCATACATACCAATCAAAGATTTAGAAGTAGCTCCATTTGCTCCTAAATTAATAGTTCCTGAGTTTTTAGCTGTGTCTGCTGAACCATTATTTTCAGCATACATTCCAACTGATTCTTTTTCAAGTAAAGAAATAACTCCATCAGCTGTATTTTCTCCTGTACTATTTTCACGAATATACATTCCAAGAGAGTGTTCTCCCTTTGTTGTAATATTCTTTTTATTTAGTACTTTTCCAGATTCAGATGCTACCATTCCAAGAGAACTTTTTCCTTCTAGGCTTATTTCTCCTTCATTTATAGCCTCAGAACCTGCATCTTTTGCTACCATTCCAATATTCTCTTCACCTGTTGAAGAAATATTTCCTCTATTTGTGATAGTTCCATTATTTTGAGTAAACATTCCAGTAGATTTTTTACTTGATATTGAAATTTTATTTTCATTTTCAGCAATAGCATTATTAGCTGACATTCCTACATTCTTTTCTTTATCTACGGCTAGATTAATCTCTCCTTTATTTATAGCTTTCATATTTTCTTTTTTTAAAGTTCCATTTTTGTTTTCAACTAACATTCCAGCTGAACTTTTTGATTTAATATCTATCTTCCCTTTATTTGTCAGTGTCAATTTAGGATCTTTGTTAGAAGCATAATTTTGCTCTTGTTCTTTTCCATACATACCAGCTGAATTATCTCCTGTTACAGTAATTGTCCCAGTTTCTGTATTTTTTCCCTCTATTTCTATATTTTGTTCTGAAATTTCTTCCAATACTCCTGCTGAATTTTCACCTTTTACATCAATAGTTTTTTCATTTATAGCATTTGCATCACTAGCATACATAGCTGCTGAATTTCCTACTACATTAACTTTTCCTTTGTTCAAAATAGTTGTATCTTGTCCGAACATACCAGCTGAACCTTTATTTTGCATATCAACTGTTCCCTCATTTGTAGCAGTTTCTTTTGTTATATCAGTTCCTTTTGAATACATTCCAACATTATTTTCTCCAAAGCCTGTTATTTTTCCACCAGCTTTATTTTTTATTGTTGCTTTATTTTCAGCTAACATTCCAATACTATATTTAGTCTTTTTCTTCGCTCCTATATTAATTCCACCACTGTTACTTCCAATAGAGCCTTCTCCATTTACAGCAATTCCAACTAATCCATCTTCAAAACCACTTATAGAGTCATTTTCAAGGTCAATCGCCCATTGATTTTCTACTTTTGAACCTTCAGTTCCTAACATTGCAATAGATTTTTTACTTTCTACCACAATGTTTCCACCTTTGGTATTATCTACTTTTTTATTTACAAGTGTTGAATTTTTTCCTAACATTCCAACAGATTCATCTTTATTTACGGTAATCTTTCCTTTATTGTATCCACCTTTTCCTGAATCTTTACTGTCTACTGCATAAATTCCAATTCCTTTTTCTCTTGTAGAATTAATATCTCCTTCATTACTAGCTGTTGCTTTATTTGCAAGTAAAGCAGTATGAGTGTTAGTTTTCAATTCCTTATCTTTGGCAACTTCCACTGTAGATCCATTATTAGCTGAAAGAACAGCAGTTGATTCCACTCCTCCTTGTGTTATTGTTGTATTTTTATCTAAAATAGCTTTTGCCCCATCAGTTGCATAGACAAGATTTGAGTTTTTACCCATATCTGTTTCTAAGTCTATTTTATTTAAGAAATCTCCTACATTTGTAGTTTTAGTATTATCTCCTTTTAAATAAGCAAGTGTTGAGTTTTCTCCTAATGTTGTTTTTAATTTATCTTCTATTGTGAAAGTGTTATTAAATTTAGCTGCATTAGCAGAGTAAAGTCCTATTCCCCCCTTACCTATTTCTAATTTAGAACCAGATTTAAAATTCACTCTTGCATCTCCATCAGAATAAACTCCTATTGTAGTATTATTTGATGTATTATCTTTTAATCTAATTGTAGAGGCAATATCGGCTACTCCTCCTTTATCTCCTTTTAAATAAAGTCCTACTCCTGAGGCAGCTACATTTATTGTCCCTTTATTGTGTTCAAAATGATATTTTCCTTGAGCATAAACAGCGACATTATCTTTTGCTCCACTACCTGCTATTTTTTCTTTAAGAGAAATATCTCCTTCATTTTTAAAATGAATTTTATTGTTATCATTTTTCCCATTTAGATATACAGCTGTGTTTTCATTTCCAGAATTTGTATTAGCTGTTGCTTCTATTGTTCCTGTATTTTTAAATGTATCTTGTTCTCCATAGAAAGCAATAGATTTTTTTGCAGTATCTCCAACAGAAATTGTACCACTATTCTCAGAATTTCCACCTTTGACCATAGCAAAACCAACAGAACTACTTCCTGTAACTGTGATTTTTCCTTTATTAACCCCTTTACCATGATTTACTTTATCAGTCTTATGAATTAAATGGTCTATTTTTGTAATTTCTTTATAGCTTGCATGGGCTTTATCAGCAGCTGTGGATTTGCCAGCTATATACCTTTGATACATTTCATATTCATCTTTAGTAAAACTAATTTTATCTGATTTTGATTTTTCAAATTCAGAACTATGAGCTGAGTTATTTACCACAAAACCAAAGTTATTTTCTCCTCCTACTTCAATTATAGAGCTTTCTTTTGCAGTAATATCTCCACTTCTTTTCAACCTACGATCAGTTTCATCTTTTCCATTAAGTTTTCCAGCATCTAATTTTTGTTCAGTATCTCCTACCCAAGCTCCTATACTAGATTTTGCATTCTTCCCTAATGTGATTTTTCCATTTAATTCAACAGTTTTAGTTCCAGCTAATGAACCTAGGGTAGATATTTTATTACCATCTTTGTCCTTTATATATGTTTCTTCCCATTTATTAGTTACACTATTTTTTACCCATTTTGTTATATCTTTTCCATCATTCTTATGTGCTTTATCATTTGATTTATAATACAGAGTATCATATTCATCTTTATCAACTGGTTTTGTCGGAGTTCCTGCAAAAACTCCAATAGTATTTTCTACCTTTGTTTTATCTCCACCAGTTAAATTAGAATTTTCTTCTTGGTTTATATTATCATCTGTTCCTATATTAATATTTCCACCTATTTCAACTCTTTGAATTTCATGAAGTAGACCTACTCCTATACTTCCATCTCCTGAAATATTAATATTTCCAGTGTTAAAAATTCCACTTTGATATTTATCTTTTTGTAAAGCTGATCTTCCAATTTCTCCTCCAGGAGCTACTCTAACATATTTTCCATTGCTTCCATAAAGTCTTTCCCTTAATAAGCCTTTTGCTTCTAATTTTACAAGTTTAGATATATCTCCTACTTTATCATAATCTGTAGCATATTTTCCATCTGTACCAACAATAGGTTTATCATCTTTATCAGCAAAAACCCATTTCCATTTATTATTATCATTAGGATCTTTTATTCCAATCATTTTATATGTTGTATCTGGTTCATTTGGATTTTGGCGAGCAAATAATTTCTTATCTACTCCTTTATTAAATACAGTTAAAATCCCAAAACTTCCTGTACCATTTATATTAATATTTCCTTCATTTTCAGCACGCATTAATACCCGACCTGTATTTGAAAATGGTCTTTCACCTACAATTCCATTCTTAGACCAGTCTTCAGTTTGCCATTCTTTAGGTTGCCAGTTATGAGGATCTTCTGGTTTTAATTGTATTCCTGCACTTTCAGGAGAATTTAAAGTAATTGTTCCTGTTTTAGTCCCTTCTTTTCCATTTATAATCCTTGACATAGTTGAATTATGAGAACCATCAGCATTATTAAAAGACATTCCTATTTGTCTTCTAGTTTTTTCTACAGAGTTATATTCTCCTTTAATTGTTCCATAATTCTTAACAGTTAAATAAGCAGGATTATAATGTTCACCTAAGTGAGTACCTTGTAAATCTATTCCTACATTTTCACTTTTTTTCAAAGTAATAGTTCCTCCAAATTTTACAGTAGGACCATCAAATTTATTTTCATTTTGAAATACATCTCTTCCATCACTAGTTTCATCAACTATAATACCTCTATTATTTTTAGCTGTTACTTCAACATCAAGATCTGTTCCTAAATCTAAATCTCCTCTTACCCCATTTAAAGTAAGATAATCATGGTTATTTAAAGCTGTTACAGTTATTTTTATTCTACCATTTGCATCTTTTTTAAACCAATTCCCAGCTTTCCAATATTCCCAATATTTTTGCCAACCTTCCTTATAATCTGTAATTCCAAGCTCATTTGCATATTTATATCCATAATGAGGTTTAGCAGGAGGATTAGTAGAATATCCAGCATCTGCTCTTACAAAAAATCCATTTTTATAACTACCATCAGTATCTTTTCTTTGATATAATTTATATGGTAATGAATCCCCTGTTGGATCAATAGAAAAATCAACTGGTTTTATATCTGGTGCCTCAACCTTTGGTGCTGCTATGCTATCCTTAATACTTGCTTTTAAAGCAACAAGATTTAATGGTAATATAGGGTTACGGCTAGGAATATTTATTGAAGGTGAAACCTCAGGAGTGCTAGGGTTTTCAAAAGCAACATTTGGATTAATATTTGGAGCTGGTATATCAATCTTATCTACACTTGGAATTTGAATTTCAGTTGGTTCTAAAGGTGTAGTTACTTCTGGTGTTTTAATTTCAGGTCCTTTTGGTGCATCTTCTGGTTCTTTAATCTTTAAATCAAAAGTTCTTGGACTTATATCCTTTGGAGAAATTCTAGCCAAAATTTCTATTTCTGTGACAGGCTCTACCACTTTTCTTAATTCTACTAAGCCCCATTTTCTCCTTCTATTTATAGAAGACCACCTTGCCTTATTTTCAGGAACTACAGCTCCACTACCTGTTCCTGAAGCTGTTTTCCAACTATCTGTTGGCTCATCTCCAGGAGTAATAGGATCTCCAATAGGATTTCCTTCAGAATCTCCATCTAGAGCATTTTTTAACTTCCAATTTGGTCTTACAAAAGCAGCATTGTACCAATATTTTTCTTCTTTATCTCCTATTCCTTTATATATACCTCTCCAATTATTGTACATATAATTCATTCCAAATTGCCAAGAAGACCAAGGTGATTTTACTACTTGTTCTCCTTGTTCCATTAATTGAATTAACTCTAATTCTAATCCTCTTAAGCTTCTTTCGTTTTCAAATTTTGCTTGTCCAATCTTTGTTTGAAAATTACTAACTGACTTTTTTAAATTTTCTTTTGATGAGCTTATTTGTTTTTTTGTTGGGATTGTATTTTGAGTGCTTTCATTATTTATTTCCTCTGAAAGTGCACCCCCTCCCAACATTAAAAATAGTATTACTAAACCTAGTGAATACTTTACTGTTTTACATCTTTTTGCTATTGAACGCAGGTTTTTTTCTACATTATACAGATTACTATCCATATCTACTTCCCCCTTATATTTTAATATTTGTTTGTTAAATGAAAAAATTATTATATATCTATACAAGACTTTCTTATA
>ERZ772967.1592-NODE-1592-length-15456-cov-5.244270_pt1 | contig 15456 bp, 14 predicted proteins | sample MGYA00511677_ERZ772967 | MGnify/ENA primary metagenome ERZ772967 (study PRJEB29015, sample SAMEA2737931) | human oral metagenome | biome: human oral; feature: human-associated habitat; material: dental | place: China | collected 2146 ...
ATGAAATAAAAAATTGCGTGAGTTCGGGATAATGTTTATTAGAATAAGATCATCTGTTTTGTCTGTTGTGTATGGTGTATCCATAAATCACTTCAGGTTTATTGTCGTAAAAACAGTATGCACCTGTAGCGGAGACCTGATTCATGATGAAGTTATTGATTGATCGATATCTTGAGTGTATGAGTTTGCCTGTGTTTTTCAGCATATCATTGATACATTCTATGATGTACCTTTTCCTTAACATGATTCTGTCTCACAAGGGCATAAGCATCCCCCTTATTATACCTAAAGAAACCGATATGCGAAAAACTTAAAATTAAGGTATTTCTACCTTATTGTCTTTTATACAATTATATCATATTGTATATATTACGATAACAATATGGATCGTTATTGTAATATAGGTGATATGTATTCATTTGTGATATAGTGTTTTATGGTGTTAGATAAAAGATTTATTTTTTGTTTTCGGAAAAACTTATCTATATTTGTAGTGCTCAAGACAGAAAGTTATGCAAAATACTACAGTACATGTCATGCCGTTGGCAAACAATCATATCTCCGTAGACTGTGTGGTAATCGGGTTCGACGGAGAACAGCTAAAAGTGCTGCTGATAAAGCGTGTAGGTGAAGAGAAAGGAGAAATCTTTCACGACATGAAACTTCCGGGAAGCCTGATTTACATGGACGAGGATTTGGATGAGGCGGCAAAAAGAGTGCTGAAAGAGCTTACAGGGCTGAAAAACGTCAACATGATGCAGTTTAAAACGTTCGGATCGAAAAACCGTACGAAAGACCCTAAAGACGTTCATTGGCTGGAGCGGGCAATGCAATTGAAGGTGGAACGCATCGTCACCATAGCCTACCTATCGCTGGTGAAGATAGACCGGGCGTTGAATAGGGATTTAGACAATTATCAGGCCGATTGGGTGGCTATACAGAATGTAAAGACATTAGCTTTCGACCATAATCTGATAATCAAGGAGGCCTTGACTTACATCCGCCAATACATCGAGTTCAATCCGTCTTCTTTGTTTGACCTGTTGCCCCGAAAGTTTACGGCATCTCAATTGCGCACTTTATATGGGTTGGTGTACGGAAAACAAATCGATGTGCGTAACTTCCATAAGAAAATAGCAATGATGGAATACGTCGTCCCGCTGGAAGAGAAACAACAGGGAGTGGCTCATCGGGCGGCACGATACTACCGGTTCGACAAGAAAATATATAATAAAATTAGACGATAACAGATGTTAGCGGATTTAAAGAATGAGCAATCAGAAAAAAACAAAAATAGTATATGTATTTATTGGGTTATGACATTGGCAGCTCGTCGGTAAAAGCGAGTTTGGTAAACGCGGAAAGCGGCAAATGCGTGTCGTCTGCATTCTTTCCCAAGACAGAGGCGGAAATCATTGCCGTGAAACCGGGATGGGCAGAACAAAATCCCGAATCTTGGTGGGAAAACCTGAAGCTGGCCACGCAAGCCGTATTGACAAAGTCCGGAGTGGATGCCAGAGATATCAAGGCCATCGGCATCTCTTACCAGATGCACGGCTTGGTATGTGTGGACAAGAACGGGCAAGTGTTGCGTCCCGCTATCATCTGGTGCGATTCAAGAGCTGTCCCATACGGTCAAAAAGCAATTGAAATGTTGGGAGAGGAAATGTGCCTTTCTCATCTGCTGAATTCTCCGGGAAACTTTACCGCATCGAAGCTGGCATGGATTAAGGAAAACGAACCGGCCATATATGAGCGAATCGATAAGATTATGTTGCCGGGAGATTATATCGCAATGAGACTGAGCGGTACCATTTGCACCACCATTTCGGGTTTATCCGAAGGCATGTTTTGGGACTTTAAGAATGGTCGGATTGCCGACTTCCTGATGAATCACTATGGATTTGACTCTTCATTGATAGCTGATATCAAATCCACTTTCTCCGAACAAGGACGTGTCAATGCTGCTGCAGCCTGCGAATTGGGTTTAAAAGAGGGTACCTCTATCACTTACCGTGCCGGAGACCAGCCCAACAACGCCCTATCACTGAATGTATTCAATCCCGGAGAGATAGCTTCCACGGCAGGTACGTCTGGTGTGGTATATGGTGTGAACGGAGAGGTAAACTATGACCCAAAATCGCGTGTCAACACTTTTGCACACGTCAACCATAGTGCCGAACAGACCCGTTTGGGCGTCTTGTTGTGCATCAACGGAACGGGCATTCTCAATTCATGGGTGAAGCGCACCGTTGCTCCCGAAGGCATTTCGTACAACGACATGAATGTATTGGCCGCGCAAGCTCCCATAGGTAGCGCCGGATTGAGTATTCTACCCTTTGGCAATGGGGCGGAGCGCATGCTCGAAAACAAAGAAACCGGTTGTTCTGTCCAAGGAATCAATTTCAATTTACATGAGAAGTCACACATCGTCCGTGCGGCACAAGAGGGTATCGTGTTCTCTTTTAAATACGGCATCGACATTATGGAACAGATGGGTATCTCCATACAGAAAATCCATGCGGGAAAAGCCAATATGTTCCTCAGCCCGCTGTTCCGCGAAATGTTGGCAGGAGTAACAGGCGCAGTAATTGAACTGTACGATACCGACGGTTCTGTAGGAGCAGCCAAAGGGGCAGGCATTGGCGCCGGCATCTACAAAGATAATAACGAGGCTTTTGCTACATTAGAGAAGGTGGAAGTCATTGAGCCGAAACCGACCGACCGTGAAGCGTATGCAAAAGCATACGGACGCTGGAAACAATGTCTGCTTAACGTGCTTTCATAAAACAAATAGAAAACAAAAAATAATAAATTCTAAAAACAAATTAAGATTATGGCAACAAAAGAGTATTTTCCCGGAATAGGAAAAATTAAGTTCGAAGGAAAAGAGAGCATGAACCCGATGGCATTCCGCTATTACGATGCTGAAAAAGCGGTGATGGGAAAAAAAATGAAAGATTGGCTGAAATTTGCCATGGCATGGTGGCATACCCTCTGTGCGGAAGGTGGCGACCAATTTGGCGGTGGTACGAAGAAATTCCCTTGGAACAGTAGTGCAGACAAAGTGCAGGCCGCCAAAAACAAAATGGATGCCGGCTTTGAGTTCATGCAGAAAATGGGCATCGAATACTATTGTTTCCACGACATCGACCTTTGCGAAGAAGCCGATAGCATCGAAGAATACGAAGCCAACCTGAAAGCTGTTGTGGCATACGCCAAACAGAAACAAACGGAAACAGGCATCAAACTGCTGTGGGGTACTGCCAACGTATTCAGCCATGCACGCTACATGAACGGTGCCGCAACCAATCCGGATTTCGACGTAGTGGCACGTGCTGCCGTTCAAATCAAGAACGCCATCGACGCAACCATCGAACTTGGTGGAATGAACTATGTATTTTGGGGTGGACGTGAAGGCTATATGTCGTTGCTGAACACGGACCAAAAACGTGAAAAGGAACACCTTGCACGGATGTTGACCCTTGCCCGCGACTATGCTCGCAGCAAAGGCTTCACCGGTACATTCCTGATCGAGCCCAAACCGATGGAACCCTCCAAACATCAATATGATGTAGACACCGAAACCGTCATCGGCTTCTTGAAAGCTCATAATCTGGATAAGGACTTCAAAGTGAATATCGAGGTGAATCATGCCACGTTGGCCGGTCATACTTTTGAACACGAATTAGCCGTAGCCGTCGACAACGGTATGTTGGGCTCCATCGACGCTAACCGTGGAGACTATCAGAACGGATGGGATACCGATCAATTCCCTATTGATAACTTTGAACTGATACAGGCCATGATGCAAATCATTCGTAACGATGGTCTGGGCAACGGTGGTACGAACTTCGACGCTAAGACTCGCCGTAACTCGACCGATTTGGAAGACATCTTCATTGCGCACATTGCAGGCATGGACGCTATGGCACGCGCCCTTGAAAACGCAGCCAAACTGCTTGAAGAATCTCCTTACAAAAAGATGCTGGCCGACCGCTATGCTTCTTTCGATGCCGGCAAGGGCAAGGAGTTCGAGGAAGGCAGATTGACGCTGGAAGATGTGGTGGCATACGCTAAAGCCAACAGCGGCGAACCTAAACAGATCAGTGGCAAACAAGAGTTGTATGAGGCAATAGTAAATATGTATTGCTAATCTTTATCGTATTGTAAATTATATCATGAGTAATACGGAAAACGGCAGCAAAGTCTATCTATTTTCTATTGTGCTTGTTGCTGTCATCGGAGGCTTGCTGTTCGGATACGACACGGCAGTTATCTCCGGTGCGGAGAAAGGAATTCAGGCTTTCTTCATGGGAGCCAATTTCGAATATACCGACACGATGCACGGCATCACCTCTTCCAGTGCATTGATAGGGTGTATTCTGGGTAGTGCGATTTCGGGCTTTCTTGCTTCCAGATTGGGACGCAAACAGTCTCTTCTCGTAGCCGGTGTGCTGTTCTTATTATCTGCACTCGGTTCTTATTATCCTGAGTTTCCGCTCTTCGAGCAGGGAGTACCCTCTTATTCGTTGTTGATTGCATTCAATCTTTATCGCATCTTAGGCGGTATCGGTGTTGGTTTAGCTTCCGCCATTTGCCCGATGTATATTGCGGAAATTGCTCCGAGCAATATTCGTGGAACATTAGTGTCGTGGAATCAGTTTGCCATAATCTTCGGTCAGCTGGTGGTTTATTTCGTGAATTTTTTGATTTTAGGCAGCCATGCCAATCCCGTCATTGATTTGGTGAACGGAGTAAACCGAATCATGAATCCGGATGTAGCTGTGTGGACTATTGAAACCGGATGGCGTCTGATGTTTGTCAGCGAGGCAGTTCCTGCAGGGCTTTTTGTCTTGCTGGTGCTGTTTGTACCTGAAACACCCCGCTATCTTACCCTATGCGGTAAAGACGAAAAGGCGTTGCATGTGCTGAGCCGCATCAATGGACTTGTGCAGGCAAAAGTCATTTTGTCCGAAATCAAGGCAACCACCGAAGAAAAGACGGAAAAACTATTTACATACGGATGGATGGTTATTTTCATCGGTATCATGTTGAGCGTATTCCAGCAAGCTGTCGGCATCAATGCAGTGCTTTATTTTGCACCTCGCATCTTCCATACGATGGGCATGGGCAACCCGATGGTACAGACAGTGATTATGGGTGTCATCAATATCCTCTTCACTTTGCTGGCTGTCTTCACGGTAGAAAAATGGGGACGAAAACCGTTGCTGATATCCGGTTCCATCGGTATGGCGATAGGGGCGTGTGGTGTAGCTCTTTGCAACTTTGCCACAGGCGTTCCATCCGTCTTTCCGGTTGTCAGCATCATGGTATACAGTGCTTCATTCATGTTCAGTTGGGGGCCTATTTGCTGGGTATTGATTGCGGAAATCTTTCCGAATACCATTCGCGGTGCGGCTGTGGCCCTTGCCGTGGCATTCCAATGGATTTTCAACTTCATCGTTTCATCCACATTCGTGCCGATGTATAATATGCGTTTGGGAGAGATGGGTGACAAGTTCGGACACATGTTTGCCTATGCACTCTACGGTATCATTTGTGTGATGGCCGCCATCTTTGTCTGGAAGCTCGTTCCCGAAACGAAAGGCAAAACATTGGAGGATATGACCAAGTTGTGGAAAAACCGGAAAAAGAAAATATTCATTCGGTGTGATTGATAATGGAAGGTGTGGTTGATTAAAATTGACCGCACCTTTCTTTTCTCCTTCTCTGCCCCTCGCTTCTCCGAAAGTCCCTTAAGTTCTCACTCACCGTTCTTTTGCACATCCTATTTGAGGATATTCCGGTTTTCATTGCTGTCCGCTAAAAATAGCCGAATTAAGCATATACGCGCACCTCTATTTTCATTTCTAAGGCTTGGGAACCCCACAGAAGAAGAGATTCTGTACATTTATAGAGCTTATATTCGTTCTCTGCAACGGCTGTTCACTAAAAAAAGCTATATCAGCCATAAGAGGGGCTTACTTTTTAAGAAGGAAATATGAAGGTACTATTTAGTCGCTCCTTAACAATTGATTTTCTTGAATAAAAAGGAATAAAAGTATATTTTTTCCTTTGGCAGAAACCCGTAAAAAATAGAACGCAAAAGATTTTCCTTAATCTTTTCCAGCATTTTCTTTAGATTCCAAGCTGTTGCTGCCATGTAGGCATTAATATGTATCCCTTTTTCGCCCCACAGATAGTTCTGTTCCATACGGAAGTCTTTTTTCAGATGTCCGAAGATAGGTTCAATACCTGCTCTGGTTCTAAATTTCTTGCGTTTCTGCATTTTCTGATATTCACTGTCAGATTTTTTAGGTTTGTTGGGAGTAATGATTTTTACTCCTTTTATTTCTCTGCGACCTCTCCCTCCCCTGTCGTACGCAAGTTCTTGAGGTAATTTCAAATCATTGTCTTCCATCTGTCTAAGAAGCGGTTCTATGGTGTCTCCATCATAAGGGTTGTCTAAGAATGTCTGTACGGCTGTAATGATTTTTCTGCCTTTCTTGCCTGTAGTAATGAGTCCGACTTTGTTCCCAAACTCATACTGTTTGTGTGCCTTACCTTTAGCTATGCAGCGGGTAAAGGGTTTGTGCAGACTGTAAATTTTATCCTTGTCATTTCGTTTTTGATTTACAGCTTGTTTAAGAAGCGAGAACTCGTTTTCGTACAGTCTCTTCTGTTCTTCGTTCATTTTGCGGTCAAGCTCACGCAACAAGGCATTGGCAATTGTTTTCAACCGCCTTTTGGCTTTATTGGCTTTTTTGACACGCTTGGGATGTTTTCCGTTGTAAGCGTCGCGAAGCAATTGTTTGCTTTCCCGGGTGTACCGCTGACGCTGGATGATTCCTTCTTTCTTAGCAATCTTATTGCATTTATCAATTACTTTCTTGCACAGCTTGGCATCCGTAGGAAAAGTAATGTTGTTTTCCTGCACGGTGGTGTCCGATAGGACAAACTTGGATTCTTTAGGCACTTCTTTGCCGTGCAGACGGACACTGTAAGCAAAAATCTTTCCTATCCCTTCTTCACCCACACGGGTACGGAAATGAACGAAATCACTCGGATCGAAAGGAAACTCATGCTCAAAAAATTCACCTCCGCAGAAATACTGAAAGTAAACATCTCGAACCCAAAATTCCGGTAGACGCTCATCTCCAAGATTGTATAGATGTTTTAACATTAAGCAACCAACCATCAGGCGGATGGGTACGCTCGGAGCTCCTCTCTCGGAATAAAGTGGAGCAAACTCCTTTTCAAAATAGGACCAGTCTATTTTGTCTGCAAGAACGGCAAGTTCGTGCTTCATGTCAATAAAATCTTTCAGCATGGGGCGGAACAAATCCCGCTGCCCTTTTTCCGGTAATTTTCCTAACATAATTCGCAGGGTTTTATTCTGTAAAGATACAAATTCCTGCAAATATATACAACTGTTTTCAATATTATTTTGTTGAATCACAAAATATTAAGCAAATATTAAGGAGCGACTAAATATGGTGTCCGCATAATTCTCTGAAAAGTTGCATATTTTCGGTCGTAAGAAGCAAAGGATTTCTCAACCGTTTACGATGTTCCTGCTATATCGTCGCGGACGAAGATATCGTCAAGTATATTATCACTGTCCGGAGGGCTTTCGCTTTTCATTCCTTTTTGTGTGATTCCGTTTTCACCGAGGGTGATGAGTTGTTGCTTGTAAAGGGATCCGATGGCTTTTTTAAAGCTTTTCTTACTGCATCCCAAAAGGGCATAGATTTCGTCGGCGTCGCTTTTATCGTGCAGCGGCAAGGTACCGTTGTTTTGCTCCAATGCCCGGAGAATCTGTTGGGCGATACCTTCTACCTTATCGTAGCCAAGAGGCTGAAGACTCACGTCGATCTTGTCGTCTTCACGCACTTCTTTGATATAGCCTTTTGTTTTTTCACCTTTGCGAAGGGTACGGAAGACCTCGTTGCGGTAGAGTAGTCCCCAGTGTAGGTGATTGATGATAACCTTGTAGCCAAGCTCGGTCTCGTCGGCCACGATGAGATCAACCTCCTGATTATATTCGTAGCGTGGCGGCAGATTATCGAGAAACTTGTCGATACGCGCCGAGGCCACTACACGTTGGGTAATGAAATCGAGGTAGACGTAGACCAGATACCACCGTCCGGCGATCATCTCGGTTTTCTGCTCCCGATAGGGCACGAGGAGTTCTTTCATCAGCCCCCATTCGAGGAAAGCACCGGCATTTGTCACCTGATTCACCTTCATCCACTGAAATTCGCCAACGGTGGCCAGCGGACGCTGCGTGGTAGCAATCAGACGCCCTTCGTTATCGTGGTAAATGAATACTTCGATCTCGTCGTCGATGTCCAACCCTTCGGGCACAAAACGCTTCGGCAGGAGGATTTCATGTTGATCGCCTCCGTCCAGATATACGCCGAACGCCACTTTCTTTACGACACGTAACGTGTTATATCTTCCTATCTTCACGGTTATTCCTGTTTTCGTCCGACAAAGTTAGAGATTAAATTTGGTATACGAAAGAGCTTTATCCGTCGCAGCAGGGAGGGTATTTATATCTTAAAATCAAACGGCCTTGCCGGGCAGACTATCTTTGTGATCGTAAATGGAAAGAATGACGGTGCACGGGGAATAGCGTCTGTTGTTCAATGTTTGAATCGGATGCTGATCAGTACTTCCGACGGGCGGAGACGTTCGGTGTACATGACAGTATTGATCGTACTGTATCGAGTGGTGATATGCTCTTTGCGGTTCAGCAAGTTCGTCCAGTCTAAGCCGATAGTCAGATATTTGAAGGCATAGAGAATACCTAAATCGGCAAATAGCAGATTCGAGGACGATGCACCGGGGGCTTTGTTATAAAAGTGTTGTAAGTTGAGCGTGAAAGAAAGTTTGTCGGTAGCTCCAAAAAACGTGTAGAGCCGATGCTCGACGAGAGGAATATAGGTAGGGACAGGTTGACGATTCACACTGATCCCGGAAAGAGAGGCGTCCATTGTATAATCGAAATTTAGTTTTGGGCTTGCGTTCCATCTCAACGAAGGCTCGATACCCAATGAATGGTTGATATAATCATAATTCGTTCCTTGCTGTTCGATGGATGAGCCGGATCGGTTGTACGATAGGCTGAGACCCGCGATAAGCGATATGCCTGTAAACAGCTTGTTTACCGAGAGACGGTTTGTCCAAGAAGAAAACGTTTTGTTACGCACTTCCTGACCGTAGAACGCATACATATCACGGATGAAACTTACGGGTATCAGGTTGTCGTTGTATTGTGAATAAATCATGTTGTAATTCAATGTCATAAACTGTGAGAACGTTTTGTATGTTGCGTCAACGTCGATCGTTTGTGTGGCTTTGCGTTGCAGTTGATCGATGCCGCGCGAAAAAGTGTTATAGCGTGTCATCATGTAGCCTGTTTCCATCCCGTCAAGATTTCCGTAGCGGACGTTGCGTGAATAGCCCGCACTGAGTTTCAGGCCGCTCTTTGAATCAAATATGACACGCATGTGCGGGTTGATGTACGTGTGTCGGTTTCGTCGACCCGAATAATCCGTGTGCAGAGAATTGACAGCGAAAGAAGTACGGATGTTCCATTTACCGTAGATGAATCGGTACGAGGGTTGGGCGTAGAATCTACCCGAGCGCCATTGTAAGTCGTTCGTGTAATGGCCTGCCACTTCGGGATACGGTGTCAGTTGACTTCGTATACGTTGCCATGTAAGGATGCCACCCATTGTAAGATCGAACGTATGATGGCGTCGCTTATATCCTGCCGTCGCGTATGTATGGCTGAAGGCTTCGTCGAATGTTACCGACTGCTTTACCGCCTGTACACCGAAGAGCGGTAACGTATCTGTTGACTCAATGGTAAGTTGTTGTGGCATACGTGTATATTCTGTCTCGTTTTCCACACCCAGCGATACGTTGCCGATGAGACGGGAAAACGATGTCTTGTTTCTTAGATGTATGCGCGGCAACGTCATTTGCTGTGTCATCTGATGACGAGGAGCCTTGATGTCTGCTGCAATATCTTTCCAATGTACGTTCGCCGTCAGTTTTTCTTCGAGGTAATAGGTCGACTTATTGGCCTGGAAGGTCAGTTCGCTTTCTGTCTTGTGCCAGTTCGCTGCCTGCGATGTGTAATCGCGCAAAATGACGGGAGGGTGTTTTTTGAAGTGATACGCCGTTTCTATGCTTCGCTCACGTTCTTCGCGCTCGTATCCGTAGTTTATGTTCAGTCGTAGATCCGTATCTGCAGCTGTGCGCCGCAAGTGATTGAGGGAGACAATAGAACTTGTATTGAAGCGTGCGCGGTCGCGTACAAACAGATCAGCAGACGACCGGATGGGCCAAAAACGGTCTGAAGGCCCCTCATCTTGGCCTAAAACGAATACCTTGCCTCTTGCACCAAGCGAATGAAGCTTCAACTCCTGAAAAATATCTGTTCCCGTATTGTCGATTTTTCCTACGATGAGCGTCTGATTCTTTTGGGCAAAGCGTGCCGACGTTGCCGTAGCGTTATAGAGTGGTGGCCATGCACCCAGACCAAAATCAATCGCGTATAACCATCGGGCGCGCGCTCCTTCTTTGAGTTTGATATTTAACGCTGCTTGCTCCGGGTCGCTTCGTCCGCGCATCATCTTGATCGGTTCGTGATTCTCGTAGACTTGTACGGTGGCGATATCGGAAGGTGAAAGATTCTTCGTGGCCAGCGAATAGCGACGTTCTAGGAGATTCATGTCCTCGATATAAAAGCGATTGATGGGTTTGCCGCCGTACTTTACTTGGCCGTCTTTTCGCACCTCAATGCCCGGCATGCGTGCCAGCACATCGGCCAGCGAACGATCCTGCGGACGGATGAAGTTGGCCATGTAATAGTTGATCGTATCGCCTTGCCGACGAATAGGAGACGAAGTGATCTTAACCTCCCGCAAGGGAATGACGGACTCTTTGAGGGCGATATCGAATACTTGCAAACGGGAGGAAATTTTCTGTTTGAACGTTTCGTAGCCTACGCACGAGGTAGAGATAAGGAAAGTTTGTCGCTTCTCGTCGGGATAATCAATGGTGTAGAACCCATTTTCGGTCGAAAAAGCATAGGCCAAGATATTAGCCCCATCCTCACTCATAAGCATGACGTACACATTCGGTACCGGTTGATCCGTTCGGACGTCCTTAATTTGCCCCGTGAGTGACTGTTGCGCTACAGCCATCGTCGTAATGCACCAAGCGAAAAACCATATGAAGTATCGTCTTACATGATTCATCGTATACCTCTCTGTTTGGATGTATCGTACCGAACACCTTGTGCGGAGTATGAAAGTATTCGGTCGGATTGTATGCCGCTGAGAGACTCTGCTTTATTGAAATGATAAAATTTTACTTTCGAGGTCAAACGTTTTGTCTTTTGGATGAAATGAGCTATAAACAGGGTGTCTCTGATTATTTATCTCTTATTTTTCCAGCGGAATATAGTCTTTCTTTATTTTATGGGTGACAGGGCTTCCATCCTGGCTCATATGGATATTACGCCCGAATTCGATACGTGAAAAAGCGGCGAAGTCTTCGTTGAATGTTTTTTCGTATTGTTGGTACGTTTTCTTGGTAATATGCTTGTATGCTTCGCCTGCATACGCCCCTTTTCCTATATCGAACTTATGATGGACATAAATAATAGGCGTGGACGATGATTGTTTTTCAAAATTATTCAGTTCGTAGCGAAAATATCTGTCTTTATCTTCGGCTCTTACAATCAATCCCGGAAGTCCCCATAATTTCCAGGGGCCTTTATTTATCGGGATATCTGTCGTGAAATAGACTTCCCATTCGCGCCCCAGATACCGGGTCGTTGCGCGTCGGCAAGAATAGCCAACAAAGGTCATTGTGTCGTCGAGTATCGTCCATTTCGGCATTACAAGCGGTTCTTCATACATATATCCATAAAGAACGTATTCCGTAGTAACACGTACTTTCTTTATATCTTGCAATATATAATATATATGAGGCGTACCTCGTTGATAACCTCTTGCCGCCTCTACGGCTACTTCGGGAGATGAATTCTTCATCATTGCCGCATGGCGGATAGAGTCTCTCACCTCCTGGTTACGGCTGTAAAACTTGGACGCTTTCTTACCCATATCAAGATACATTAAATCACTCTTGGCATACTCGGTTTGATCCGGGCGAGTCTTATACGAAAACGTATAGACCGCCCGAAACACGGCATCGTCAAGTTTTTCCTGCGACAGTGCATTACAAAATGAAACTGCCGCAAAAAGAAAAATAAACATCAGCCTTTTCATCATTCTCTTCTTTAAGGACTACCTTGTTTTCTTACTCTTCATCATCGCAAAAAGACTCCATCATGTCAAGATAATCCGCGGCAACATCAGGATTAGAGAAGGCCGGATCGCAAACGGTAATACCTTGACAAAAACTGATAATACAATCTTGGTCGACGTGTGCTTGCGTTGCAGGACTACTGTTAACTGATACTGCTCCGGTTACCGCCACTAAGCCTAAGGCCAAAATAAACTTTTTCATTTTATAACTGTTTTATATGTTAATGTATGCAAAGTTTGAAAAAAAGAGAAGATATGTGCAAATATTTTTATATGTTGTACAGCATATAAATCTTTTTTAATATATTATTATTTTTGATACTCCGCCCCCCCCTTCCGGTCGGTGATTACAGATGGTCTACTTGCGTTCTTTTCAGGAAGGCGACCGTCTTATGTATCTCTTTATACATCACGATATCGTCCTTGACGAACGGCACTTCCTTGCGATAGGCGTGCATGAACCGTTCCAGGATGGGGGAGCTTTTCAGCGGCCGGCGGAACTCCATGCCCTGCGCCGCATTCATCAGCTCGATGGCCAGAATCAGCTCCAGATTGTTCATCACCCGGTAGAGCTTCGTGGCGGCGTTTGCGCCCATGCTCACGTGGTCTTCCTGTCCGTTGGACGAGACGATCGAGTCGCTCGAAGCAGCGTGGCAGTACATCTTGTTCTGGTTCACCATAGCGGCTGCGGCGTATTGCGGAATCATAAAGCCGGAGTTAAGTCCCGGATTGGCGACGAGGAATTCTGGCAGTCCGCGGAAGCCCATAATCAGCTGCGCCACGCGTCGCTCGGAGATGTTGCCCAGCTCGGCCAGCGCAATAGCCAGAAAATCGAACGAGATAGCCAGCGGCTGACCGTGGAAGTTCCCGCCCGAAATAATCAGGTCTTCGTCGGGGAAGATGGTCGGGTTGTCCGTTACGGAGTTGATCTCGGTCAGCAATACAGAGGCCACGTAACGAATGGCATCTTTCGTTGCACCGTGCACCTGCGGGATGCAGCGGAACGAGTACGGATCCTGCACGTGCGCTTTAGGCTGAGCGATGATTTCGCTGCCTTCGAGGAAATGGCGGAATGCTTCGCCGGTTTCGATCTGTCCCTTGTGCGGACGAATCTGATGGAGGCAATCCATGAACGGCTCGATGCGTCCGTCGAAGGCTTCGAGCGAGAGGGAGGCAATCAGGTCGGCCATTTTCGAGAGACGGCGCGCTTTCAGAATCGCGAATACGCCGTTGGCGCTCATGAATTGAGTACCGTTGAGCAACGCCAGTCCTTCCTTGCTCATCAGCCGTACAGGCTCCCAGCCGAACTCGTCGAGCACGCTGATGGCCTCGCACTTTTTCCCTTTGTAATAGACGTCGCCCACGCCGATGAGTGGCAGGAAGAGGTTGGCCAACGGCGCAAGGTCGCCCGATGCACCCAGCGAGCCGCGGTCGTACACGATCGGCATCACATCGTTGTTGAAGAAGTCGAGGATGCGCTGTACGGTGATTACCTGCACGCCGCTGTGCCCCAACGAGAGGGCGTAGGCCTTGAGCAGCATCATCAGCTTGATCACGACAGGCGGTATCTCTTCGCCTACGCTGCACGCATGGCTCTTGATGAGGTTCTCCTGAAGCGTCCCCAGCTCGTCCATCGAGATGTTTTTGTTACACAGCGACCCGAATCCGGTGGTGATGCCGTATAACGGTTCGGACGAGGCCGCTATTTTGGCATCGAGATAGTCGCGGCACGTCTGAATGCGCCGACGGGCTTCGGGCGCCAGTTCGAGTTTGAGGTTCTCACTGATGATCTGTTCGATAATGTCGAAGGTCAGTTCGCCGGAACCGATTTGATATACGTTCTTCATAGTGTAGTCTGTATTTATTGGAAAACCGTTTTAACGTATTCGAGCACCTGCTGTTCGGCGGCGAGCGTCTCCCGCTCGAGCCGCTCGGCCTCGGCACTCATCTCTTTCACAAACGCCTCGTCGGTAATCGACGTCAGGTTAATGCGCACGTTCAGCAGTGCTCCCAGCACGGCCGTGCGGGCGCACATCATGGCTACGCAGGCATCCGTCACCGCGTTGCTGTTGCCTTTGCGCGCTACCGTATCGATAAGCGGCAACATGGCGTGAGCCGTGCGGGCTACTTCCATCGGTACCTGTGCCGCGTACTTCGTCTCACGCTGGACGGCTTCCGTGCGAACGGCCTTCTCTTCGTCGGTCTCTTTGGGCAACTTGAAGGCGGCAAAGACGCGGTCGTATGCTTCGGCGTCGCGGTCTACGTCGTTTAATAATTGAGCGGATAAGCCCGTCAGACGCGCCGACAGCCCCTCCATCTCGTCATTGACCTCGGCGTACTTCTTACGCCCTACGGTCAGATTGGCCACCATGGCCGCTAACGAAGCTGCCAGCGAGCCATTCAGGGCCGACACGCTTCCTCCACCCGGCACAGGGTCGTTGCCGGTTACTTTGTCGATAAATTCTTTGACTGTTAAATCTTGTAAGTTCATATTCTTCTAAATTATTTAGTGAAAAACGAAAAACGAAAAGTGAAAAACGAATAACTAAAAGTTGGGGGATCGTTCTTTTTCTTTCAGGCTTTTTTTGGATGTCTTTACGGTCGATACGAGCAATGAAATGATTTCTTCGCAATCCTTTTTTAAGGAAACGGAAAGACTCTCTTCCATATAGCCGGTATCAAAAATCAAAGACAACCAGTAATGCGTTTCGTTAGCTTCTTTTAGCGCAATACTCATTTTATGAACGAAATCGGCTTTACTCTGACCGAACTCCACTTCTCGAACCAAGGCACCTATGGATGTTCTGCTTCTCAAAATCTGACGGCTTAAGACAAACTCCATCCTGTCGCTCTGAAGCATTTGAGCAAGTCTGACGATCCTTATCGCAAAATGATAACTCTTCGTTTTCAAAATGGAGTCAGCCATAATTTTTCACTTTTCACGTCTTATTTTTCACTCTTCACTTTTCACTTTTCACTCTTCGTTCTTCATTCTTCACTCTTCGCTGCCCTCTTATATGTTAAATCTCTTGTTTTCGGCTTTAAAATGTTGTAATTTTGCAACGTTTTTAATGTCTATTAGTAGTCTATTACTCATTACTCA